>JACCDN011104958.1_pt1 | contig 11253 bp, 9 predicted proteins | sample 7441691 | NCBI WGS metagenome assembly JACCDN01 (sample SAMN15323439, study PRJNA562643) | freshwater metagenome | isolation source: river surface water | place: USA:Blue River Watershed | collected 2017-08-16
CCACAGTTGGAATTATGTTTAGAGATAATCTACCAAAAGAAGTTGAAGTATATACACTAAATCTTGAGGACGAGAAGAGATTTCCAAAACAAGATGGAATACAAGCAAGAAGAGGTGATATTAGAAAAACAGATTTTGATCAAAATTTCTTTGATGTTGTTACTTGTATTTCAACATTAGAACATATTGGTGTTGAGGGTAGGTATCATGTAAAAGCAGATCCAGTTGGTGATGAAAAGACAATGAAAGAGATATTAAGGATACTTAAACCAGGAGGAAGACTCCTACTTACTGTTCCTTACGGAAAATATGATGTATTACCAATAAACAAGCTATATAACAAAGATCGAATTAGAAATCTTTCTAAAGGATATAACGTAGTTTCAAGTACGTATCAAAAATTTGATTCGAAATTTCACATTTGGAAAGAAGTTTCTGAACAAGAAGCTGGAAGTACTGAATGGCTAAAAGAAAGATGGTATGCATTAGGTTTGTTTATATTAGAAAAACCAGGAAGATAGAATGGTATATGTTGTAATTCCTATTAAAAATAGGAAAGAGTATACAATGAAGTGCTTAGAATCATTCTTGAACCAAGATTATCCCGATATTAAAGTATTAGTTGTTGACGATGGATCTGATGATAATAGTAGGGAAGAAATATTAAAAAAGTATCCAAATGTTGAAGTATTAAAAGGTAATGGTGATCTTTGGTGCATGGGTTCATTTGCAATGGGAATTGAGTATATTAAACCTAAATTGAAGGATAATGATTATATCCTTACACAAAATCAAGATGCATACTTCGATTCAAGCTTTGTCCGAAATCTAGTAGAGGTTGCCCAAAAGAATCCGAACTCAATTGTTGGATCTATAAACTTCTCTTCAAAGTCAAATAAAGTTCTATATCATGATCATATCCTTAAAGGTGGAGTGTATAGACCACATATCATTGAAAAAGATGTACCAGAAGTAGTAACTAATTGTGATACTTTAAACACAAGGGGAACTCTTTTTCCGGCATTAGTCTTTAAGAAGATAAATAATTTTTCGCCACTTTTTCCTCACTACGCTGGAGATTATGAAATTACATGTAGAGCTAAAAAGAACGGATTTAATCTTTTAATCTCAACAAAATCTGTATGCTATTCTTGGGATGATAATAAGAATTTAGCTGTTAGAATTAGAGAGAAGCCTAAAAAGAGTTTCAAGGATTTAGTTGATTTATTTACTTCTAGAAGATCACCAAGTAACCTATACTACAGTAATCTACTCGTAATTCTTCATGTACCATTTCCACAGAAGATATTAGGACTTGCTAGAATTAACCTGTACGCGTTAAAGATAATTCTTTATGACTATTTATTTAAATCATTAATACTTGGATGGAAGAATTAGTAAGTGTAATAATGCCTACGTATAATGGCTCAAAGACAATAGAAAGAGCTATAAACTCAGCACTTAATCAAACATATAATAATATCGAAGTAATAGTTGTAAATGATTTCTCTACAGATAATGTAAAGCAAGTAGTTGGAAACATAAGAGATTCAAGAGTATCTTTTTATGATGTTGATAGAAAAGTTAACGCTTCCCATGCAAGAAACTTTGGATTTTCAAAGTCAAAAGGTAAATACATTGCACTCCTTGATGATGATGATGTTTGGAAGAATCTAAAAATTGAAAAACAAGTTGAATACCTAAAGAATAATAAAGAAAGAGTTGCTGTAATTACTGATTACAACTTAGTACAAGGTGAAAATGTGAAGTTAATAAGGAGTAATTCAAAAGACTATACTAAAGATATACTTCTAATGAATATCCAGATGGCAGCAGGTTCTAATCTACTTGTAAGGAGAAGCGCTTTTGAGAAATTAAATGGTTTTGATGAATCATTTGAAGGACACCAAGATCTTGAGTTTGCAATTAGACTAGATCAGACTTCTAAAATCGGACATATCTCAGGAGCTCTATTAGATCTATTCGGACATTCTGGTAGGGTGTCAAAAAATGCAGATAGACTAATTTCAATTAAAGAAAAATACTTTGAAAAGTTCTTTAATGTTATTAATCAATATCCTAAAGATATAGTACTGAAAGTATTTGCAAGGCAGTGGCTTCAAGTGGCTAGAAATTATAGTTTGGAAGGAAATTTTCAAAAATCACAAGAATATTTAAAGACTTCACTTAGCTATTCATTTCTTAAATCAAAATACATTCCTTTTTTACCTTATGAATCATATTATTTAATTCTGTTTAGAAATGCTATTAGTCAGTTTATTAGAAAAAATAAATAGTAAAAGAAATTGGTTATTTATCATATTAGGAGTGACTCTAATTATATACTTTGTTTCAATGCTTTTCTTTAGATATCCAATGCATGATGAGACTTTGTATTTGCAAGAAACTATTGCAATTTCTGAAATCCTTAAAGGAGGAGAATGGATAGGGAATTATGGTGTAGGGGTACATGGATTTTTGTTTAAACTTCCCCTTGCTCTAGTCTTTTTAATGTCTGGACCGAGTGTTCTAATAGCAACATTATATACATATTTACTAGCAATTGTTGCAGTAATATTTACCTATCTTGTAGCAAAGGAAGTATTTAAGAATAGATATTACGCACTCATTACTACTTTTCTATTTGCATTTTCATTTGAATTCATAAGGTCAACTCCAACATATTTACGAGAAATACCATCAGTATTAACAATATTGCTATTTACTTATTTGTATATAAAGAATTGGAATAAGTGGATGTTGGGAATTGCAATGCTTCTTATTCTTGATTCAAAGGAATACATGTTCTTTATAGTTGGTGTTGCCTACGTTATTACTGAATTAATTAAATACTTTAAAACCGAAGAAGTTACTTTTAATTCTGTATTAAATTTGATTTGGAATTTTATAAAAGTATTTCTTCCTTCCGTAATTTACATAGTCCTGATGTTTACTACCTCACTTGTTCCTGTAAATATGTTTATTGCTTCAATTTTGAGTTTGATAGATAGAAGCAAAAACTGGAACGCACAACAATTCTCTGTTGATTCGGGAACTATGAATGCAGTAAATAGTGGAGATGTTAAAGAAATAGGAAAGATAACATATCGATTTGGAATATATTTTTTAGATCAAATAATTGGTATTATTAATTTATTGTTGGGATATCTAGGGAAGTTTGTATATCCTAGATCTTTTTCATTTATTTCAATTCCTAAAATTATCCTCATTCCTTCTATTATCTTTGGATTTTTGCAGTTTAAGGAGTATTTCAAAAAAAATGATGTAAAGCAGTTTATATTTATTCTTGTTGCAGTCTTTTTATTAATATTTATGCTTAGAAATTCACATGGGAGATACTTATTTTCTATCTCTCCGTTTATCTTTATGATGTTAGTTACCTTCTTCATGAATATTTCAAGAAATATTAAACTATCTATTGTAGTTATTCTTATTGCATGGATATTTGAAGCCTTTGGGTTATTCTTTGAGACAACTTGGGAGATTCCGAAAATGCTCATTTCCCTTTCAGTATTAATTTCTTTTTTATTACTAATATATTTTGGAAAGAATAAAGTATTTAGGCATTTATCAATTCTGATTGTAAGTATGTTTATAATGGGTCTGTTATCACTTTCATCAATTACATACTTATATACTCAGGGGCAAATATATTATTCATTAAAGTATGGAAGTGAGTTTGAGGCGGAGAAGATTTTGCCATATTTGAAAAACTCAAAATTTGTTGTAGTTAATGATACGAGAACAACACAACTCTTACCCTTTTATTTATCTGAATCATATACCGAGCCGTTTTGGAAATGGGGGTTAAAACCGTGGTTACCTAAATCGAATATGGGTCAAAGGCATCAAGAACAAAATATCTTGGTTAGTGATTCGATATCAAATGATATCCAAATTAGTAGTGATTCAATACTTGTCATGTTTGATTCCACTGCAGGAAAGACTGAGTTTAGTAATGAAAGACTAATTCAAAACTTTCTCTCAGATAGTAGATATCAGTTGAAAAATAAAGTAGAGTTAAAGGGTAAGGTTATGTATATATTCCAAACAAATGAAAATAATAATTGATGCTAGAACAACTCAAGATGAGATTAAACTAAATGGAGTAGGTAGATACTCTCGGTTTATTATTGAATACCTTGTCCGAAATTTTCCCAATACAAAGTTTGAATTAATAATGTATGAGGATGATTCAACTATTGAGCACTTAATTGGCGCATTTGAGAATTTGTCGGTCGTCCGAATTGGCAGGTATAATGAAAAAGGCTTTGTAAATATGATTAAGCACAACCTAGATCTAGTTTTTCATGTAAGTTTAAATAAAGCTCTCAAAATCATTGATACTTCAGACACAGTATTTTTATCATTATATTTTTGGAAAGGATTGCCTGTTTTTAAGATACCAACAGTATCGGTTATTCATGATTTTGCATTAGTTGTGTTTAATATCTATTCTACAATTTCTCCATTTCATAATATCTTAAGGTTTATTCATTATTGGTATGAATTGCTAAGGGTATATTTTGCGAAACATATTATTGTAGATGCTTCATTTACAATTACAGAGATGAAGAAGTACCTTCCATTTATGAATATGAGTAAGGTAGCATCCGTTCCTTTAGGTATTTTTGAAGATAAGGAAAGTGGTGATGTTAATCAAATACTTCCTAAAGATTGGAAGGAGAAGGGGTATTACATTTACCTCGGTGCTGGTTTAACTGAGAACAAAAACTCAAGAGGTGTCGTTAACGCATATTCTCAGTTTATTAATATTTTAAAATCAAAAGGGAAATCAATTGATGATATTCCATATTTAGTTATTGCTGGAAAGAACTTTACAGATGAACATGCCCATCAAGCAACGGAATTTAGAAACTATGTTAAAAAGATTGGAATTGATCAATATGTACATTTTACAGGTAAATATGACGATTCAATTAGATGGGAATTAGTTAGAAACAGTATAGCCTTTATACATCTATCTCTTTATGAAGGATTTGGATTTGCTGTTGCAGAAGCAATGAGAGCTAAGAAACCAGTAATAGTACATAAAGGAAGTACATATATTGAAGTTGTTGGTGATGGAGGAATACTAGTTGATGGTAAGAACCCAGTTGAAGTCGCAAACGCTATGGTAAAAGTATTTGATGATAATAAATATGCAGAGGAAATTGCTCAAAAAGGATATCAAAAGAGTTTAGAGTATAATTGGGATATCACAGCAAAAAACACATTTAAAATATTAAAAGAAGTTTATGATAGACATTATAATAAGTAATATACCTGAGGTGTTTTCATTTATTTTAGCGACAGTAGGGGTACTAATTACAATAGTCGGGTTACCTGGAATTTGGCTAGTTTATATCGGTATGTTTATATGGTCTTGGGGTAACTCATTTTCAGAAATTACCTGGCCATGGTTAATACTTTTCTTAGTTGTTTCAGTTGTATCATCATTTATAGATAATATCTCGGTACTCCTAGGTGCTAAGAAGTACGGAGCAAGTACTGTAGGAATTGTTGGTGCGGTAGTTGGTTTGGTCATAGGTGCTTTAATTGCAAATATTCCAGGACTTTTAATTGGAGCATTTCTTGGGGCAGTCGCAGCAGAAATGCTCTTTGCAAATAAAAAGAGTGATGAGGCTGTAAAAGCAGGTTTTGGAACATTAATAGGGTTTGTACTTGGTAATGTTATAAAACTTTTTGTTGCCCTAGCTCTAATATTTGCTTGGTGGTTACTTGCTCGATAACCTACTTCATTACTGCAATGAAGTTTAGCACTGCAAGAAGTACTTTTAGAAACAGATATAGCTTCATAAAAATATTATAATAATTTAGATACTAGTAAATATTGCCCTTGGACTTATTACGTCTTTTTGTAATAATCCATCTCTGATTTCAAAGTGCAGGTGATATCCCATTGATTTGCAATTATATTGACCACTATTTCCAGATATTCCAATCAATTCTCCTTTACTTATCCTTTGGTTCTCTTCAACTTTGATTTTCTCCAAGTGGAAGTATGCCGAATACAGTCCATTGTTATGCCTTATCCTAATTATGTTACCTCCGTTGTTACACTCAGAACTAGTAATATCCTCCCCAGCATATTCAACAATTCCATCAGCTACAGAAAAGATTTTTACCTTTTTAACTCCAAAATCTATTCCTGTATGGTATTTGGAAAAGTCAGTTTTACCAAACTCTTGTGTGACAATATATTTCTGATCAATTGGCAGCTGAAAATCTCCAATTGGGTATTTTGCCGCTGGGACTTTTAAAGATACTAACTGTTGAAAATTAGAGGTTTGCTCTTTAAACAGTACTTTTAAGTTACTCTTCTCTGGATTGTCTTTAAATGCAAATTGAGAAATATATTCCCAGTTTGTATTAAGTGAACTCTCTGTTACTATATCTTTAAATGAAAAACATTTGTTAAATACAAAAAATGTACATTTATTATTTACAACTCTTTGTACAAACCTATTTGGTAATTCTGCAAATACTTTCACAATATATTTACCATTTTCCCAGCTATTCCTGATTTGTTTGATATTAATATCGAAATTACATAACACCTCGTTACTAAACTTATTTAAATTATATCGCTTTATACAAGTGTTAGTTTCTGCGCCAATACTATTATTTATCCCATCCCCAACTTGGCCATTTTCAAAGTATGCTAACGTTGGATCAAGAGTATGAAGAAAAAAATATATACATAATATAAATACAAACATAGAAATATTTGATAAAGTTATATACAACTATTCTTTCAAATTAGAATGAATAGGTACTTAAATATGAAATGTTGTATAATCAAACCCTATGTTAAATATTCTATCTGGCTTGTTTGATAGCAATGAACGCCAACTAAAAAAAGTTCAACCAATTATCACTAAAATTAATTCTTTTGAAGAAAGCTTTTCTAAGCTAACCGATGAGCAGTTAAGAGAGAAAACTTCTGAGTTTAGAAAAATACTAGGAGTCAATTTAGAAACATCTAGAAGCGAATTCTATGAGTTGGGAGATACCTCTCTTAAGAGCCGATTAGAGAATGAAAAAAGAAAACTAGAGGAAATACTCCCTGAAGTATTTGCTGTGATTCGTGAGGCATCTAAGAGGGCTACAAACCACAGACATTTCGATGTTCAGATGCTAGCTGGATATTTTTTGTTTGCAAATAAGATAACTGAGTTATTCACTGGAGAAGGAAAAACCTTAGCTGCAAACATGCCTTTATACCTTTATGGCCTAACTGGTAGAGGTGCGCACCTTGTAACAGTTAACGACTATCTTGCAAGAAGAGACGCGCAGTGGAACGGAAGAATACTCGAGTCCCTAGGGTTAACAGTTGGAGTAGTAAATAATGGTGGTCAATTTAAATATATTACCGATCAACAAGCAATTGAACTAAAAGGAGACGAAGCTAAGGAATTAATAAAAGAGAGAGACCAAAAAGCTAAAAAAGAAGGAAGGCTTAAGTATGACCATATGAATGGTGTTAACCTAATATCATGTACTAAGGCAGAGGCCTATGCATGTGATGTCGTTTACGGGACAAATAACGAATTTGGTTTTGATTATCTCAGAGACAATATGTCATATTCCCGAGGTGATTTAGTTCAAGGTCCATTATACTTTTCAATAGTTGATGAGGCTGACTCAATCTTAATCGACGAAGCTAGAACTCCTTTGATCATTTCCTCAAGTGCAAATCAATCAAATCAGATGTATAAGGATTTTGCTAATATTGTAAGGAAATTAGACAAAGAAAGAGACTATACTGTTGATGAAAAATCTAAGGCAGTTTCAATAAACGATGAAGGTATAGATAGAGTTGAAAAGATTTTAAATATTCCAAATGTATATGAAAATGCTCAATACGCATACCATCTTGAAAACGCATTAAAGGCAAAAGAATTATATAGATTAGACCAGGAATATTTAGTTAGAGATGGTGAAGTATTGATTGTTGATGAATTTACAGGAAGAGTCCTTCCTGGAAGAAGATATAGCGAGGGATTACATCAAGCTATTGAAGCAAAAGAGGGAGTAGAAGTTAAAAGAGAATCACAAACAGTAGCTACAATAACACTTCAAAACTATTTTAGACTATATAAATTCCTCTCTGGAATGACAGGAACCGCCCTTACAGAAGCAGAAGAATTTGCAAAGATATATAACCTAGATACTATTGTAATTCCAACTAACAGACCGATTGTTAGAGAGGACTCAGCAGATATTGTATATAGAACTCAAGAAGGTAAATTCAGAGCGATTGTTAATGACATTATTGAACAGAATAAAAAAGGACAACCTGTACTTGTAGGTACAACATCTGTTGAAAAGTCCGAAATTATTTCGGACATACTTTCAAAGGAAGGTGTCAAACATAATGTTCTTAACGCTAAGCAACATGAGAGTGAAGCTAAAGTTGTATCGACTGCAGGTGAAAAAGGCTCTGTTACTATCGCAACAAACATGGCAGGTAGAGGTACAGATATTGCACTAGGCGAAGGTGTTAAAGAATTAGGTGGACTATATGTAATTGGATCCGAAAGACATGAATCAAGAAGAATTGATAATCAGTTGAGAGGTCGATCAGGTAGACAAGGTGACCCAGGTAAATCTCGATTCTATATATCATTTGAAGATGAATTGATGAGATTGTTTGGTGGTGAAAATATGAAAGCAATTATGGGAAGTGTCGGAATGAGTGATGACCTTCCAGTCTCACTTGGAATACTTGGTAGATCAATTGAAACAGCACAAAAAAGAGTTGAGGCATACAATTATGATATTCGAAAGAACCTTGTTGAATATGATGATGTACTAAATCAACAAAGAGAAATAATCTATAGTTTAAGAAGAAAGATTCTTTCAATTCTTGATGGTGTTAAGGTTGAAGTTGAAGATTTTAAAATCAACTCCTCCGACTTACAATCAATTGATGTTTATGGACTATTAAATGACCTCACATATTTCTCAATTTTAGAAGAAAACACTTGGAAACTACCTTCACTTTCAAACTTCACGCCAGTTTCTCACCCAATATTCATTTGGACTTTAAGAAAGATTGTCGAAGATTTAAGATATGTAATATCTTCTCAACTTTCTGATGACTCTAAGATTGATAATATTGAAGAAAGAAAAACAGTTGCTCATGTTAAATCTATACTCACTGATGAAATTATTGATTTAGTTGTAAGAGAATTAGGATTTAAAGATCAGATAGAGTTCTTTAGAAGTTTAGACGATAATGAAAATAATCATTGGAAAGAAGAACAGTTATTAAAATTAACTGTTGCCTCCTTTATCTACCATATTCATACATTAGGATTAGTTCAAGCATCAGAAATATTCAAGATATTAATACTTCAAACAATTGATAACTTCTGGACAGCACATCTTGATACTATGACTGACTTAAGAGAAGGTATATCACTTAGGAACTTTGCACAAAAGAATCCATTAGTTGAGTATAAAAATGAAGGATTTAAACTCTTTGACGAGATGATCGCAAACATTGACCAAGGCATTGTTACAAGACTATTTAAAGTCAGAATTGTGAAAGAGGAAGTTGTAAAAGGACAAGCTATTCATGAAGAATTACCATCAGGTACAAATAGTCAGAAGAAAGATAACAGACCTGGTAATGTATCAAAACAACAAACAGTAAAAAAAGAAATGCAAAAAGTTGGAAGAAATGATCCTTGCCCATGTGGTAGTGGTAAGAAATATAAGAAGTGTCATTTCCCTCTATATGGCTAAAAATCTTTTTCTAGCATCAAAATGGTCTGAACCAAACATTATCCCTTTAATAGAGGAATTTCATGATGGATATAAAGATAAAAGAATTGTATTCATCCCAACTTCAGGAAGTGGAGAATTTGGGTATGATTGGAGAAAAGCAACAAAGTATTTAAAACTTTTAGAATTGAATGCAAATATTCATGTAATAGATTTGGATAAACAGGAATATAATCTGAAAAATGAAATTAAACCAACTGATATCATTTACGTTGCAGGGGGGGCAGTAGGGTATCTAATGTATTGGATTAGAAGACAAGATTGTATGCAAGACTTAATGGATATTATTAATTCAGGTGTTAAATATGTCGGTTCAAGTGCAGGAGCTATGATTTTAGGACAAACAATACAAGCTGGTGAGTTTGTGCATTTAGAAGAGGAGAAAAATATAGGTGACACCAAAGGAATTGGTCTTCTTGATTATGATTTTCTACCTCACTACGATCCAACTCAAATAGATAATGTTAAGAAATTATATAAAGGCAATCGTTTATACATGCTGAAGAATAATGAAGCTATTCTCTATAGGGAAGATAAGATGAGCTTTGTCGGTAATCCAAAACTGTATGAGAACCATCAGAGTTAATGTTTTCTGCTCCCATAGTACATAGCTTTTGATATAATGCTTATTATGTCAACACATTCAAATGGTCACGATGGAAGTTATTTTATAGATGTAAGAAATCTACGAGAAATGACGCTTGCCCCTTTAGGTGGTGGAAATGGGAATAAATATTATATATTTTCAGGAGAAGAGAGGTTTATTGCAAAAGAAATTAGACTTCCACTTTCAATAACAGAACCCTCATTGAATCAACTAGTTGCTTTTTATGAAGAACTGTATTCAAGGGGTTATTGTGTTCCGGAGAAAGTAACATATTGCTCCTATGGAGAAAACTCCTATCTTATTATGTCGGATATGTCTGAAAACGGGAAGTTTTTATTATGGGGGATAAATGATTTACCACATGAAGAAGAAATACATCAACTAAGAGAGATGCAACTTACAATGGAGGATATTGAAATTATTAGGGCTCAATTAGCGCAATGGTTATCAAAAGCTGCTGCAGAAGGTGTTTACATTGGTGAGAGTTGTTATCATTTAAGAAAAAATCGTCAGACAGGATCTATAGATATCGTATTTTTGTTTAAAGACTCACAAAATATAATTCCATTGAAAAATGAGGAGATCAATAGAAATAATGCTGAAGCTGAAAGTTTTCTAAAACAACTTATGGAATCCGCGAATTTGAAATAATTATAATCACGTAATTCTCAAGTTGATATTAAAAATATAATATAGGTTCATTGACACCACTATAACTCCAATATATCCTAGTAACTAGTAAAATATCGCTTTGTATTTATGACTGCCTCAAACGCAAAGAATAAAGTGGAAGAGAAAACAACAAAACA
>JACCDN010681421.1_pt1 | contig 11251 bp, 14 predicted proteins | sample 7441691 | NCBI WGS metagenome assembly JACCDN01 (sample SAMN15323439, study PRJNA562643) | freshwater metagenome | isolation source: river surface water | place: USA:Blue River Watershed | collected 2017-08-16
CCTACGATCACTATTGCAGGCATGGCTCACCCTCGTTTCGTTTTCAAGGATGTACTGCGCGAATGCGCCTTACTAAAGAATTTTAGTCGCTAAAGACGTGTTGCATAACCCACGAATGCATGGTGATGGCCGCGGCCGCTGAGGCATTGATCGACCTCGTCGAACCAAACTGGGTTATTTCTAGGACTACCTCCGAAGCAGCAATTGCCGCCTCAGATAACCCGGGGCCTTCTTGACCAAAAAGCAAGACGCAAGACTCTGGGAGCGAGTACTTCTCTATTTGTTGACAGCCAGGTACGTTGTCAATCGCGATAATCGGCAAACCCTCGACAGAAGCCCATGCCACAAACTCGTCCACTGTGTTGTGATGCCGTACGTGCTGATAGCGGTCGGTAACCATAGCTCCGCGGCGGTTCCAGCGCTTGTGCCCAATTATGTGAACTTCGGCAGCCAAGAAGGCGTTGGCCGTGCGCACAATCGAACCAATGTTTAGGTCGTGCTGCCAATTCTCGATAGCGACATGAAATTTATGGCGCCGAATATCGAGGTCGGCAATAATCGCTTGCATCTTCCAGTAACGATATTTGTCGAGCACATTGCGAGTGTCACCGTCTCGCAATAGCTCTTGATCATAAAAATCATCATCAGGCAATGCGCCCTGCCATGGACCAACTCCCCACGTAGTTTGTTCGTGCGATGGATTCTCAATCATGCAAATGTTTCTTTCGCACACTCAAAGTCAGAGTTGAGAGTATCGCCATCGCGCAGGTTGCGATCAGCACAGATACATTTGCAACCGAGTGGTAATTTGGCTGTTCGCCGAATGACAGCTCAGACATCAACATGGCTACGGTGAAACACATTCCAAAAACCAAACCAACGCGCAACAGCCTTGGCCAAGTTACAGATTCTGGAAGGCTACCGAGCTTTGACTTTGTCACTAGCCATGTGGTTCCAAGCACTCCTAATGGCTTGCCAATCACCATCGCCAAAATTACGCCACCCACAATCATCGAGGCGGATCCGTCGGTGAAGGAAAGCGCCCCCAGAGTCACTCCAGCCGAGAGGAATGCAAAGAGCGGCAAAGCAGCGAAAGCGACCGTCGGCTCAAGCACCTTGGCAATTCGCTCACCGGCAGGCATGAACAACCCCACCAAAACACCAGCTAGCGAAACCAAGGATAAAAAGTGAAAACTCGAGGCAAAGAAAATTGCAATCATCAAAATAGTCAGTGAGTCGTCTACTACCGCTACGGTCATAACGTAGGTTCTAACTGCTTTTGGAAGCCACCGGCCTGCAATGGCAAGCACCCCCAAGGCAAATGCGATGTCGGTAGACATTGGCACTCCCCAACCCCCCGCGGAATCGCTGCCCATATTGACCACCGAATAAATAATTACCGGAAGTGCCATTCCCCCGATTGCCGCAAAAATTGGTACCACCGCTAATTTGGGTTTGCTCAAACTGCCATGCGTAATCTCGTGCCTGAGCTCAATCCCAATGCTGAGGAAAAACAGAAATATTGCTGTGCCTTTGATCGCCTCAATCTCAGCCAGTTGGTGATACGCACCTTCCAACTGGGAATTTGCAATTAGCAATGCCAGCGCCGCTGCGGCAAATAGGAGTATTCCACCAATTAGTTGTCGTTTAGCGGCGTTCATAGGTCAAGCCTAACTTGCGCTCGGTAGGCTTGAACAATGGCTGACAGAAGCAAAATTACCGCATGGCTCACCGATATGGACGGCGTTTTAGTTCACGAGGGGCATGTGCTTCCCGGGGCCGCTGAACTTATCAATAAGTGGGAGAGCAACAGCACACCATTCTTGGTGCTCACCAATAACTCGATTTACACACCGCGCGATTTATCAGCCCGCCTACGAGCTGGTGGCCTGAACGTGCCAGAAGATCGGATCTGGACTTCTGCCCTAGCCACCGCGAGCTTCCTGCACTCCCAAAACCCAAATGGAAGTGCATACGTGCTTGGTGAATCGGGTCTTACCCAAGCCCTCCACGATGTTGGCTATACCCAGACCGAGATCAACCCCGACTACGTAGTGCTGGGTGAAACTCGAAACTTTAATTTCGAAAACTTAACCAAGGCAGTGCGGCTAATCAACGGTGGTGCGAGATTCATCGCAACCAACCCAGACCCAACTGGTCCATCCGCTGAAGGCGTGCTACCTGCAACTGGCTCGGTCGCCGCGCTAATTACCAAGGCCACTGGCAAGCACCCTTACATTGTTGGCAAACCTAACCCTATGATGTTCCGCTCTGCGATGCGCAAGATCGGAGCTCACTCCGAAACCACCGGAATGATCGGTGACCGCATGGACACCGACGTGGTGGCAGGTATTGAAGCCGGACTGTATACAGTTCTAGTGCTCACTGGCATCGCTGATCAAAATGAAATTGAGAAGTATCCATTCCGTCCAACCGAAATCCTCAACTCTGTGGAAGACCTGGTCTAAATCTTGGAAACTAAAGCCCTAAAGCGATGGTACGTCGCCGTAGTCGTGATCTTTTTCACCATGAGTGTTGGCATGACTGCCATATTCACCCGCATGCCAGAAGTAAAACAACTCCTCGGTATTAACTCGGCTCAACTTGGAATCCTTCTGCTCGCCGGAGCGGCCGGATCAATGTCAACACTTCCTTTTTCAGGAAAGCTAATTGCACGGTTTGGCACTAAGCCACTCATCGTTACTGCACTGAGCGTTGCTTCGATTGGGCTCATAGGATTAGCAGTTGCAGCAATGAACCACTCGATTCCACTTGTTGCGATTTTCTTGTTCTTCTTCATGGCGGGCGGAGCACTTACCGATGTTTCTGTAAACGTGGACGGCACCCAAGTTGAACAGCAACTTAAAAAGAGTGTGATGCCACGACTTCACGCATTCTTCTCACTAGGTGCGTTCTCTGGAGCAGGCATTGCCACCGCCTGTATCGCTCTCAACATTGACCTGGTTAGCCAAACTGCTGTCCTAATGATCCTCACACTGTCAGTTCCTTTTGCCCTCTGGAAACTGATCCCACACCACACCGGTCAAGATCTTCACCACAAAGAGAAAACCGAAAAACCGAAAGATTCCTACTCTCCTTGGAAGAACAAACTCATTCCACTTCTTGGTTTTGGAATTCTCGGCATGACCATCGCCGAAGGTGCAACCAATGACTGGCTAACACTTGGTTTTGTTGAAGGACTGGGACAGACCACAACCAACGCCGGGATAGCTTTTGTAATTCTTCAAGTCGGTATGGTCGGCTCTCGTTTCTTTGGCGGAGCACTTGTCGACAAAATTGGTCGCCGACGAACACTAGAGGTACTTGCAGTAGTTGGAATTATCGGACTTCTTCTAGTCGTATTCCCTCACAACATCTACCTAGCATGGCTTGGAGCTGCAATGTGGGGAGCCGGCGTGAGCATGGCATTCCCACTATTCCTTGGAGCTGCGGGTGAAGGTGAACACGGAGCTAAGAATGTTGGTGCAGTGGCAACTTTCGGTTACACCGCGTTCTTAGTTGGTCCGCCATTCCTTGGCTTGCTCGCACAGAGCATTGGAATCCTAAATATGTTCCTGGTTCTCGTCGGCTGCTTAGCCATGTCGTTCTTCTTTGCAAGAGCTACCACGCCCACAACTAAAATTTAGTTTGAAATCGATTTGTGGGGGAACATGAAAACACTTAAGTTGGCATTGGTAACTGTATTAGCTGCATCTACTCTCACTGGTTGCTCTGCGCTACCGGCAGGATGTGACACCGGTGGGGCAGACATATCCTCCGCTCTCGAATCCCAGCAGTCTTGGAAAGACTGGTCATCGAATTCGATGCTTAATAAACCTGATTCATGGATGGGTTTCAGTTTCACTAAAGAGGAAGTTTTGCAATTTCCAAATTGCTTCGATCGCGACTTTGTTGCTGGATATGAAAACAGTACGAAGCGCGATGCGAACTGGGACAACGATCCAAACTATTCTGCAGTAGCCGAATTTCTCCCTAAAGGAGCAATAACCGATTCCGTGACTGGAACCGAAGTTGCGCTAAGCGCGGACCCAAAAATTTTGCGTTCAGCGTTTAATGCTGTTGCCACTGACATCAAAGAAGGTAACGGGTCTGACTATGATTACCGATTCTCCGCTGGAGGCATTGGTGCAATGGAATACTTTGGTCAAGATTCCAATCGCGAACGGGACAAGGCTACGTTCAGCCTTGGATTGACATTTAGTGCCTACGTGAATACTGATTTGAGTTTGAGCATTTTTATGACCAGACGCTTTGACAATAACTCAATTGATGACTCAGACGGATTCTCTCCTGGCAGAGAGGCGCTTTGTAATGGAATGCTCATTGAAGCAGGTGGCGAAGCATACAAATTACAAAGTGAGACAAGTTGTGGCAGGTTAGAACTTTCTGGTGGTAAATACTATTTTGATATGACAACAGACTTAGTTGATGATTTTGAGGGTTTAGATCACATGCTCAAAGTAATGGCTAGCGGTTCATTCTCTATCTATATGGTTGATGACAGTGGAAGAAACCATGAGTTCATTTTTGATAAATCACAAGCCGCCAAGTTGAATCAAATCTTGACGGCGTTTGCAGCAGCTCAGCAGGGTCTCGGTTACTGATTTGGTTAATAAAAAAATCCCTCCAGTTTCCTGGAGGGATTTTTTATTTGTGGAGACTATGGGTATCCAAACGAACCCCGCCAGAGAAGGCTTCTCGGGGAGTTTACGACAGGTTTACGACAACTTTTACGACAAAGGCGTAATGTTCAGTCATGGGGGATTACGAAAACGAACCGCTCATTGCGGAAATGGACTTCGCGCCAGAGGCCGAAGTGTTTAACATCTGGGTCAGCCAAAAGACCCGAAAAGGCACAAAAAACGGCCAGGAAGTCACCGTCCAATACTGGGAGGGCTGCTGGGACATTCCAGAAGTCGCCCGAGCAGAGGACGACACCAGAAAACGACCACAAATCACGGCTTCCAGCAGCGAAAGTGCAGCTGACGCCGAGGCTAAATGCCGCGAGAAGATATTGACCTTTTGGCTGGAGCGATCTGATGGCGTCCGCACCCGCCAGCCAAACCGCCTGACCAGGGAGCAGAAGCGGGCGGCCTACACCGTCCAAACCTTCCTGGAAGAGTATGTTGCGTCCAAAACCAACCCGAACACCCGTCCCGAAAATCGCTGGGCAGAGAACACTGCAAAACGAAACCAGACCATGCTGGAGAAGTGGATCTACCCCTACCTGGGCAAAACCTTGCTCACGGAAGTCACCCACCAACAAGTGCGCATTCACTTCACCGAGACGCTGCCAAACGTTTTGGACGACAACGACCAGCGACTTCTGGGCGACAAACGAATAAGAGGTATCTACTCGGTTTTCCGCTCTGGCTTGAACCGAGCCGGAGCCAAAGGACTTCTTGAAGTCGGAGAGTTCCTGGACATCGGCATTCGCATGTCATTTGAGCCGGCTGGCATTCCCGAAGATATTGACCACATAATGTGGGAGATAAACGCCCTCTTGAAGCGCCCAGAGGTCGTTGCTGACCCACTGGCACTGCGCTGGGCACTCGCCTACGGTCAAGGGTTAAGGCGCGGGGAACGCTGTGGTTTGAAGTTTTCAGACATTGACTTGGCAGCGGGCAAGATGAAAATCCAAAGACAAATGAACTACGTCTCTGGCCAGCCAGACTTTTTGGACGAAAGACTAAAAGCCAACGAAGCCCGCACCATTGAGATCACGCCAATAACCCGTCCATTTCTGATTGCCGCAAAAGCAAGAAGAGAAGAAGCACTGAAACCAGAAAACGCTGCGAGCTGGCGACCACGACCAGACTTCGCCGACCTGGTGCTTTTGAGAGAAGACGGAACAGCAGAGAAACTCAACAACGATTCAGAACTGTTCCACGAGTTCATGGAAAAGTATGGGATCCAATACCGAAACCTTTCACCTGGTTCACTGCGTCATGCTTGCGCAACTTACTGGGCAAACTACGGCGGGCCCGACGCGAGAGGAGTGAGCAGAGAAATGTTGCGAAAGTTTATGGGCCACTCTGCTCACAGCAAACTTGACGCCTACTATGCGCGTGCTTCACAAGATGCAATGAGTAGAGAGTTTGGCGAACCTATTGAAAGACCATCTCAAACGAGAACTTCAATAACCCCTGACAACTAACTAATCCTTATATCTATTTATTCACCGGAAGTTTCCGCATTTTGGTGAACCGGATCTCCTTGTCGCCTCCAGCGACAAGGAGATCCGAGATACTCCACAAAAGCAGAAACATTCCTTTCTCTCCCCCCTGACAACCCCCCCATTCTCAAACCCACACTTACAACGAAACTCTCTGATGTGTTGTGTTTGGTCTGCTCTGTTCTGTTAGCAGTGCTGGAGCAGAAACCGAAACCCCAATAAAAAGTCACGCCGATAACCCCTTCATCTTCTACAGAAAGGGTCATCAAATGACTAACAAAAGCAGCACCCCAGCACCGGGCTGGTGGGCAGTGCCTCACAACATTGGAAACGACAGAAAATGGGCGCAAATCCCAGAAGAGCAAGTGCTTGCCTGCTTGGGCCTATACCTTGCGTCAACTGGTTATTGCATCGCATTTGAAACCGAAACAATCACAGAAGCAGAACTATCGCGCCACATCATCGTTGGAGCAGCCAGCACTCCGAGCGTGATGGACGCGGCCAAGCACCTTCTGGCCGCTGGTATCTGGACGGAAGTTCCAGGGGTCGGCATTGATTGCGGCGCAGCGCAACATATCCAAGCAAAAACCGAACGCATTGAACGCGCACGAAAAGGCGGAGAGGCGAAGGCAGCCAAGCAAGCACAAGCCCAATACCTTGAGCGTCAGGAAACTTTGGACGGAGAGATCCGATGAAAGTTGTCATTGAAACAAACCAGGGAAACTTTGCCGCTTACCTAAACAGTGACGCCAAGATCGTCGTCTATGCGGGCGATGATGACACTCCTTTGACTTCACTCACCCCCAACGTTAAACGCGCCGCTGTGCTGGACGTATCAACGGACGGAGTGGCCAAAGTCCTACGGGTCTGGTTAGAGAGTGAATACGACCGGCTTGAAATACAAAGAGTCATTGCCCACCTCACTCCACCCGGTCGTTAGAAAAAGTTGGACGGGCGTCTACAAATGTGGACGCCCGTCCAACCCAAGAAAGGAAATCATGAACTGGTTAATCAAACTTCTCTTCCCAAAAACCGACACTACGGTGCGCATCAAAAGCGGAAACCTTCCTGGCTTAAAAGCGCCGACTATCGCGCCAAAGATCCCAAATCAGCGCAAGGACGCATCTTCACCGGCTACAAACATTCAAAACCTTTACGCCAAATACAAAGCCGCAAACCCGAACAAACAGCAGCGCAAAAACGACAGAAAGGACTTTGGTTTCTAATGACCCACTACTACGAAGCAGTGGTCGTGACTAACGACGGCACATTCCGCGCAAGCACCCCCGACCCGAAAACAATCGCGATCACCGAAGACGGAGTGGACGGGGTCATTGAGTTCATTCATCTTCACCCCGAGGAAATAAACGCTGCCACGCCCGCCAACTTGCCCATCACCTTGAAATGGTGGGTCTTGGAAAACATGCGAGGAATAGCGGTGCTGAACTCCTACCTATACCGCCGAACCTGAAGCCAGGTCGTAAACCTCAACATCAAACCCGTAACGCAGTAACGCAGTGATCACTTCATCATTCACAAGGCTCAAGTCGTCCAAGCGAGTGAAACCTAAACGCACGACTGTCGCCATTTTGCTCGCCAGATAATCCCTTGTTGTGTCGGCAAGTTCATAAAAAGGCGCCAGCTCACGCGTGCCACCCTTCAGGCTCACGTTGTGAGTTTCAACCAAGTAGTTCTTAACTTCGTCGTCGCCAAAATAAGCAGCCAGAAGAAACAAAACGCTTTCAACTAAAGCCTCGGTAAACGGGGCCGGGACACTCACCTCTGCCGGCGTCACCGAGTGCTGGACAGGCAAAGTTGGCGTCACAATCCAATAGGCGCTTGAGCCCTCGACTAACTGTGCCGTTGCAGCTACGCGCCAAACACGATCGCCCCAGGGTGAGATAGAGCGTGGGGCAATAAACAAAAGCGCTGTTGTTTGACGAGACAAATCCAATCCTTCCAAATGGACGTCTGAGTATATGACCTAGGTATGACATCGCTTTGGCGATGCTGATACCAACAATGTCTGCTCGCTCGCCTACGATTGCTACGTGGCTAATGAAAACTTGGGGGCAGCCCGTAAAGCGAAGAACGATGAGTTCTACACGCAGTTTCACGATATTGAAAAAGAGATGGGCGCCTACCTGGATTACGACAGTGAGGTTTTTCGGGGGAAAACTGTTTTGCTTCCCTGCGACGATCCCGAATGGAGCAACTTCACAAAGTATTTCGCCCAAAACTTCCAGCGTTTGGGTTTGAAGAAACTCATCAGCACTAGTTATGCACCGAACAGTAAGCCCAAAGAACTAAACCTTCAGCCGACACTTTTTGAACTTGAAAGTCCCCAGTTTGACGAAGAGAAGGCCGCCGCTAACGGCAAAATCTTCACACTTACCAGGGACACGACCGGCGACGATGTGATCAACGTTGATGATCTTGAGTGGAGTTATTTGGACGGCGACGGAGATTTCCGAAGCGAAGAAATCACACGCCTTCGAGATGAAGCGGACGTCATCATCACCAATCCACCATTCTCACTTTTCCGTGAGTTCCTTGCCTGGATCATTGAAGCCAATAAGCAGTTCGTCATCATCGGAAACATGAATGCTTTGACTTACAGGGAGGTTTTTCCCTTGATTAGGGATAACCGTCTTTGGCTTGGCAATGGATTTCACAAAGGCAACGCCTACTTTGCCACACCAACAACGCGGGAATATGCCGACGGGGTTTTCGATGAGGAAACAGGTCTGGTGAAGTTCAGGAATGCACTTTGGTTCACAAACTTGGATCACGGTCGTCGCCACCAACCTCTCCCTCTTATGTCGGAGGCGGACAACTTGAAGTTCAGTAAGCACAAAGAGGTTAAGGGGACTGGTTATACCAAGTTTGACAACTATGAAGCCATTGAAGTGCCTTTTACAGACGCAATCCCCAGCGACTACAAAGGTGTCATGGGCGTTCCGATCAGCTTTCTGGACAAATACAGCCCCGAGCAGTTTGAGATTATCGGCTTGATTGCCGGAAACATTCGTGGGCTGGCTGGCATTCCGACTTCAACGGGCAAAGACGGTCCGTATGTCGGTGGAAAACTGAAATATGGTCGCATTCTCATTCGTCACAAAAAGGTTGAAAAGTGATTACTTCGTTAGAGCACTACACCGTTCGTCAGATAGTAGACGGTTTCGTCTACAACGAACTTGAAGGGCGAGGCCTCTATGGACTTTCAGGCCGCCTAACTATTCAGCCGGAATACCAAAGAAACTACATTTATGCGGACGGGAAGCGTGACGTCGCCGTCATAACTTCATTACTGAAGGGATACCCACTCGGGTTGATCTATTTCAACAAAGTCTCCGAGGACAACCTTGAGGTGCTGGACGGGCAGCAACGAATAACCAGCTTTGGTCGATTTGTCACTGGCAAGTTCGCCATCAAGGACGAGAACGGAATGGAGCAATATTTCTCCGGTCTTGCTGCTGACAAACAAGCGATAATCCTTGATTCAAAGTTGTTGGTTTATGAATGTGAAGGCACCGAAAGCGAAATCAAAGAATGGTTTCAAACAATCAACATTGCTGGTGTGCCTCTCAACGCGCAAGAGTTGCTCAACGCCGTTTACAGCGGACCTTTTGTCACTCTCGGCAAAGAAGAGTTCAGCAACTCTCAAAACTCCAACATTCAAAAGTGGAGTGCATACGTTTCCGGAAGTGTGTTGCGTCAGGACTACTGGGAACGGGCCCTGGAGTGGGTTGCTGGTGGCAAAGAAAATATCGGTGGTTACATGAGCATGCACCGGTTTGATAAAAACATCACCGAAGTAAGGACTTACTTCACCACAGTTATTGACTGGATCTCCACGGTTTTTGTAGATGTAGAAAATGAAATGCGCGGCCTCGAGTGGGGTCGTCTCTACGAGACATATCACGACAAGGCGTTCAACCCTTCCAAAGTTGCCGAGCGAATACGAGCGCTCTACGGAGACGCCTACATCAAGAACCGAAAAGGGATTTGGGAGTTCGTTTTAGGCAGAGAGCTGGACACCAAACTAATCGAGGTCAGGGTTTTTGATGAGCCGACCAAGAAATCCGTCTATGCGCGCCAAACCGCTGAAGTAGAGAATAACAACACATCAAACTGCCCGCTGTGTGCGCTTGGAAACGACGCCAACAAATCAAAGATTTGGAAGTTGGACGAGATGGACGCGGATCACGTTGCTGCCTGGAGCAAAGGCGGGGCGACAAGCGTTGAGAACTGCCAAATGCTTTGTAAAACTCATAACCGTGCAAAGGGAAACAAGTGAAGGTCGAAAGACGAGACGCACTCTTAAGGCAATACCCCGAACCGTTTAGAGAAGTAGACCGACTGATTATCAGCGTCGGTGGTGGTGTCCTGGCGCTTTCCATCGCGTTAATCAACCAGGTTGAAAACAAATGTGGGTTGTTCATCATTCAGTGGGCCTGGGTTGCCATTCTCCTATCGATTGGCTGTGTCCTGGCTTCACTAATCGGAGAACAGTTTGATACAAGTCGAAGACTTGACCAGGTTGAAGGCAATGCAAATGAAACCGATGGCCCGTCCACAGTGGTTGTAAAAGTTTTGAACTGGTGTGGCATTGGACTTTTCGTGGCTGGGCTCACCTTGGTCACAATATTTCTGTTCATTCAAACCAGTTAGGGGCCTTGAGTAGATGGATCCAAAGCACGAAAGCGACAAGCCAGAAACTCGCAGCGTTCCGGGACGAACTCCCAAAGAAACCGAAGGCGAACCAAAGCCGCAGACCGGTCAATCTAAATAGTAAATGCGGTTGGGGACGAGATAATCGTCCAGTAACGCTGCTGTAATGCGTTACAGATTTACGACAACTTTTACGACAAATAACGAAGGGAAAAGGAAAACTCCCCCTATTTCTAGAGGGAGTTTCCTGATGGGTGGAGACTAGGGGGGTCGAACCCCTGACCCCCTGCTTGCAAAGCAGGTGCTCTACCAACTGAGCTAAGTCCCCTTGCGGGTTTTGAGTTTTTACTTCATCTCTGAAGAGGCTGCTTGGTGGGCCTA
>JACCDN011194644.1_pt1 | contig 11249 bp, 12 predicted proteins | sample 7441691 | NCBI WGS metagenome assembly JACCDN01 (sample SAMN15323439, study PRJNA562643) | freshwater metagenome | isolation source: river surface water | place: USA:Blue River Watershed | collected 2017-08-16
CATTAGGGGTCGCCTTTATACCAATTCTGACCGAACACATGCAAAGAAGCGATAAAAGGGGTGTCTGGACGCTCTCGACGAGCCTTATGAACTTTATGGCGCTCTTAATGTTTGGTGTCGGAATCGTAATAATTGTTTTTGCACGTCCGCTCACCCATATCGTGGCGCCAAATCTTAGCCCTGAGCAGCTCGATAATGCAGTGAAAATATTACGCCTCATTGCATTTAACCCTTTATTCTTTACGGTGTCAGGAGTACTCACAAGTACTCAGCAAGTATTTGGGCGGTTTTTCTTTTTTGCCATAACACCACTTATCTATAACTTGACCCTGATTGGTAGTATATTCTTATTCAAAGATTCAATCGGCTTGGTTGGGTTAGGTATTGGCGCCCTTGCAGGGGGTTTATTACAGCTCATAATCGCATTCATTGGGGTGGCGGGGCTCAATTTTCATTGGAAGCCGATTATCTCGTTTAAGAGCGTGGATTTTCGAAGGGTCCTTCGTCAGTTACCGGCACGATCACTAGATCAAGGAGTAGACTCATTGAACTCCATTGTTGAAACAAACCGTGCACGTTTATTTGGCGACGGTGTCGTATCTTCATATGAAGGCGCATTTACAATCCACACTGCGCCCATATTGCTAATCGGGTCTTCCATATCAAATGCCGCTTTCCCGCGCTTAAGCGAACGTCTTGCACAAGGGAGAGCAGATTTATTTCGAAAAGAATTTGTCGGGGTATTGCGAGTTATTATGTGGCTCTCAGTTCCGACGGTAATCATTGCCTATTTTTGTCGTGGTTATTTAGCGCGAATAATTTTCACCAAGGGCTCACCTGAAATCGCATTACTTCTAGGTTTCTTATCGATAGCTATCTTCTTTAGGTCCGTATATGCGTTAATATCACGCTATTTTTACGCACACAAAGACACGACCACTCCGCTCATAATTTCGATATTTGCGATTGCGCTAAATATTATTCTCGTATTCACTTTGGCACGTCCCACGACCTACGGCGCTGCTGGACTTGCCATAGCGCAGTCGATTGTATCTGCGAGTGAAGTCTTGATTATCGGAATCGTGCTCGTTATGAGAGACCCTAAGATTCTGACAAAAGAATTTTGGTATTTTTCCGGAAGGCTCATTTCTGTGAGTGGCTTTACGCTGTTTTCTGCGTTTATTATGCTCACTCTTTTGCCATTAAACATAGGCGATACCGGCTTCTTCTTACTTGGGTCTAAACTCGCGGCGATTTCACTTGTTGTGTTGACAGTGCATGTAAGCATGTCATTAGTATTCGAGTTTGAAGAAGCGCGCGCTACGATTCGCAAAGGACGTGAAATCATCATGAAGCCAATCAGGGGAGTTCTTTGAGGATTTTTCTTTGACCTCTGTTATAATAGGCGGACAATGAACCAATCAAACATCAGAAACTTCTGCATCATCGCGCACATTGACCACGGAAAGAGCACGCTTGCGGATAGGCTCCTTGAGATAACGGGTACGGTGGAAAAGCGTGAAATGAAGGCTCAGCTACTCGACAAAATGGACCTAGAGCGTGAGCGTGGAATAACGATTAAACTTGCGCCAGTCAGGATGAACTACAAAGGATATCAACTAAATTTAATTGATACGCCAGGTCACGTTGACTTTAGCTATGAGGTGTCGAGAAGTTTACAGGCATGTGAAGGCGCTATTTTGGTAGTCGATGCATCGCAAGGAATCCAAGCGCAAACACTTGCAAATGTGTATCTTGCGATGGAAGCAAACCTCACTATAATTCCGGTCCTCAATAAGATTGATTTACCAGCAGCCGATGTGCCCCGTGTCACCGCCGAAGTGGTGTCGCTTCTTGGCTGCAAGCCAGATGATATTTTAGCAATTAGTGCTAAGACGGGTGCCGGTGTTGAACGTTTACTCGATGAAGTCATCGAAAAAGTATCATGTCCAAAAGGAAGTGATGAATCAGCTGCGCGGGCGCTTATTTTTGATAGTTTTTATGATGAATATCGAGGCGTGATTGTTTATGTACGTGTGATAGACGGAGCAGTTCCAAAAAATGCCGAGATAAAAATGATTGCCACGCGCGCAGAAGGTGACGCGCTCGAAGTGGGCTATCTATCTCCTGATATGAAGCCGACTCAATCTCTAAACGCCGGTGAGATAGGGTATATTGTGACGAATTTTCACGATACAAGCGAAGCAAGAGTGGGTGATACTGTATCTTTAACAAAACAGCCTGCTGACGCACTACCAGGCTATAAAGAAGTGAAGCCATTTGTATATGCTGGATTCTTCCCGAGTAGCAACGAGTTCTATCCGCAACTAAAAGATGCTATAGAGAAGCTAAAATTAAGCGACTCGGCTCTCATATATGTACCAGAAAACTCACCTGTGCTTGGTCATGGGTTTCGCATAGGATTTCTAGGTCTGCTACACATGGATATCGTGAGAGAACGTATAGAGCGTGAATTTGATATTGATTTGATTGTTACGAACCCTTCAACTGACTATAAAATCATTATGACAAATGGTGATGAGCTTGATTTAACCAACGCGAGTCAACTTCCCGAAACGCAAGAAATTAGAGAAATTAAAGAGCCATGGATTAATGGTGAGATAGTGGTGCCAAAAGAATATGTTGGTGCTGTAATTCAGCTTGTTTCTAATGCGCGAGGTTTTCAAAAGAATATAAGCTATGTAGACGATCAACTTGCGTTGGTCACTTTTGAAGCGCCCTTAGCAAACTTGCTGACCGATTTTTATGACAAATTAAAGAGCCAGACGTCGGGTTACGGGAGTTTTAACTACGAGCTCTCAGATTATCGCGCAGAAGATTTGGTTCGAGTCGATTTTTATGTAGCCGGCGATATTGTCGAAGCTTTAAGCGTTATGTGTCACCGCACCGAAGCGCACAATCTGGGCCGTACCACAGTTGATAAACTGAAAGATATTATTCCGCGACAAAACTTCAAGGTGAGCTTGCAGGCAGCTATTGGAGGAAAATTTATCGCCCGTGAAGATTTAAGCGCATTCAGGAAAGATGTCACCGTCGGACTTTACGGTGGAGACGTGTCTCGTAAGAAAAAAGTACTCGCAAAACAGAAGCGGGGTAAGGAGCGGTTGAAACGATTCGGTAAAGTAGATTTACCCGCAGAGGCTTTTACAGTGTTATTAAAGCGAGACTAATGGGGAAGAGCGCAAGTTTTTGTAATTAGTTGCTACAATAGCTACAGATGAATAAAGATGAATTCATAATCTGGGCTCGAAAACTGCGTGAAGTATATACCGTTAGTAATGCAGTTCAAATGCGTCTTGCGAATGTCGACTTACTCGCTGTAGTCGGTCCAACGGGCGTTGGTAAGACAACAATAATAAATAAGCTCGATGTGCCGGCTGTCTTAAGCGATGTGACACGTGATATGCGTCCAGACGAGCAAAATAATCAAAACTATCATTTCCGCGACGATTATGTGCAGGTGCTTCAAGAAATTAAAACAGGTACATTTGCACAATTTGTAGTCAGTGAAGCGGGAGATTTTTATGGTACACATATGGATGCGTATCCTGAAGAAGGGTGGTGTAGTATGGCGATTTTTGCGACAGCAATTCCTTCGTTTCGCGAGCTTGGTTTCCGGCGCGTATTACCTATTTACATCATGCCACCTGGATATGTGGAATGGATGAGACGAATTGGTGCACAGCGCGATAGTGATATTTCTGATCGTATTGCCGAAGCAATCACGTCAATAAAAACTGCACTTCTTGACCCTGAATACCATTTTGTATTAAACGATAATGTGGATTTTGCTGTGCGTGATATCAAACGCATTATGAACGGGGAAGCCCCCGACGAGCACCGAGCTCGTCTAGCTCGTGAAACTGCCGATATCTTACTAGAACGTCTTGGCGATCAAGATGACAGTATTTATTTTTCTTCTGAAGAAAAATAGTTTATAATAACAAAATGGAAGAACAGAAAAAACAAACAGTCACCGCCCTACATGAGATTGTTGCGTCGTATCAAATGCCTGATGCAGCTAAAAAGATTCTTGGGTCCGGTGAAGTAACCGTGTTGTGTGGGGTGACCGCTTCGGGTAAAAACACCATTACGAATTATCTACTTGGCCATGGTCCATACGCACATGTGGTATCGCATACCACACGCATGCCTCGAGAGAATCACGGAATACTCGAAGAAAATGGAAATGAGTACTGGTTTGTGAGCCCAGAAAAGATGCTCGAATTAGCGCAAAAAGGTGCCTTTATAGAGATTAAAGCGATACATGGTGAAACCTGTTATGGTACGAGCATAAAGGCTGTCCAGCAGGTTATAGATCAAGGAAAACACCCAATCATGGAGATTGATGTTCAAGGTGCGCTGGAATTAACTCAAGCGATACCTACATTAAAGCCTTTATTTATATTGCCGCCGAGCTATGATGTCTGGATGGAGCGACTTGGAACGCGAGGCTTCATTAGCGATGGGGAAAAAGAACGTCGGCTTCATAGTGCGATTATGGAGATAGAGACAGCCTTAGCGCATCCAGCATTTGTGCTAACGGTCAATCGAGAAGTCGAGCTCACCGCAGCAGAAATTATGCATGGGGTAGATATGAGTGACGAAACGCAACAGGCACATCGCACACTTGCAAAAGAGCTACTTGAATCAATACGAAGTCTGTAACTTCCTAGGAAAACATAAAACTTAGTAGGCCGGTGAATATAAGTGCGATTCCTGCCCACTGTCGTTTGGTCACATGTTCTTTAAAAAAGAGTACTCCTACAAAAGTCATTGGGACAACTTGCGCACCTTTTATGGCGGTAACGTAACCAGCGTTAGGAGCTGTCGTTTTGGCGGTTAAGGTAAAGAAAATATTAATTGCCATTGTGAAGCCAATGAAAGCAAGCGCGAGCTTATGCCTTCGAAGAGTGGCGCGGAGTTTTTTATTGAAGGGAGACTGAGATTTATTTTTTGTTCGAATTAGGATAATAAGCAGTATGGTCGGCACTGTCAGAAGTGACGAGAAGAAATTCAGATATATAGGATTTGTTATTTGAAGGAGAGTGACTTCAATCGGAGAATAAAAGCCTCGGATAATCGTTAAAAATAACACTAGAGAAATCACAAGTGCGTTATTTGATGCTTTCGAATGGTTTTTTGATCGATGCTTCATGACAAAATAAGCGCCGAGTACGATGAATAGAGCGCCGGAGACTCCAAATATGGTGGGGTTTTGATGCAGTATGAGGAATGAAGTCATGATGCCCGTCACTGAAGATAAATTCAGCAGGGGTGCAACAAGAGAAATGTCGCCTACCGAGATTGCTTTGTAATACATAATTAAGTCAATCGCTGCGACAACGGCATACAGTGCAAGCAGTAATAAAAACTGAGCCCCTAGGCTAAATGGGTTATACCAGTCTGCAAAGAGCAACATTGTTGCCATAAAAGGCAGAGCGGTCAACTGTTGTAACCACGCAAGCGCAGAACTAGGAATTTTGTCTGTCAGTGTCTTTTCAGTACTTCGGCGCGTAACCAACAATAGCATTGCTGCACAAGAATAGATAAACCACATTAGATTAGTTTAGGGTTGTTAGATTTAGTTAGCAATACTAATATAAAATTTGTAGGCGCTAAGCTGTTTTGGCACTCTCATGTGTTAAGTGCTATAATATGCGCGATATGACTGACCGACAAGAAAAAATCCTACGAGCTATCGTAGAGCAGTATGCGGAAGTTGCAAGCCCAGTAGGCTCACATTTGCTTGCAAAATTATTCGATGTATCGAGCGCGACTGTTCGGGCTGAAATGGCAGATTTAGAGCGGAACGGTTACATCAAACAGCCACATACGAGTGCTGGCCGTATCCCAACTGATAAAGGCTATCGACATTACGTCAATAAGACAGCTGAATCTGGCCATCTTGAGACTCCTCAACGAGCTGAGCGTGCACTGACCGCACGAATAGGTGAGGGGAGTGTTCCTGAGCGAACCATCCGTAACACGGTCGATACTTTAGTTGAGCTTACGCACAATCTTGGACTCGCCACCATCGGAAACCAGCTGTATATGAGTGGCCTGTCTAATCTCTTTGGGCAACCAGAATTTATGCACCCGGCTCAAGTACAAGAAGTCGCTCGGCTTCTAGACAATCTTGAACCATGGCTTCGTGAAGCGGCGCCAAACGAACCGCTCAGTGTTTACATCGGAAGCGAGAATCCTATCGGCAGGAGTAGCGGGTGTAGTTTAATTATTAGCAAGTTCAGGAGTCCGTATTCCGATAAAAGTTTTATCGGAGTGCTTGGCCCAACTCGTCAAAGCTATAAAGATGTCATGGCACTCGTAGAGAATGCTGGACAGATGTTGGAGCGTGCGTTGTATGAGTGAGCGACCTATCACCTTCGAACCAGAATATAATTTACGATGGTTTGATACGACACCTGGTTTTGATCTTCTATATGCGACTTGGAGTGACATCCTAGACAAAAAGGACATTGCTAAAGAAGAAAGACCAGCTAAGGGTCAGTTTTTTAATATGAATCCAGCAAAAGCGCTAGAAGTGCTACACGAAGCTGAAAGTTCGGTACGTAAAGAGCACGGATATACGAGAAAAACAGTTCACGAGCTAAGTGCAGTAGCATTTAAATATGCCCAGTATCTTCCGTTAGATCTTGAAGAGGAAATTAGGGAATGGTAGAACGTACAGATGAAGTAAGATGGGCGGCATATCTTTTCAATCAGGCGGAGACACTTTGTTCAGAATTCTTTAGACAGCCCAAAACTTATTCGGTTGCAGCCGGTCAAGAAGGTACAAAAGACATAGATCAACATCATCGTAATTTAGGGAAAGAAATAGCGCACGCTGCATTTAATATAGATTGGGGAAATATAAAATGACGAAAAAAAAGCAGGATGAAGAGGATTTTAGGCAACTAGCAGAGCAGCTCGCTCAAGAAAACGCTCAGTTGAATGAGGCGCTACTTCGGGAACGTGCCGATGCAACCAATGTCCGCAAGCGTGCAGAAGAAGACCGGCAGAAAATGGCAGGATTTTATAAGGCACACGTCGTCAAGGAATTGTTGCCGGTTATTGATAATTTTGAACGTGCTTTAAAACACCTACCAACTGAGTTAGAAGGTAATGATTACATTAAGGGAATACAGGGCATTGTCAAACAGTTTGAACAAACGTTGTCCAAAATAGGCGTAACTCGCATTAAAACGGTAGGAGAACACTTTGATCCTACTGTGCACGAAGCGGTGACTATGGAAGAAGGCGATGGCGAACATGAGATTGTTTCAGAAGAACTACAGAGTGGTTATATGCTTGGCGATGAAGTGGTAAGGCATGCAATGGTACGGGTAAAAGCACAATAAATATGAAGCGACCGTTTGGAAGTAGCCGGCCACACACGAGATTATTAGTCTCGTGTGAATCAGAACACTTCATTACGGATGCGGTGAGTGCCTCGGTGCTTTTCGGAACGGATTTGTTTATTGTACGCAGGGATGTAGCAAATCATCGGGTGAGTGCTGAGCTAGGAGTGCGTGTCTTAGAGTTCGATGCGCCACTCGATGCAAGTCTCAAAGAGCAACTGCACAGTTGTCTGGGCAAGATTGCGTCAGGTACTTGTCATAATATAGCAAGCTATACGCTTGCTGAATTCTAAAAAAACCTACTCTTCTCTTAAGAATAATTTTTCACGCTGATACGCAGGGAGCCTGTCAGGATCTATTTGAGTAGTGTGCTCTTTAAGCCGAGCAAGGCCAGGCATGTCACTGCGTGCGACGACGAAATGTCCAGATGCAGATTCTGGCGTTCGCACAAAATCTCTAAAGCTGAGGCCACCGTCATGTAGATCACGTTCATGTGGTGATATATGAGTGTCGTATGGTTGGGTTTCAGGTGTATGCATTGTCATATGATGTATAGCTTATTCAAATTTCATTATAGCATAATCGTAATAAAAAATCAATATCACTGAGTGAAATTAGCACTCTAATCACTTGACTGCTAATTTTTGTTTTGCTACCATATTTGGCAGAAGCATAGATAGAGTGCTAATTTAGAAGCTAAACAAGGGGAACTAAAATGTCTAAAATTATCGGAATCGATCTAGGTACAACAAACTCAGCAATGGCGGTGATGCAATCAGGCAAACCTGAGATAGTTGCAAACAGTGAGGGTAACCGTACGACACCGTCGGTGGTCGCAATTAATAAAAAAGGTGAACGTCTCGTTGGTGCGCTTGCACGACGACAGCAAGTGACGAATCCTAAAAATACTATTTATGAAGTAAAACGTTTGATCGGTCGTAAGTTCAGCGATAAAGAAGTCCAAAAAGACCTTAAACTCATGGGCTATGAAATCGTGAAGAGTGGAAATGCGACGAAGGTGAAGATGGGTGATAAAGAGTATAGCCCTGAGGAAATCAGTGCCATGATTCTTGGAAAGCTGAAAGCTGATGCAGAAGCTTTCTTAGGTGAGAGTGTATCCGAGGCAGTCATCACGGTACCTGCGTACTTTGACGATAGCCAACGGCAAGCAACAAAGGATGCTGGTAAGATTGCTGGGCTTGAAGTAAAGCGAATCATCAACGAGCCAACAGCCGCCGCGCTTGCTTACGGGCTAGACAAAGAATCTAAAGGTGATGAGAAGATTGCAGTCTACGATCTCGGTGGTGGTACGTTCGATGTATCTATCCTTGAGCTCGGTGATGGTGTGTTTGAAGTTAAGAGTACGAATGGTGATACGCACCTTGGTGGCGCTGATTTTGACCGCGTTATTATCAACTATCTCGCAGATGAATTCAAAAAAGAGCACGGTATGGACATTACAGGTGATAATGCCGCCATGCAGCGACTTCGTGATGAAGCAGAAAAAGCGAAGATTGAGCTTTCTACTGCACAGGAAGTCGATATCAACCTCCCATTCTTGACGGCAGATGCTGATGGTCCTAAGCATTTTGAGCACAAGTTATCTCGAAGTAAACTTGAGAGTCTCGTTGTTGATCTTATCGACAAGACTGCGGGTCCTTGTGAAAAAGCGCTTAAGGATGCGAAATTAAGCGCAAAAGACGTAGATGCGGTCGTGTTGGTTGGCGGTATGACTCGAATGCCAGCAGTACAGGCTAAGGTAAAAGAAATCTTTGGCAAAGAACCAATGAAGGGTGTGAACCCTGACGAGGTGGTTGCAGTAGGTGCGGCTATCCAGGGCGGGGTGCTTGCCGGAGATGTCAAAGACGTATTGCTCCTTGACGTGACTCCACTTTCACTCGGTATCGAAACGATGGGTGGTATTGCGACGAAATTAATTGAGCGCAACACAACTATTCCTACCAGTAAAAGTGAGACGTTTTCAACTGCTGCTGACAATCAGCCACAAGTTGAAATTCATGTGGTGCAAGGTGAGCGAGATATGGTTGCAGACAACAAGAGTCTCGGACGCTTTATTTTAGACGGTATTGCACCAGCTCCTCGTGGAATCCCGCAGATTGAGGTGACGTTCAACATCGACGCGAACGGCATCTTGAACGTTACCGCTAAAGATAAAGGAACTGGCAAAGAACAGTCAATCACCATTCAAAACAGTGGTAATCTCGACAAAAATGAAGTAGAGAAGATGGCTAAGGAAGCTGAAGCGCATGCTGATGAAGACAAGAAAAAGCGCGAAGCAGTTGAAGCTCGAAACCTTCTTGAAAATGGTGTTTACCAGACTGAAAAGTTTGTGAACGACAACAAAGATAAGCTCAGCGGAGAAGACAAGAAGACACTTGATGATGCCGTAAAAACTGCAAAAGAAACGCTTGGCAAAGAAGACGCAGATAAAGACGCACTTGAAGCAGCTGCGAAAGAGCTGACTGATAAAATGATGCCAATCGGAGCCAAAATGTATGAGCAGGCAGCTGAAGCCGAGAAAAACGAAAAAGGCGAAGACAAGACAGACGAGCCAGTAGAAGGCGAAGTTGTCGACGATAAGGAAGATAAATAAAAAATATAAGGGGCCCCGAAAAGGTCCCTTTTTTAAATTACAGGCAGATTATTTGCTACACGTTTTCAATCACTATTGAAATAACTTAATACGTAAAGTTATAGTATGTGCTAATGGCGAGAGATTTTGAGCAAGTTGTTTTTGATACGCGCGTTTGGTTGCGGGAAAGCGGTTGTAGCCGTGTCGCCCGAAAATCAGAGCTTGGTAGTGGGCTTGGCGTCATTCGGTATGCGAAAACGTTAATTGAAGAACCAACAGAGGTAGTAGAGGCTTTTGAGCATCGCACATTCCGAGGAGCGCATATGGGCATGCTCGCAGTGAGGCCTTGTATAGATGCGGATCTTGAGCCTATCAATTTTAAATGGCAACAACCATCTGGCATGAGTGTTATGACGCCACTCACCTACCGCCCAGAACAATTTGTGCCTCTGTTGAGCTTAAGTGGGGTGATTCTGGATGCCGTATATGATCGGCTCGCGCCCATTGCGGACGCAATAAACTGGGAACGAATTATAAAACGCGTTTCATAAGTTGCTTTAGAATACCATTAGCTTTACTATGGTGCTATAACGCTAATAAAAGGAATTGTATGTTTAAAAAAAGAGGTGGGCAGCAAGGATTTGCTCTTGAGTTTGTATTAATTGCAGTAGTACTGCTAGCGGTATTAGGAGCATCGTATTACTTTTTCATCGTTGCTGGACCAAAACAGAAAGTAAATAAAGTAGCGAATGAGTATGTCAAACAATCGATCGCCGGTGAGTATGATGATGCGCTCAAACTCACTACAGCTGACGATGATGAAGAAACTGCTGTCAAGAAATTCTCTGAGGGTATAGACGATGGTGTTGGCAAGGATGATTATAAAATTTCCAGCACCACTATTGATGGAGATAGCGCAACTGTTAAATTTATCGTCGATAACGATGACGATAAGACGATAAAGCTCGATCTAGAAAAGAAAGATGGAGATTGGCTTGTCAGTGGCGTGGTATATAGTCTTGGCGACGTTAAGAATGAAGAATCATCGAGTACTTCAGACTCTGATACGACTGCAACCGTTGAAACTCCCGCAGCAAATTCGTGTCTCCCTGCAGCCGCACTGGATAAGTTTTGGAGATATACCTCTGGATGGCAATTTTACTTCCAGGCTGATTCAAACGAATTAGAGTATTCTGAATCGGTCGCTGTGGATAGCATTAAGCAAATGAAGACATTCTATGATGATAACAAGCAATACAACTTTGCTTTCGTTA
>JACCDN011108299.1_pt1 | contig 11248 bp, 8 predicted proteins | sample 7441691 | NCBI WGS metagenome assembly JACCDN01 (sample SAMN15323439, study PRJNA562643) | freshwater metagenome | isolation source: river surface water | place: USA:Blue River Watershed | collected 2017-08-16
CACCGAGCAGGTCGGGGGCGATCGCCGCGCTGCGAAAGCTGTCAATGCCGAGCACTTTCAGTGGTGAGCGCTGGCCGGGCACGGCAAGATCCAGCTCCAGCACGGGCGCGGCGACCTCGACCTCGGGCATCGTGGCAATTGCGGCAAACCAGCGTTCATCGACTGACACGGCCTTGCCCCGCACCTGCAGGTCGGCGCTGCCCGACAGACTGCGCGTCGCCGCCGAGAATTCACCGAACGCCGCATCATTGATCAGATGAATCCCGACTGCCAGCGCCACGCCCAGCGCGATCGCCAGCAGCGCGACCAGCGCACGCACCGGATGCGCGCGCCACTCGCCAGCGAGCAGCCAGCGGTTGAGCCGAGTCCAGCGTGGCGTAGGCGCAGGCAAATTCATTCGGCGCGGGAGAGAGGCGCGTCGATTTGCCGCAGGCCGTCCCGGCCCAGCATCAGCACGCGGTCGGCGCTGGCAGCGGCCACGGGCGAGTGCGTGACGATGATCGCCGACGCACCGCTGTCGCTGATCTCGCGGCGGAGCAGGTGCAGGATATCGGCCGCGGTCTCGGGATCCAGATTGCCGGTCGGCTCGTCGGCGAGCAGCAGCCGGGGGCGGTGCACCAGCGCGCGCGCAATCGCCACGCGCTGCATCTCGCCGCCGGACAACTGGCGCGGCAAATCCTGTCCGCGACCGGCCAGCCCCACTGCGGCCAGCATCGCGTCGGCCCGGTCGGTGGGCAGTCCGTTCAGCAGCAGCGGCAGCGCAATGTTCTGCCGCACGCTCAGGTGCGGCAGCAGGTGGAATGCCTGAAAGATGAAGCCGAGTTTCTGCCGGCGCAGCAGCGTCGCCTGCTGATCGTCATGCGCGCCCGCGCCGCCCAGCGGCACGCCGTCGATGCGCAGCTCGCCGGTGTCCGGCGCATCGAGGCCCGCGATCAGGTTCAGCAGCGTGGACTTGCCCACGCCGGACTCGCCCATGATCGCGACATACTCGCCGGGCCTCAGTTGCAGATCGACCTGATCGAGCACGACGCGTGTGCCATAGGATTTCGAGAGCTTGCGGCAATCCAGCGTCGGCAGGGGCGCAGCGGTCGGCAGGGGCTTCATTCGGGGCGAGGAATCCGGGACGGGGGAGGACAAACCCTGCGAGTGTAGCAACCCGGCGCATCACGCGCTGGCAGCCGGGGATTGACGGTCGGCGTCCGGCGATCCCCGGCCTCGCTCGCTTGCTGTGCCGACAGATGGCATGCGCTTTGCGACAGCGGGGACTTTCCAGCAGGCCCGGCAGATCCGGCCGGTGTACAAACCATGAGCGCTCAGCTGATTGTTGATGCCCGATTATGCGAACCCGGCAGCCGCGCACGGGCTCGCCAGCACCTGATGGATGGACTGCTCGACCGGCCGGCACGTGTGCCGCCCAGCTATTTGTACGACGCACTGGGATCGGCACTGTTCACCGCGATCACCGCGCTGCCCGAGTATTACCTGACGCGCACCGAGGCCGCGCTGCTGCAGCAATGCGCAGTGCCGATTGCAGAGATGACGTCGGGCATCACCGCGCTGGTCGATCTGGGGGCCGGCGATTGTAAAAAAGCGGCAGGCCTGTTGCGCCGCTTGCAGCCGAGAGAGTATCTGGCGCTCGATGTATCGGCTGATTGCCTGCGCGAGGCCACCCGTCAGCTCGCGCGGGATTTTCCGGACATGAAGGTCACGGCCTTCGTGACGGATTTTTCCGACGGCGTGCGCTGGCCCTGCGGCCTGCGCTGTGAACAGCCGCTGTTCTTTTATCCGGGTTCGTCCATCGGCAATTTTTCGCGCGAGGAAGCCTGCGCGCTGCTGCGCAGTGTGAGCGCACTGTGCCGTCAGGCGGAGCAGGGCGGGATGCTGCTGATCGGTGTGGATCTGGTCAAGCCGGCGGCGATGCTTGAGCCCGCGTATGCCGATGCACTGGGGCTGACTGCCTGTTTCAATCTCAATGTGCTGCGCCACCTGAACGCGCTGCTGGGCGCGGATTTCGATCTGCGGCAGTTCCGTCATCGCGCCGTATTTGATGCGCGCCACAGCCGCATCGAGATGTCGCTGGTGTCGCAGCAGCCGCAGACCGTGCGCTGGCCCGGCGGGCAGCGGCATTTTGCGGAAGGCGAGGCGATCGTGACGGAGCACAGTCACAAGTACACGCCCGAGGGTTTTGCGCAGCTGCTGCGCGACGCCGGTTTTGTGCCGCTGCAGCAGTGGACGGATCCCCATGCGCACTACCTGCTCTGTCTTGCGTCAGCGCTTCGCTGACATACGCGCGCAATCACTCGCGTTGCGCGAGGGGCTGGGCGATGAAGACTGCGGCGCGCAGGCGATGCCGGACGCCAGTCCGCTGAAATGGCATCTGGCGCACACGACCTGGTTTTTCGAGACCTTTGTCCTGCGGCCGTTCAGCGCGTCGTTCGTCGCCTTCGATCCGGCGTATCGCTCGCTGTGGAATTCGTACTATCAGTCGCTGGGCGAGCCGTTTCCGCGTTCACAGCGCGGGCTGCTGACCCGGCCATCGATGCAGCAGGTGCTCGACTGGCGCGCGCGGGTGGATGCCGCGTTGCTGGCATGGCTGGCCACCGATGAGGCGACGCCGGAGGCAATTGCACGGGTCGAGCTGGGCGTGCAGCATGAGCAGCAGCATCAGGAATTGATGCAGACCGACCTGCTCGCGCTGATGGCGGTGAATCCGCTCAGACCGGCGGCCAGGCCTGCCGGGTCAGGACTGTCGCCACGCCGCGCGGACGCGCCGCGATGGATCGCGATCGACGGGGGCCATGCCGAGGTCGGTCACGCGGGCGAGGGATTTTGCTTCGATAACGAGACCCCGGCGCATCGCGTCTGGCTGGCACCGTACCGGCTGTGTTCAATGCTGGTGACGAATGCAGAGTATCTGGCCTTCATTCAGGCGGGGGGCTATCGTCAGCCACGATGGTGGCTGGCGGAAGGCTGGGACTGGCTGAAGGCCAGTGCAGCCGCCGGGCCCGGTGCGGGGCGGCGCGAGCATCCGCAATACTGGCGGCCGACCGCCGATGGCTGGAGTGAGTTTTCGCTGCAAGGGGACAGGCCGCTGGCACCGGAGGCACCGGTCTGTCATCTGTCGCTGTATGAGGCGGATGCGTACGCGCGATGGCGTGGTGGCCGTCTGCCGACTGAGCAGGAGTGGGAGCATGCGGCCCGCCTTCATCCGGCAGCTTTCAGCGATGTATTCGGTGAATGCTGGCAGTGGACGCAGAGCGCCTATGCGGCGTATCCGGGATTTCGGCCCATGTCGGGTGCGCCCGGCGAGTACAACGGCAAGTTCATGGTGAACCAGTATGTGCTGCGCGGTTCATCGCGATTTACCCCGCCGTCGCATGCGCGGCTCAGCTATCGGAATTTTTTTCCCGCGCACGCGTGCTGGCAACGGTCCGGGATACGGCTGGCCGCAGACGGTGCCTGATCGGGTTGTGTGGCAGGTATCGCAACGAGCGACGCCGTGAGCGTCAGGCAGTCACTTCGACGCCGGGCGTGCCTTGCTGCAGCGAGCCAATGATTCCGGCGCGGCCAAAGCCCTGTGCTGCAAAGCTGTCCAGCACCTGTGCCGCGCACTCGGGCGCGCAGGCGACCAGCAGTCCGCCGGAAGTCTGCGGATCGCAGAGCAGCGCCTTGCGAAGCTCGTCGATACCGCTGGCGAGCGTGATGTCCTTGCCATAGCCGGCCCAGTTGCGGCCGGACGCGCCAGTAATGAAGCCTTGCGCCGCGAGTGCTTCGGCCTGCGCGAGGAAAGGTACTTGCGACGATTCGATCATTGCGCGCAGTCCGGAGCCCAGCGCCATTTCGCGCGCATGACCGAGCAGGCCGAAACCGGTGACATCGGTGATCGCATGCACGCCCTCGATGGACGAGAGCGTCTTGCCGGGCGTATTCAGCTGGGTCGTGCTGGCGATCATCGCGGCATAACCATCCGCATTGAGCGCACCTTTTTTCAGCGCCGCCGACAGAATGCCCACGCCCAGCGGCTTGCCGAGAATGAGCACATCCCCGGCGCGGGCATCGGCATTGCGTTTTACCCGCGACGGATGCACCAGCCCCATGACCACCAGCCCGTAGATCGGTTCGACCGAATCAATCGTGTGGCCACCGGCAATCGGGATGCCGGCTTCCGCACAGACGGACTCGCCGCCTGCCAGTATCTGGCCGATGGTCTCGACGGGCAGCTTGTCGATCGGCATGCCGACCAGCGCGAGCGCCATGATGGGCGTGCCGCCCATCGCATACACATCCGAGATCGCATTCGTCGCGGCGATACGGCCAAAGTCCACCGGATCATCGACGATGGGCATGAAGAAATCGGTGGTCGCGATCAGTGCCTGCTCATCATTGAGCCGATAGACCGCCGCATCGTCCGAGGTCTCGATGCCGACCATCAGTTGCGGCGGCACCGGGAAGCCGCGTGTCTGCTTCAGTATCTCGGCAAGCACACCCGGTGCGATCTTGCAGCCGCAGCCGCCGCCATGGGAAAACGACGTGAGTTTCAGGGGAGCGTTCATGGTCCGGCGTCAGGCAATGCGGGACAGATCAACCGCGGCGGGTATCGCTACGCGCAGCACGGTCGCCACGGAAGCCGCCGCCCTCCTTGCGCGGTGCGCCGGGCTTGGCAAAGCTGCGCTGTCCGGGTTTGCCGGGCTTGCTGTTGCCACGACCATCGCCCGGGCGCCAGCCCGGACGGCGTGCCGGTGCAGCGGCCTTTTTCGGCTCAAAACCCTCGATCACATCGACCGGAATAGGCTGCTTGGTGAAACGCTCGATGCGCTTCACATGCACGCCTTCCGCATGATTCACCAGCGACACGGCGATGCCATGACGGCCGGCGCGTCCGGTGCGGCCGATACGGTGCACATAGTCCTCGGGGAATTTCGGCAGATCGTAGTTGAACACATGGGTGATGCCGGGGACATCGATGCCGCGCGCAGCGACATCGGTGGCGACCAGCACGCGCACCTGACCACGGCGCAGGCTGTTCAGCGTGCGGTTGCGCGCGCCCTGATGCATGTCGCCATGCAGTGCGGCGGCGGCGAAGCCGGCGATGTTCAGGCGATCAGCAATGGTGTCGGCATCACGCTTGGTGGCGGTGAACACGACGGCCTGATCGATGGTGGCATCGCGCAGCAGATGGTCGAGCAGGCGGTTCTTGTGCGACAGGTCGTCCACGAAGTGCACGCGCTGCTGGATGTTCTCGTGGCGCGTGGCCGACCCGGCGATCTGGATCAGCTGCGGATCTTTGGTGATGCGGCGGGCCATGTTACCGACCATGCCGTCGAGCGTGGCCGAGAACAGCATGGTCTGGCGCGTCTCGGGCGTCTTGCCAATGATGCGCTCGATATCATCGATGAAGCCCATGTCCAGCATGCGGTCGGCCTCGTCGAGCACCAGAATTTCCAGTGCCGAGAAATCGATCTTGCCGGACTCCATGTGGTCGATCAGGCGGCCCGGTGTCGCGACCAGAATTTCCGGATTACGTGAGAGCAGCTGCATCTGTTTCGGGTAGGGCATGCCACCGAGGATGGACACGGCCTTCACGCGGCGCATGTGGATGCCGTACTTGTCCGTGGCGGTCGTCACTTGCAGCGCGAGTTCGCGCGTGGGCGTGAGCACCAGCATCTTGGGGCGGGCCGGCGCGAAGCGCGGACGTTCGCCGCGTGCACGCGCCGCCTGAGCGAGCTGGTTCGGGGTCTTGCCCGGTGCGGCCTCAACCGGTGCGCTCGCCAGCTTGTGCAGCGAGGGCAGCATGAAGGCGGCAGTCTTGCCGGAGCCGGTCTGCGAGGACACCAGCAGATCGCGCCCGGCGATCGCGGCAGGCAGCGCCTGCTGCTGCACCGGCGTGGGCTCGGTGTAGCCGGCGTCGGTGAGGGCTTTCAAGACCAGAGGATGCAGTCCCAGGGATTCGAATGTCATGTTTCGTCTTTCAAAAAGTCGGCGCGCAGGCACAAGCCCGCGACGGGATAAACCAGAAAAGAGAAAAGCAACGCCAACCAGCGAAACAAACGAAACGGATCAGAGTTTCGGCACAAAAGCTTTGCGCCGGGACGGTGCTCAGGACATCGGCACCAGGAGGCGGGAGGGCTTCAGGATATTGCTCAGGGTGTGCGTGCAGCGAAGCGCTCAATGTTACAGCGCGGGGCGGATTGTACAGGAAATCGCGGCAGGGTGGGCGGCGAGGGTGGGATTGGCGGGGTAGTCCGCAGGCAAAAGACGCTGGACCCCGGCCTGCGCCGGGGTGACGTCATGATGACGCGCGGTCGCGAGCCCGCCTTATTCCTCCGACCCCATCCCCGCGACGACCTGCGAGAACCCGCCATCGACATAGGTGATCTCGCCGGTAATGCCCCCCGCAAGATCCGACAGCAGGAAAGCCGCCGCATTACCCACATCTTCGATCGTCACATTGCGGCGCAGCGGCGCATTCTCTTTCACGAAGTTGAGGATCTTGCCAAAGTCCTTGATGCCGGAGGCGGCCAGCGTCTTGATCGGGCCCGCGGAGATGCCGTTCACGCGCACGCCGCGCTTGCCGAGCGATTCGGCGAGATAGCGCACGCTGGCCTCCAGCGAGGCCTTTGCCAGTCCCATCGTGTTGTAGTTCGGCAGGGCGCGCAGCGCGCCGAGATAGGACAGCGTCAGCAGCGCCGAGTTAGCCGACAACATCGGCAGGGCTGCTTTGGCCATTGCCGGGAAACTGTAGGCCGAGATGTCATGCGCGATGCGGAAATTCTCGCGCGACAGGCCATCGAGAAAATCGCCGGCAATCGCCTCGCGGGGCGCAAAGCCGATCGCATGCACGAGACCATCGAGCTGCGTCCAGGTGCTGCTGAGCTCGGCGAACACCGCATTGATCTGCTCATCGCTGCCGACATCGCAGTCGAATACCAGCGAGCTGCCGAAGTCTTTGGCAAATTCAGTGATGCGATCCTTGAAACGCTCGCCGACATAGGTAAACGCCAGTTCCGCGCCTTCGCGATGGCAGGCTTGCGCAATGCCATAGGCAATCGAGCGATTAGACAGTACGCCCGTGATCAGTATTTTTTTACCTTGCAAGAATGCCATGTTCAGACTCCCGTCAACGGGTTGGCGGCGCTCGGCGGAGAGTCGCGCCGATGAAACGCGCCAACAAAACGCGCCATTGTAGGGGGTCGGGCTATCGGGGAGCAAATCGGCGGCGCTCTCGCTCGACGCTCGCAGCCGGCAGGGGACAGGTTTGACCGCAGGATCCTTGTGCGCACCGCAGCAAGTGGCCGCCGCCCGTCCATCGCCGAAAACCGCTATCCTTGACGCGTTTTGCGCGCCGTGTTGCTGTCATTGCCCCCCTTGTGTCCATGATCAGAATTCTCGCCAGCGTCATTGTTGCGGTTACCGCCGCCAGCCTCAGCGCGCCGCCTGCGTACGCTGCGCACGCCTTTTCGCTGTACGACACACCCAAATACCCGCCCGGCTTCACGCACTTCGCTTACCTGAACCCCGACGCACCGCGCGGGGGCGAACTCTACCTGGCCAACCCGGATTCGCGCACCAGCTTCGACAAGTTCAATCCGTTCTCGATGAAGGGCGTGTCGGCGGCCGGTGTCTCGAACCTGATGTTCGAGTCGCTGGCGATCAACTCGGCCGACGAAGTGGCGACGATGTACGGCCTGCTGGCCGAGGACATGGTGCTTGCGCCCGACCGCATGGCAATGACCTTCCGCCTCCATCCGAAGGCGCGCTTCAACAATGGCGATCCGGTGCTGGCTGCGGACGTCAAGCATTCGTTCGACACGCTGATGGCCAAGGGCGCGCCGCAGTTCAAGATGATTTTCGCGGACGTCAGGCAGTGCGTCACCGTCGATGACCTGACCGTGCGCTTCGATTTCAAGACCAGCAACCGCGAGCTGCCGCTGATCGTCGGCGGCATGCCGGTGTTCTCGCGCAAATGGGCTCAGGGCACGCCGTTCGACAAGATCCAGCTGGTGCCGCCGATCGCCAGCGGCCCTTACCTGATCGAGAAATACGATCTCGGGCGCTCGATTGCCTTCCGCCGCAACCCCGCCTACTGGGGCAGCGAGGTGGCCGCACGTCGCGGCGCGTTCAATTTCGAGCGCATCGTCTATCGTTTTTACAAGGACGATGTCGCGCGCCTCGAGGCTTTCATGGCGGGTGAGTTCGATGTGGTGGTCGAGTACCGCGCGAAGAACTGGGCACGCATGTACAAGGGCCCGAAGTTCGAGAATGGCGAGATCATCAAGACGACGCTCAAGCACTCGAACGGCGCAGGCATGCAGGCCTTCGTGATGAACCTGCGCCGGCCGCAGTTTCAGGATGCGCGCGTGCGCCGCGCGCTCGGTCTGGCACTGGATTTCGAGTGGATGAACCGCCAGCTGTTTTACAGCCAGTACACCCGCATCGATTCGTTTTTCAGCAATTCGGAGCTGGCCGCGCGCGGCACGCCGTCCGAGGCCGAACTCAAGCTGCTCGAGCCCCTGCGCGATCAGCTCGATCCGGCCGTATTCGGTCCGGTGCCGGTGCCGCCGAGGACGGATGCACCGTCCTCGCTGCGCGCCAACCTCGTGCAGGCGCGCGAACTGCTGAAGCAGGCAGGCTGGGTCTACCGCGATGGCGCGCTGCGCAACGCGAAGGGCGAGATCTTCAGCTTCGAGATACTGGACGATCAGTCGGCCCTGTCGCGCATCATTGCGGTCTATGTGCGGAATCTGGAGAAGCTCGGCATCCGCGTCAGCCAGCGCACCGCCGATTTCGCGCTGGTGCAAAAGCGCATGGAAGAATTTGACTTTGACATGACCAGCCAGCGTTTTCCTGACGTGACCAGTCCGGGCAACGAGATGTTCGACATGCTCGGTTCCAAGGCTGCGGACGAAAAAGGTTCGAGCAATTACTGGGGGCTGAAAGATCCGGTGGTGGACAAGCTGGTGACGGCGCTGGTGCGCGCAGAATCGCGCGCCGAACTGGTGGCCGCGTCGCGTGCGCTGGATCGCGTGCTGCTGCACAAGCACATCGTCGTGCCGCACTGGTATTCCGCCACCCACCGCGTCGCGTACCGCAACCGCTTCGGCATTCCTTCGGTGGCGCCCAAGTACTATCAGGCCGATCCGTATGTGATTTCGAGCTGGTGGCAGGTGAAGCCTCGCGCCAAGAATTGATGGCTGGAGCATAACGACGATGGATCCCAGCGTGCGCTGGGGTGACGGTTTTATCATCGGATAGTTGTTCGAGTGTGATCCCGGCGAACGCCGGGGTAATGATGTGCATGTTGATACCCGCCGCGGTGATTCTGGCGAGCGCTGATGTGACGATGTAAAGGTCGATACCAGTCCAGCTGTCATCCCAGCGCATGCTGGGATCCACAACCCGCTTAAATGGCATAAAGGTCATGAACCTCTGGTCCTACATACTGAAACGCATGCTGCTGATGATCCCGACCCTGCTGGGCGTGATCGCGATCACGTTCGCGGTGATCCAGTTCGTGCCCGGCGGCCCGGTCGAGCAGGCACTGATCGAACTGAAAAAAGGCCAGACCGGCGCCGGGGAATCCTCGGGTGGCGGCGCGTCGGAATACCGGGGCCGGCAGGGGGTCGATACCGAGCGGGTCGAAGAGATCAAGGCGCTGTACGGCTTTGACAAGCCGCCGGCCGAGCGTTTCTGGCAAATGCTCAAGGGCTTCGCAAAATTCGACCTCGGCCAGAGTTTTTATCACCACAAGGATGTCTGGGAGCTGGTGAAATCCAAGCTGCCGGTGTCGATCACCATCGGCCTGTGGACCTTCTTCCTCACCTACTTCATTTCGATACCGCTGGGCGTGGCCAAGGCGGTGCGCGAGGGCAGCCGCTTTGACAGCATCACCAGCACCATCGTGCTGGTCGGTTATTCGATACCGGGCTTCGTGCTCGGTGTGTTCCTGCTGGTGGTCTTTGCCGGCAGCAGCTTCGTGCAATGGTTCCCGTTGCGCGGCCTGACCTCGGACGACTGGGAAACGCTGTCGTGGTTTGGCAAGGTCAAGGATTATCTGTGGCATATCACGCTGCCCGTCACGGCCTCGGTCGCGGGCTCGTTTGCCGTGATGACCATGCTGACCAAGAACACCTTCCTGGAAGAGATCCGCAAGCAGTACGTGCTGACCGCCCGCGCGAAGGGCTTGTCCGAGCGCGCGGTGTTGTACAAGCATGTGTTCCGTAATGCGCTGATCCCGCTGGTCACCGGCTTTCCGGCCGCGTTCATCGGCGCTTTTTTTGCCGGCAGCCTGCTGATCGAGACCCTGTTCTCGCTCGACGGCCTCGGCCTGTTGTCCTATGAATCCGTGGTGCGGCGCGATTACCCGGTCGTGCTGGGCACCCTGTATCTGTTCACGCTGATCGGACTGGTGGTCAAGCTGCTCGGCGACCTCTGCTATGTGTGGGCCGACCCGCGCGTGCAATTCGAAAGCCTCGCCCGATGAAGCCCGACACTGCCCCCGTGTTCGCCCCGTCTGCATCGCCGGCGCGTCGTGTCTGGCTGCGTTTTCGTCAGAACCGTCGCGGCTACTGGAGTCTGGTGATTTTCATCATCCTGTTCTCGATCAGTCTGTGCGCGGAAGTGGTCTCCAACGACCGGCCACTGGTCGCGCGCTACAACGGCCAGCTGATGTTCCCCATCGTGCAGGATTACGCCGAGACGGCCTTCGGTGGCGATTTCGATTCGCCGGCCGATTATCTCGATCCTTTCATCCAGCAGCAGTTCAGCAAGGACGGCAACTGGGCGATCTATCCGATCAATCACTATCGCTACGACACGCTGAATTATTTTGCCAAGTCCCCCAACCCCGCGCCGCCCACCGCCGACAACTGGCTGGGAACGGACGACCGCGGACGGGATGTCGTCGCACGGCTGCTCTACGGTTTTCGGGTATCCATCCTGTTCGGGCTGGCGCTCACGAGCACCGGCATCGCGCTGGGCGTGATCACGGGGGCGATACAGGGCTATTTCGCGGGCAAGACCGATCTCTTTTTCCAGCGCTTCATGGAGATCTGGGGCTCGATGCCGGAGCTGTACCTGCTGATCATTTTTGCGTCCATCTTCGAGCCCAGCATCCTGCTGCTGCTGGTGCTGCTTTCGCTGTTTGGCTGGATGGGCCTGTCCGATTATGTGCGCGCCGATTTCCTGCGCAACCGCAATCTCGATTATGTGCAGGCGGCACGGGCGATGGGGCTGTCGAACGGGCAGATCA
>JACCDN010255141.1_pt1 | contig 11246 bp, 14 predicted proteins | sample 7441691 | NCBI WGS metagenome assembly JACCDN01 (sample SAMN15323439, study PRJNA562643) | freshwater metagenome | isolation source: river surface water | place: USA:Blue River Watershed | collected 2017-08-16
ATGGTGGATCGGTAAACTTATACCCGTTCGGTAACAAATTGATCAAAATACCCGACTTGCTCCCGATCGGGAACATTAAGCATGATCAATATTCAAAAAACAAAAGATATATGAATCGCGCTAGCCTATCAGCAACATGGTTAAACATTTTCAAGCTGTGACTTTTATCATAGTTAAAATGTTCAATTTTTGTTAACTTTGTTAAATGCCAGAAATAACAACGAATCAAAAAATAGACCACGCAAATATTCAGACCCCGCCAGGAACTTTATTAGTATGGATAGTCGTTATCAATGAAATACTAATTTTTATGAGTGGTATAATACTGATTGCTCGTTTTAGGCATTTAAACAAATCCACATTTGCCATCGAACAAATTCATTTAAATATCTATTTTGGATTGTTTTACACAATTTTATTACTTTTAAGTGGATATTTTGCAGCGGAAGGAACGAAATTCTTTTTTCAAAAACTAAGGAAAAAAAGTCTAATTTATTTTTACTGTAGTGCAATTACTGGCACCATTTTTTTGGTCAGCAAATTTTTTGATTATCAGAAAAAAATAAATGAGGGCCTATCGATTCAGCTAAATGATTTTTGGGAATATTATTGGTTAGCTACTGGTTTCCATTATCTACACGTTTTATTCGGTGTTTTTTTGCTTTATGCAATTTGTTGGGGTATTTACCATCAAAATATAAAGGACCCAGAGTTTTCAATTAGAGGATCTGTTTTGTTCTGGCACATGTGTGATCTGATTTGGTTGTTTTTATTTCCAATTTTTTATTATCGGTGATTTATGAATTTTTTTATTTTTTCTATATTAATATTTCTAACACTTCTGAGCCTTTTAAGCGGCTCTCTTCATGTCATATTTTTTCTAATTTTTATCAAAGCTTTACTGATCCTTTTTTATTTTATGGAAATAAAATATGCACATAGATTTTGGAAATTTATAACAACAGGTTTTCTAATCTTAGTTTTATTTATTTTACAAATATACAGTTAATATTTACCTTTGAACACAGCTTATTTAGCCTTAAGTCTATAGTAAAAAAATGCGATCATCTGACCGAAGAAGAGCGCGACAAGCTTTGCCTATCAATTTCTATAGGTTGACCTATCAAATTCTATAGGCTAGTATGACTTATGATCGAGCGAAAATTTGTCAAAGAATTATTAACAAGAGTTGAAGAAAAATCGCCCCTCATGCAGTTTGTGGTAGGCCCCCGTCAGGTTGGTAAAACGACCGGAATAGAGCAGCTGCTTAAGAAATACAAAAAAAAATATCATTACGCTTTAGTTGAAGGCGAATTTGAAAATAATGGATCGTGGCTCAGGCTTCAGTGGCAAATGGCCCGTGATTTAGGCGAAGGGTCCCTTTTGGTAATTGACGAAGTACAAAAGATTCATGATTGGGCGGAAACGTTAAAATCACTTTGGGATAGTAGTTTAAAAAATAAAGAAAAAATCAAATGCATTTTTTTGGGATCATCAAGTTTAAATTTGCAAAAGGGATTGAATGAATCTCTCGCCGGAAGATTTGAAATTAGCTATGTTCATCACTGGGATTTTTATGAAAGTTTAAAAATTGCACCAAATCTAACATTAGAGCGTTTTTTGGAAGTAGGGGGATATCCCAAAGCCTACGATTATTTAAAAAATCCCAACAGATTCAAATCTTACATCAAAAACTCTTTGGTTCGAAATGTTATTGAGAAGGATATATTGCTTAATAACAATATTAAAAAACCGGAACTTTTTAAACAGACTATCGAACTTTTAGCAAATTATCCATCCCAAGAAATTAGCTACAATAAACTCTTGGGACAACTTCAAGAAACAGGTAATGTCGAAATCATAAAATATTATATTTCAATTTTTGAAAGTGCTTTTCTTGTAAGATCACTGCAAAAATATCATGCCAAGGCTACGCTGACAAAGGCCTCATCTCCGAAAATTTTACCGACATGTGGAGCATTGGTTTTCGCATTATCATTTAATCCAATTGAAAAAGGGCGACTTTTTGAAATGGCCGTAGGCAATGAACTTTTTGGTATTGTCGATCAGCTTTATTATTGGAAAGAGGAAAATTACGAAGTCGATTTCGTTGCCTTATTTGACAAGAAACTTTTTGCGATAGAAGTAAAATCGGGAAGAAATAAAAAAAGTAAAAGTTTAAGTGTTTTTATGGAAAAATTCCCTAAAGCGATACCAATTATTATTGATCAAGATCAATTTCTAAAATTAACCACAAATAAGGAAAAGTTTTTTGATAACTTCTAATTAATTTCAAAAACCCCTCGTCCACCTTTATCATTTTAAGACAAATAGATTCTCAACATGATTTTTACGTTGAATAAATAACTGTGCTGAAGTCGACATTTAATATACCTTAGTTCTTAAGTCGTGCCGTCTCAAAATGATATGTCATCAATATGTTAGACACTTGCTAAATACCTAACCGTCCAAATCAATCTTAATAGCCATAAGCCGGCACCACTTTTGTAATACCTCTATGTGGGGGTACTCTAATGAAAACAAAATCATCTATTCAGTTAGCTTTAATCATTTCTTGTTTAGCACCACAATATTCACAGGCTGGATTACGTAAGTTTTTTAGAAAAATTGATGACCAGGCTCATAGCGCAGCAAGAAAGGTAGACGATGAAGCACATCGTGCTGCTTCCAGAATTGATGACAAGGTTATTCAACCTGCTCTGAACCAAATTCTTGATATGCAATCTAAAAATGAATGGACCCGTGCGAACAGTTATAAAGAAACAGCTCAGCAGAGTGTTAATTATAATCAAACCAGCGGCGCTGCTTTTTGGCAAAAATTTAATGTAGCTGGTGTAAACCTTGTACATACTTTTGTTTCAATACGTCCTGCTGGTGGCCAAGCACCGCGAATTGGTATCACTATAGACGCTGGTCGCATTGGTAGTCCATCAAACGTCTTGGCCAGGGATCCTCAAACAGGGGTGCAAATCATCAATCAATCTGTCGGCAATACTGAAAAAAATATTTCAGCCTATGACAGTTGTCTTGCTCAACAGGTAGGTAACAACACTGGTAGCTGCCGTTTTAATTATGGCGTTACTGGCGTTTGTCATAATCACACAGAGCGCGTTTTGCATGTGATGGGTCGAACTCTTGGTTATAAATTTAATAAAGTTCCTGGTGACAGCGGTTCATTGTCATTTAAAATTTACGGCCAATTCGGCAAAGGCTCATTCGTAAACTGCACAGAGCAAGCACAAAGAAATTGTGCATATATCAAACAAGCAGAAGCACAGGCTCAAGCTCAAGCCCAAGCCCGTACGCCGGCTGCAGTGCTAGCTTCAAAGGCTCAAGTAACTAACGTATACTCGAAAATTGTTAAGCGTATTCGCCATATCCGTTTTCGTCGTTAGTAACAATCTATCTGACTATTTATAATGTATTTAAATTTTAACGGAGAGAAGATTGTATGAAAAAAATAATTGTTGTATGTGTTGCCCTGACTGCTTATTTGATTTTTCAAATGTTTAGCGGCGCAAAACGTACGGAACAAATTCGTACGATCTCCTCTGCTAATGACGAAAAACAAATCGTTAAAATTGAACAAAACAATCAACAAGTTCATCAAACAGATACTGCTTCAGCTGAGGCTTTGGATTCAATTTCTCAGTCTGCTGACTCTAATGATCAGATGTCCTTGTCTAGCAATGACATCGTTGCTGGATTTATGGATAAAATAAATAAATTATACATTGATTACGATGCAAAAAATGAAACGGAACATAGCTCTGCAGAACTTATTTTAGAGCAAAACTCTTTGGATTTTGACGCTGTTCTGGGCGCTGATCATCCAAAGAAAAATCAGTTTTTAAAATCTTTAGAAAATACTCTTTTGCGCAAAGAAAACATTGATCGAGATTTTGAAAATGGAATAGTCACTCAGGAAATCTTTTTAAAAGAACTGTCAGAAATAATGCTGCAATATCAAGCCGAATCCGAGCAGATATTTACCGATGCTGAATATCAAAAATTATTTTCTCTTAAAAAAGGACAAAATTTCGCAGACGCACTGGGCGTGAGCGAAACTGCCGTCGCCGCCCTTGGTGTTAGGGATTATTAACCAGCTTTTTTTCTAATAGTACTTTCAAGGATAATTCGCACGAATTTTTGAGTATCCAGTCCAGCCTTGTGGGCTTGTTTTTTTAGCTCAGTTAAAAGCTTTTCACTCAGTCTTACTGACAACACTTTGTCTTTTTTCTCTCTAAGCTCAAACTTCACAGACTGCCAACCACCCTCAGCTATAAAATCGCTAAGGTCTCCTGCCAATGGATCATCAATGTCGTTAGCCTTAGCCATTTTTTTTGAGTTTTTTAATTTCTGTTTCATAAGCTTCTTTCTCTTTTTTATGAGTAAATCTGGCACTAATTTGGACGAATTAGCTTCTCAGTACCCTTTGTTCTAATTGTATAAGCCACAAACAAACACCTCTTTGGGTCTTTCGTGTAACCCATTGCCAAAAACCTTTCCTCGCTAAAAGAATGTCTCTGGTCTTCTTTGATCAAAAGCTCCTGCTTAAAAAAGTCTTCAATGACCTCTAACGAAACTCTAGTCTCAATTTTTGCTGAGTTTCCCTCGTCCCAATCCAGCCCATCGTGTTCTAATGTTGCTAATCTCATAATGTCTCACCTCTAATCCTACCACAATTCGTAGTATATTTGTATTACATTTATCTACATTTGTATATACATGAATTTACAAGCTATTTGACATAATAATTCTTTTTCAGACTAAGCTGACCACTCTAAAATCCATCCAACAATTTTATCAAGTAGTTACTGCGAGCAAATTTTTACCGATTCAGAATATCAAAAACTATTTTCTCTTAAAAAAGGACAAAATTTCGCAGACGCCTTGGCGTGAGCGAAACTGCCGTCGCAGCCCTGTGGGTGTTTCAAACGGTGTTCAGTGATTATTAACCAATTGACAAATATGGATTTCGAATCCATTATTGACAAATATGTGGATTAAAAGGGATATTTCAAATATTATAGAGAAAAATAATGACCCAGTTCAGGTTTTCAGAGGGCCTAGGCAGTGTGGAAAATCAAGTCTGATTCTTCATCTAGGAGCGGGTTTTAAAGAGGTCTCTTTGGATGATCCCGCTCTTCGTGAGTTGGCTCAGCGAGACCCTGAATTGTTTTTAAGTCAGTTTGGTACAGAAAAATTATTTATCGATGAAGCTCAGTATGCGCCAGAACTTTTTCCTTCGTTAAAACGTAGAGTAGATCTACTTAAAAGACGAGGTCTTGCTGAGGATAATTTCAAAGCACAGACTATTTTAAGAATCACTGGCTCTAACCAAATTTTAATGGATAAAAATATTAAAGAAAGTCTGGCTGGACGAGCCAGCTTCTTTGATATGAATACCCTGAGCGTCAGTGAGATATTAGCCGCTAAGAAAAAATCGATACAAGATATTTTGTATATCGGCGGCTGGCCAGAGCTGCATGCAAATCCTGACAAAGATCCAAAGAAATTTCTTGATGATTATATTAATAGCTACATTGAGAAAGACATTGTGCTTGCTGCGGGAATTCAAAAACGAGCTGAGTTTTTGAAATTTGCAAGACTTTTGGCTGGCAGGGTCGGTGAAATTGTAGAGTACTCCAGTCTTGGTAAAGATGTTGGTGTGGACTCTAAAACAATTAAAGATTGGGTTTCGGTTCTAGAGCAAATGCATATTATTTCTTTGGTAGCTCCGTATTCTTCAAATCTTTCTTCAAGGCTTATCAAATCTCCAAAAATATACTTTAATGATACAGGTCTCGCTTGTCGGTTGCAGGGGTGGACGTCGGCAGATCCCATAATGACTTCACCACAACAAGGGCATTTGTTTGAGAATTTAGTATTTTCTGAATTGTATAAAATGAATTTAAATTTTCAATTGGGCTGGCGTATTTATCACTGGAGATCGCGCGCAGGCGAGGAAATTGATTTTTTAATCGAGCGCGGTGCTCAACACGATCCAATTTTTATTGAAGCAAAAGTCAGCGCGCCTGGGCGTTCTCAAAACCTAGATCAACTGCCTGAGGTTAAGAAGGTGTTTAAAACTAAATTGCCTTGTTTGATTTATTGCCACGAAGAGGGCAATCAGATTATTTCCGACAAGGTGCCGATCGCATTTTTACAAGAATATCTTCTTAAAACGTCAGTGCTTTGACACTGACGCCAACAATTGTCGATTTTCTGACGCTTTTTTAATTGAGTGTATAATTTTTGGCACGTGTTCTGAGATCGCATTGTGGACAATGCGCTTCTTCGCGAATTTCGTTGCCTGATTCGTTGCGTACATGTCGTAGTTCAAGAACACTTGAACACAAGATGCAGTTGTTGTGTGATTGAATAAAATCTTTGTGAATTTTATTTTCGACTTTTTCAAAATACTGAACTTTTCCTAATTCCATGAATCCCACCCTTTTGTGCTTACAAAAGGATATCAATGCAATTCTCGGACACAGGCCAAGGTCGAGATTTATTTCTGCAGCTTATCGTAATTGGTAACTAGCTGTTGGTCTCGTTCGTATTTTTGCAAACCTAGATTGATTAGATCTGTGATCAGTTGCGAGTACTTGAGCCCTGAAGCTTCCCACATTTTTGGGTACATACTGATTTTGGTAAAACCTGGGATGGTGTTGACCTCGTTGATCATGGCTTTGCCATCGGCTTTTAAAAAGAAATCAACCCGGGTTAATCCATCACATTGCAAAACACGAAAGGTTTTTTTCGCCAAACTTTGCACCGCAGATAATTCTACCTCGGACAATTCAGCTGGTATTTTTAAAGCGGCGCCATTTTCATCCAAATACTTAGCTTCGTAAGAATAGAATTCATGTTGTGGGATGACCTCGCCAGCGATCGAAGCTTTGGGATCGTGATTCAAACCCATGACTGAACATTCAATTTCTCGTCCTTGGATGAATTCTTCAGCTAAAACTTTGTGATCGTACATAAAGGCGTCTTTGATTTTGGTTGCATAATCTTCGCGGCTTTTAATTTTATGAACGCCGACAGAGGATCCCGCATTGGCTGGTTTGATAAAAAATGGCAGACCCAAATCTTTTTGTAATTCATCAAAAGACAGGGGGGCATGGGATTCAACCAATTTATAACGAGCCGACGGGATGTTGGCTTCGATCAACAAGCGTTTCATGACTTCTTTATCCATGCCCACGGCAGAACCTAAAACTCCGCAACCAACAAATGGTAAATTCATCATTTTAAATAAACCTTGGATGCAACCGTCCTCGCCAAAAGTTCCATGTAAAACTGGAAAGGCGACATCGACTTGTTCAGATTTTTGAGTTTTTAGAGAGTATAAATGCGGTTGGCCATGGCTACAGATAAATGCAGTTGGTTGTGCAGATGCTGGTAGGTTTTTGTCAGAAAGAAATTTGATTTGATCAAAAATCGATGTATCGGCGAATTCATACCAGCTGCCTTCGCGACTGATGCCCACCAATTTTAATTCAAATAAATTTTTATCCAGAGCGCTGGCTACGTTGCGAGCAGAAAGCACAGAGATTTCATGTTCTGCCGATTTACCACCGAAAAGAATGACAACTTTCTTTTTCATCCCACACACTCCTTGTGATAAGGATCTCAACCGAAAGCAAGCCTGCAATCGGGGATGAGATCAGTCTTAAGATAATTATGCCATTTCAATTAGCTCTTTGACCAGCCCAGAAATGCCGGTGAAAACTTGGTGAGCATCGGCGTCGTACATATAAGCCGGAGTGGTGATCACCTTGTGTTCGCGATCGGTGATGTAATCAGTTACTGGGCAGATTTCGTGGATAGCCCCAGTTTTTTCAATTTCAGCAATAGTCGTCGCATCATCGCCAACAGTCAGGGTTATGTTTTTATCACCCAACGCACGAGCCAACAAAACCGGCGCAATGCAGATTGCACCGATGGGTTTGCTTTGATTGTAAAAGTCTAAAATATTTTTTTCGATGGCCGGCAGCAGTTTGCATTTTGCTTTATCTTTAATTTCTGCTTCGCCCCAATTGCAAAGATGCAATGCTGCGCCAAACCCCCCTGGGAAAACCAAGGCATCAAAATTTTCTGCATTTAATAAATTCAAATCTTGAATCTGACTGCGAGTGATGCGCGCAGATTCAAGCATGATATTACGTTTGTCGGTCATGGTTTCGCCAGTTAAAAAATTTTTAACCGAGACCTCTATGTTGGGAGCAAAAAAATGAACGTCGGCTCGGTGTTGTGAAAGAGCAATGATCAGGCTTACGGCTTCGGTGATTTCGCTGCCGTCTTTATTGCCACAGCCTGATAAAACCACCGCTACTTTTTTTTGTTTTGATACTTTTTTTGATGTCGTCATTCCGTGATTATTATCACGGGGGCGTTACAGTTCCAAATTTAAAATCGCTGACGCCGATGCATTGACGGACTGGTACAACCTGCGTTTGACTTTGTTGCGTCACCTCTAGCCAAGTCTGCATACAGGTTTCATATTGATTGGTAAAATAAAGGCCACCCATGTCATCCCAGTCGTGAACATAGGTCGGAATATCGGGGCTATAGGTAAAACGATAATTGGTTTTAATACCGTGATCATCGGCATTCCAAACCACTCGATCAAAGGAGACAATGTATAACCGCAAGCCTTTGTCGCATTCTTTGACTCCGCCACAGTTTGGTTTTTGTCTGACAATGCTGGGCACGGGAATGGTTGCCGTTGTTTTTGAAAGATTGTGATAGGTAATTCTGACTGTAGAGCTGTTGTCCATTTTTTTTATCGCTTTAACCGAGGCTGGTTGATAGATTTGTTTGGTAACAACTTGGTCATTGTTTAGGCCAGAAATTAGACCGGAAATATGAGCTTCAGATTTAGTGATGGCTTCGCTAGCGACTGGAGCTTTGTTGATTTCAACAGTTTGAGTTTGTGAGTTCTCAGGTTTTGCTAACACGAGATTGTTATAATCTTGTTGCGATTCTTTAAAAGTACCACCACTTTCCAATTCGTTTTGATGCACATGAAAAGATAAATAATAATAACTCGAGTCCTCTAAACGATTGGTGACTTGATCTAGACGCTGATAAACAGTCATTGGCATTTGTGTGTCGATGACTTGAATTTGGTCCAGAGAAACGTATTGATCTTTATAAATCAAAGTTGGATCGCTGAAGGAACTTTCGCTGACGGCGTTTTGGATCTGATTAATTGCGACCTCGGGGCCGTAATCAGGTTTTAAATCTGGTTTTTTCATGCAACCTAGAAAAAAAATATTGGTCCAAATTAAAAAAGCAAAAAGTCTACTTGTTGTCATATTGAATCCCATCCCCAAATCCATAGAGGCAGTGGTAAAAAGCTATTGAGCTTGGTTGCTGATTGTTCTTTTAAATAAGGAATTTCAGTTTGTGGTCCAAAGAAAATTCGAACCAAATCTCTTTCATCGGCAATGGCAATAATGTCTTGACCAAAACCGATGTGGACCTCGTTGTCTTTTTTTTCTAAAACAAAATCAATATGACCAAGATTTCTTGCCACTCTTTTGATTTTTTGAAAAAGCATTTCAGGTCTAGTGATTTTAATCATTCCAAGAAAACCTTCGTTGCGGACCGCTCCTGGAATTTCGCTCAAACGTTTATTGAAATTGCTTGCGTGGCGTGGACTGATCACAGTGAATGGCATGTTTTTTTCTTTACGAATAAAACTAAATAGCTCTAGCAAGTCAGAAACAGAACCACCCCATTCGTGAATATAGTTGGTCAGGTCGGCTCCTTTGCCTTCGATGGCGTAAGCCACCAATTGGTTTTTCTGATCCCAAGCTGTGTAGATTTTGCTTTGTGGAATCTGTAAAAATTTGCGAATGTCTTCGCTGCTGCGAACGGAGCTGACCGAGTGTTGATTGAATAAACGCAAGATGGCTTCGGTTGAAACTTGAGCGGTGGTTAATATTTTAAGGCCCTTGCTGGGAACTGAAAAGGGTTCTTCAATAACAAAAGAGATTTCTGAGCCGCCTAATTCAAAGCCAAATTTAGAATAAAATTCATAAAGGTGAGTCCACAAAACTGCGATGTCGCACTCTTGTCTTTCGGCTTCCAATAGGCAATCGGCGATGATCTGTCGACTCAAACCTTGATTGCGATGTTCGCTATCGGTGACAACGCTGCCAATTGCAGCAACCTTGAGCATCATTTGTGGAGTTTTTACTATCAAAGGTTTTAACACTGCATGGGATAAAACTTTTTGCGCTTCGGTGATTATGCGAATGTTGTGAATATTTGAAAGGCTTAATGCTGTTGGGTATTCACTGGCAACAGACCATTGTGTATTGGGACGCAGCTCTTGTTTTAAAAAATTAAGAATTTCTGCATATTCTTTTTCAAGTGGCTGTCGAGGGCCTTCCATAATTCCTCCTGGGTCATGACAAAGTCATGACAATCGAGTTGCTTCGCTTCTAATATTTTGCCTCAGTTTTGGCTTTGGTCTGAGGCCAGATTCGTCTGAGATGAATAATCCGGACTGGATTTTCGTCCCTGCTAGACATCAACTTAAAAAACGTATAGAGTTCGGCCTTCTAGAGGAGATACAAAATGGCTGATCTGGGTCAAAAATGGAAAGAAAATGCTGCTGGTAAAATCTTTGTAGATCAAAGCTGTATTGCTTGTGATGCTTGTATTTTAGCGGCGCCAAATAATTTCAAAATGCACGAAGAAGATGGACATGCTTTTGTTGCAAAACAACCCGAAAATCCAGAAGAAGCCACCGCTTGTAAAGAAGCGCTAGAGGGCTGTCCAGTGGAAGCTATCGGTGACTTTGGCGACAAATAAAAAGTCAGCAACAAAGTCCCGGCTAACGACGAAAGTTTCAATCGAAACAACTAAATCAAAAAAAGTGTCTCTAGCTGCACGCAAAAAAAATACCAAAAATAATTTGGCTTCTTCAGTTCAAGAGGTCATTGCTCTGTTAAAGCGTTATTATCCAGATGCTCATTGTGCTTTGAATTTTTCCACTCCCTATGAGTTATTGATCGCTACTATTTTGTCAGCTCAATGCACAGATGAGCGTGTGAATATGGTGACGCCAGAATTATTCAAACAGTTTCCCGATGCTCGCGCGATGGCGGCAGCGGATGTCTTGCAAATTGAAAAACTGATTCGATCCACAGGATTTTATAAGAACAAAGCGAAAAATATCAAAAGCTGTTGCCAGTCTTTGG
>JACCDN010906249.1_pt1 | contig 11245 bp, 11 predicted proteins | sample 7441691 | NCBI WGS metagenome assembly JACCDN01 (sample SAMN15323439, study PRJNA562643) | freshwater metagenome | isolation source: river surface water | place: USA:Blue River Watershed | collected 2017-08-16
AATTTAGAAACTCGCGTCAGAATGTGGGACGTGCTGGATCAGCGTCAACTTTTTGGGAAATTTTATTCAGCTTCGCAAGACAATTACCGCAAGATGTCAAATATCATTGCTGGCGAAATTTACAAAGCGATTTCGGGCGAAAAATCCAGTCATTTCGATTCACAAATTCTTTATGTTGTTGAAACTGGTGGCGCAAAAAAACGTGTGAAGAGAATCAGCTTGATTGATTTTGATGGCGAAAATCGCCGCTTAATTACCGATGGTAGCGATTTGGTTTTAACGCCAATTTTTTCAAAAAAACCTGATGAAATTTTTTATCTGCGTTACTTAGAAAAACATCAGCCGCAAATTTTTAGTATGGATTTGAAAACTTTGAAAACGCATAAAATTGGCGGTTTCCCAGGAACTACATTCGCGCCTTCGGCTCATCCTAAAGATCGTAATACGATTTTACTTTCGGCAATTATTGACGGAAATAGTGATATTTATGAAATGAATATTTTATCCAACGAAGCGCGCAGATTGACCAAAAGTCCAGCAATTGATACCACTCCTTCTTACTCTCCTGACGCAAAATATATCGCCTTTTCTTCCGATCGCGACGAAGGTCAGCAAATTTATATTATGAATACAAATGGCGACAGCATTAAGCGCATCACCTCGCAAGGTGGAAATTATTCTAAACCGATGTGGTCGCCAGACGGCACTTTGATTGCTTTTACGAAGATTAAAAATAATCAATTTATGGTTGGAGTAATGTCTCCAAATGGCAAGGGCGAGAAGATTCTGGCGAAAGGATATCTGGTTGAAGGTGCCAAATGGTCGCCAAATGGTCGTTATTTAATTTACTCAAAGAAGCGGGGCGCTTATGGGCGCGACTCAATTCCAAGACTTTTTATCGTTGATATTATTACTGGATTTGAATTCGAAGTTCCAACTCCCGACGGCGAAGGCGCTACGGATCCAGATTGGGCTTAAGGCGTAAAAAAACGTGCTAAACGCACGTTTTTAGCCTTAAGCGGGCGAGGCTATGCCTCCGCCCCGGCGCAAGTCGTCTTGGAGCGAAGCGACAAAAGCGACGCAGCGTGACGAACTCGGAGCTAAAAATTAAACCTTTAAGCGGGCGAGGCTATGCCTCCGCCTTGGGCCCCTAAGCTGGAAGGGGTTTGCAACCCCGTCCACACTTTCAGTTCCTTAATTCTCAGCGATTATTCAGCTAAAAATAATGTATTTTCTCAAACGCTTCCTCCTAATTTTCCCCACACTTTTCATAATCATGCTAATCAATTTCATGATTATCCAAACCGCTCCCGGCGGCCCTGTAGAGCAATTTATCGCTAAGATGAATCATGCTTCCCAAGTTGGCGGCGAAGTTGTTTCGCAAGATTTTACGCACGTTGTTTCTAAAAACTTTGCCACCGATTCTAACTCAAAATATCGTGGCTCGGTGGGCATTGATCCTGAAATTATCGAAAAAATAAAAGTGCTTTACGGCTTTGATTTACCTTTATGGCAGCGCTTCACTTTGATGATGAAAAAATTTCTTACTTTCGATTTAGGCGTCAGTTTTTACCAAGATAAAAAAGTTATCGACCTAATCTGGCAAAAACTTCCCGTATCAATTTCTATAGGCTTGTGGAGTACTTTATTGGTTTATTTAATTTCAATTCCTTTGGGCATTAAAAAAGCTTTACGTGACGGTTCAAAATTCGATGTAATTAGTAGCGGAATAGTCATTGTTGGTCACGCAATTCCATCTTTTTTATTTGCGATTTTACTTATCATATTTTTTGCTGGTGGAAATTTTTTAAGCATTTTCCCCTTGCGCGGCTTGGTTTCGGAAAATTTTCACGATTTAAATTTCTGGCAAAAAATTACTGATTATTTGTGGCACATGACTTTGCCAATTATCTCGATGGTGGTTGGTGGTTTTGCGGCTTTAACTTTTTTTGTTAAAAATTCTTTCCTTGAAGAAATTAACAAACAATACGTTCTAACCGCTTACGCCAAGGGCTTGAATCAAAAATCAGTTTTATATAAACATGTTTTCCCCAATGCGATGATGATTGTAATCGCTGGATTCCCCGCGGCTTTGATCGGAATTTTATTTACTGGATCAATGTTGACCGAAGTGATTTTTTCGCTTGATGGACTTGGCCTTCTGGGTTATGAATCAGCGCTTTCACGCGATTATCCCGTGATGTTTGGAACGCTTTATTTTTTTACAATCATTGGTTTAATCACGGCAATTATTAGTGATTTTACTTACAAAATGATCGATCCTCGACTTAATTTTGAATCCCTTTCTTCTTAAAAATAATGACCGACGTAACCGAATTTGATTTTCTGATTGTTGCTGGCTTAATCGCAATTTCCTCTTTATTCGCTTGTTTTGAAACCGCGATTACCGCCGCTTCTAAAGCAAAAATCCATCGCCTTGCTGGCGAAGGAAATAAAAATGCGAAAATTTTAGAACGTCTTTTAGAAAAGCGCGAAAAGGTAATTAGCACCATGTTGTTTGGAAATAACGCGATCAATATTTTATCTTCGGCAATCGCAACTGGTTTATTTATTCGGCTATTTGGCGACTCGGGTTTATTGATTGCAACTCTGGTGATGACTTTGGTTGTATTAATTTTTGCTGAAGTTTTGCCGAAAACTTTTGCCGTAAAAAATCCCGACGGAATTGCGCTGATCTTCGCTCCCGTCATTAATTTTTTGGTGATGATTTTCTTCCCCGTCACCGATTTAATTCACAAGGTTGTGAATTTTTTCTTCGAAGCTGCGCATAAAAAATCCTCCGCTTTGGAATTGGAAGAAATCCGCGATACCATCAGCCTCAAGCATAAAGAAGGTTCGATTTACAAATATGACAAAGACATGATCGATGGCGTACTCGATTTGGCGGATACGGAAATCAGCGAAATTATGGTTCATCGTAAAGATATTGAGATGATTAATATTGACTTGTCGGTGAAGGAAATTGTGCGCGCGGCCTTAGATAGCAGCTATACGCGCATTCCGCTTTGGCGAGGAAATAAAGAAAATATCGTGGCGATTTTGAATGTGCGAAAATTGCTTAAGGCGCTACATTTTTTTAAACAGGATTTAGATAGATTTAATTTAAAATCGATCACCACCGAAGTGTGGTTTGTGCCTTCATCCAACAGTTTGCGCGCGCAATTATTTTTATTTCGTAAAAGAAAAAGACGGATGGCTTTGGTGATTGATGAATATGGTTCGTTACTTGGAATGGTGACGCTGGAAGATATTTTGGAAGAAATTGTCGGCGAAATTAAAGAACAAGAAGATGTGGCTGACATCAATATTATCAAGATCAAAAGCGGCGCTTACAAAATTGCTGGCAAAGTTTTGATTCGCGATATTAACAAAAAACTCGATTGGGAAATTACCGAAGATGATGATGCTTATAACTTAGCAGCCTTTGTGATTACAAGCTTGGGAAGAATTCCTGAAGAGAAAGAAAACTTTGTGATTGATGAATATTATTTTGAAATTCTAAAGAAAATCGGGAATGATTTAATCTTGATTAAGGTAAAAAGAATTAAGGTTTGAAGACTGGCTTTAATCAGCTTCAAAACCATTTTCTCGGAAGATTTTTTTGGCAGGTTCGCTCTTCAAAAATTTCAAAAATTCACGTGCCGTATCCATGTTGTCGCCAGCGATTACCAAAGCTTGGTAAAGAATGTTGGCTTCCTTTTGCGAGGCTAAAACTTTCAAACTCTGTTTGTGTTTAATCTGGCTGGCAAGAAGGATGGCGTAGCTTTGAAGATTGTCGTCGCTCAGATCTAAAGCGGATGATTTATCTTCTTTCAATTTGGTAAAAATTTGCAAATCAGGAAGATTGAGAGATTTGACTAAATCAGTGCTAAACTTACCGGAAGAGCTGCCTTCAGGATCGATAAGTAAAACTGCTTTTTGTTGGTTTAAGATTTTTAGAATTTCTTCTACAGAAAGCACTTTGTCGCAAAGAATTGGCGGAATATTTAAATTATTTTTTGAAGCGACTACCACCAATTTATCGCGCGCAATGTGACCAGTATTATAAACGTCAGTCAGGCCTTTTTGGCGTAAAGATTCAATCCAGCCAGTGTGAGCAGAGATAAAGATGTCGGCGGGTTCGCCCGAATCAACTTCGTTCATTAATTCAGCGGAAGAATTAAAATTTACCGAAACGATTACGTGATTTTTTTGCGAATAAAGGCGGGAGATTTTTACTAAAGATGCGACCATATTTTGCTCGGCAAAAACGGTCAGATTGCGATTTGGCGAAGCAAAAGAATTATTGGCTAAACAACAAAAAACAAAAAAACCGAGAAAGATTTTTTTTATATTCTTTATCGGTTTTTTGAGTTTTTTGGGTTTTTTGTTAAACATTAGATTACCAACATTTTTTGACGGTTTTTATCGATGTCGTCAAATACATCTTCCCACGTTCCAGTTGTGGATGCCTTGCTATATTCAGTAACGCGATTTTCGAAGAAGTTGGTATGTTCGACTCCGTTTAAAATTTCATCAAGCCACGGAAGCGGATTGTCGTCGATCATGTAGATTTCTTTCAATCCCAATTGATTTAGGCGACGATCGGCGATGTAGCGAATATAACGCTTAACTTCGCGGGAAGTTAAGCCTTCAATATTTCCAGTTTCGAAAGCTAAATCGATAAAAGCATCCTCGAAATGAACGATGGTGGCGCAAGCTTTGTACAAGCGGCTTTTCAATTCTTCATCCCAAACTTCAGGATTTTCTTGAACGAAAGTGCGGAACAATTTGATGATGGAATTAGTGTGCAGAGTTTCGTCGCGAACTGACCAAGCGATGATTTGACCCATGCCTTTCATTTTTCCGAAACGTTGGAAATTTAACAAAATTGCGAAAGAAGCAAAAAGTTGTAAGCCTTCAGTGAAGCCGCCGAACACCGCCATTGTAGTGGCGATGTCTTTTTTCGAACCAACGCCGAACTGATGCATGTAATCGTATTTGTCTTTCATTTCTTTGTATTTCATGAAAGCGGTGTACTCAGTTTCTGGCATGCCGATGGTATCGAGCAAATGTGAATAAGCAGCGATGTGAACGGTTTCCATATTTGAAAAAGCTGCAAGCATCATTTGAATTTCGGTAGGCTGAAAAACTTGGGCGTAAAGCTTCATGTAACAGTTGTTAACTTCGATGTCAGCTTGCGTAAAAAAGCGGAAAATTTGAGTCAGAAGATTTTTTTCTGAAGAAGTTAAATTATGTTTCCAATCGCGAACATCGTCAGCCAAAGGAACTTCTTCAGGAAGCCAATGAATTTGTTGTTGTTTTAACCAAGCGTCGTAAGCCCAAGGATAATTGAATGGTTTGTAAATTGGCTTTGCATCAAGAAGAGACATGGATTCGCGTCGGAATTAATTTTTTAAGGAAAAGATTTTTAGGATTTCAAAAGTTAAATTTCGTACCATCAAATTGCAAACTAAAATCTTCCCAAGTTTTAAAATTCTTTTGATTGATTTTCGACTTATGGTTTTTAGTTTCTGTGTGCGAGTAATTTGCTCGTTTTCTTAAATTTAAATTACAAATATCATGTCAGTTCTAGTTGGAAAAAAGGCTCCGGATTTCACTGCTGCTGCAGTTATGCCAAATAACGAAATCAACGAAAAATTTAATCTTCACTCTTACTTAAATGGAAAAATCGGCGTGTTATTTTTTTACCCGCTTGATTTCACTTTTGTTTGTCCTTCAGAAATCATCTCTTTTAACAATCATTTGAAGGAATTTAAAGATCGCGGAGCTGAAGTTATTGGCGTTTCGGTTGACTCAAAATTTACCCACTTAGCTTGGAAAAATACTGAAATTAATAAAGGCGGGATTGGTCAAATTCAATATCCTTTGGTGGCTGATTTAACTAAATCAATCGCTCGTGATTATGACGTTTTGATGGGTGAAGCTGTAGCTTTGCGCGGCACTTTTCTGATTGATCAAGATGGCGTTGTTCGTCATCAAGTTGTTAATGATTTGCCTTTGGGCCGTAGCATCGAAGAAGCTCTTCGTATGGTTGATTCGCTAAAATTCTTCCAAGAAAATGGAGAAGTTTGTCCAGCTGGTTGGAGCAAAGGTAAGCAAGGTATGAAAGCTGATGCCAAAGGCGTTGCTGATTATTTAGCTAATAATGCTGCCAAGTTGTAATTTACGATTTGTATTAATGTCGGTTGAAAAAAACTCTTGGCCGACATTAATTTCTGGTTGACTAAAAAATCTCGGTGCATAAAAAGCGCGACCCTTCTTTGTGATAGAAATCCCAAAAACATAAAATTTAACTTTTTTAAAGAGCATTTTCATGCCTACAATTAATCAGCTTATTAGAAAACCAAGAGTGAAGCAGGTCGCGAAAAACAAGGTTCCTGCAATGAAAGGTTGCCCTCAAAAAAGAGGCGTTTGTACTCGTGTTTACACTACTACTCCAAAAAAACCAAACTCAGCTTTGCGTAAAGTTGCACGTGTGAAATTAACCAACGGATTTGAAGTTATCGCTTATATCCCAGGTGAAGGACATAACTTGCAAGAGCACTCTGTTGTAGCAATCCGCGGCGGTCGTGTAAAAGATTTGCCGGGTGTGCGTTACCACATCATAAGAGGTTATTTCGATACTCAAGGTGTTAAAAATCGTAAACAAGCACGTTCTAAATACGGCGCTCAAAAACCTAAGTAACCAACTAAATATTTCTAAACAAAATGCGTAGAAGAGCAGCAAAGATCAGAAAAATTATTCCTGATGCAAAATACAACGAAATCATCGTTTCGAGATTCGTTAACCGTTTAATGAATGACGGTAAAAAATCAGTTGTTGAAAAAGCCGTGTATGAAGCTTTCGAGAATCTTGAAGGCAAATTGAAAAAAAGCCCAATCGACATCTTCAAAGAAGCGCTAGAAAACGTTACTCCAAGAGTTGAAGTTAGATCGCGCAGAATTGGTGGCGCTACTTACCAAATCCCAGTTGAAGTTTCGGCTAGACGTGGCTCAGCATTGGCTTTAAAATGGCTAAAAACAGCCATCGAAAATATCAAAGGCAGAGATTTATCTCACAAAGTGGTCACAGTAGTTCTAGAATCTCTTGAGAACAAAGGGTGGGCTGCAAAAAAGAAAGAAGAAGTTTTTAAAATGGCCGAAGCTAACAAGGCTTTCGCTCATTATCGCTGGTAGTTTTACTAATTTTAAGCTTAGCCCAAGTTTCATGCGCCAGACCATGCGACAAATTATTGATGTTGTAATCCCGGCGCATGAGAAAGATCTCGACACTCTCAATCACTGTATTGAGGGTGTGAGAAGAAATGTTGTAGATGTTCGCAGAATCATTGTAATCTCCAAAGAAAAATACACCGACAAAGCCGAGTGGTTTGATGAAGCCCTTTTCCCGTTCTCATTTAAAGAAATTGCCTCTTTAGCAAAAGGAGGTGCAGGCTGGCATTTCCAGCAGTTGCTCAAGCTTTATTCTCCGTTGGTTATTCCTAGTATTTCAGAAAATGTTTTAATCGTTGATTCGGACACTGTCTTTTTGCGCAAAGTAAAATTCTTCTCAGACGAAGGTTTGCCACTTTACAATCTAAGTAAAGATCGAGATCTCGACAAATCAAAATTCCATCAAGATTCTTACAAACATATTGCTAAAATTTTACCAGAAATTGATCAAAAATTGCCGGAAAATTTCAGAAATATTTCCGGAATTTGTCATCATATGTTGTTTCAAAAACATATCATTGAAGGCCTATTTAAAAGGGTTGAAGAGCTTGATCGAATTGGCGATCCTTTCTATAAAGTTTTTCTGAAAAATAGCGAAACAGCATGCGGGGTTGCTGAATATAATTTATATTTCTACTTCCTGATCAGTCTGCATCCGCAGGAATATCAGATCAGAATTTTGCATTACAAAAATACCGCAGATTTTAGTTTATGGAAATATCGCTGGCGCTTGAAATACCATTACTGCTCATTTCATTCTTACATGAGAGAAAATCATAAAACTATCACACAAAAAATAAAAAAATTCTTCCTAAAAACTTGATTTGCGACAGTCATTAACTGAACAAAGCTTTCATGAAGAATTTGTGCGTGAAATTAAGCTAGATATAAAAAACATTAATTGCGAAGGTCTGCATACTTTGAGCTCTTTAGGAAATATTACTTTGATTGACGGTAAAAGCAGAGTTTTTGTTTTTTATAAACCACTGATTTCTTTGCTGCGAAATCTTGTCAGAATCTTTAAATAATTTCTTGTCAATTAGGAATTGTAAACTACGTTGCCCCGCCTCGCTTAAGCACTTTTGGAAAGCAAGAAACTTAAGGATGATTTTCCTCGGGCTCTATACCCAATCTAATCCAAAACACTGAACTTCTGACCTCGCCTTTTTGATAAAAATTTGCTCGGAAAGTGACGCTGCGCCACTTGGCACAGCTTACATTTTCTGTCGCATTTTTCCTCAAAAATTCTCGTTATAAGTTCGGTGTTTTGGATTAAATTGGGTGTAGATCAAATTTCACAAGAAAATTTAGCAAAATTAACTTTAACAAAAACCATTTTTATTGTTTATGGCACGTCTAATTGAAATCGAAAAATATCGTAATATCGGCATTATGGCTCATATCGACGCCGGTAAAACTACCACAACTGAACGCATTCTTTTTTACACTGGAAAATCGCACAAAATTGGTGAAGTTCATGATGGAGCTGCTACAATGGACTGGATGGAACAAGAGCAAGAACGCGGCATCACAATCACTTCTGCCGCAACAACATGTTTTTGGAAAGAGCATAGAATTAACATTATCGACACCCCAGGTCACGTGGATTTCACTATTGAAGTTGAGCGTTCTCTTCGTGTTCTTGACGGTGCAGTTTGCGTGTTTGACGCAGTTGCTGGCGTTGAGCCGCAATCAGAAACTGTATGGCGCCAAGCTAATAAATATAAAGTTCCAAGAATGTGTTTTGTGAACAAAATGGATCGCGTGGGAGCAAATTTTTATCGTTGTGTTGACATGATGAAAACCCGTCTTGGTGCGCGCCCAGTGCCAATTCAATTGCCAATTAACGAAGCTGAAAATTATGGCGGCCTGATTGATTTAATCAGAATGAAAGCTGTGGTGTGGAAAGATGAAACAATGGGCGCGGATTACACGCTTGAAGAAATTCCAGCCGATCTTTTGGGAAAAGCAAAAGAATATCGTGAGCAGCTAGTTGAAGCCGCAATCGAGCAAGACGATGTCCTAATGGAAAGCTATTTGGGTGGAGAAGAAATCTCTGAAGCTGATCTAAAAAGATGTATTCGCCAAGCCACAATTTCTGGTGCTTTTGTTCCAGTTTTGAACGGTACCGCTTTCAAAAATAAAGGTGTTCAAACCTTGTTAGACGCAGTTGTGGATTTCTTACCAAGTCCAAAAGATATCAAAGAAATTCCTGCAATTAACAGCATTACTGACGAGATTATTACCGTTACTTGTGCTGACAAAAAATTCGCTGGCCTTGCTTTTAAAATCATGACCGATCCTTTCGTTGGATCACTTACTTTCGTGCGCATCTATTCTGGTATTTTAACTGGCGGTTCTGGTGTTGTTAATACCACCAAAAATAACAAAGAAAGAATCGGACGTATTTTATTGATGCATGCAAATAACCGCGAAGATATCAAAGAAGCTCACGCTGGTGACATCGTCGCCCTTGCTGGTTTGAAGGCAACTACAACTGGCGATACTTTGGTTGAACCTGACAATCATGTAATCTTGGAAAGAATGATTTTTCCTGAACCAGTAATTGAAGTTTCTGTTGAACCTAAATCAACAGCAGATCAAGAAAAAATGGGCATGGCCTTATCACGCTTAGCTTCTGAAGATCCGTCTCTTCGTATTGAATCTGATCCCGATTCAGGTCAAACCATCCTTCGCGGTATGGGCGAGCTGCATCTAGAGATCATCGTCGACCGCATGAAGCGTGAATTTAAAGTTGAGGCTAACATTGGCCAACCAAAAGTGGCGTACCGCGAGGCTATCACTAAGCAAGTTGAAATTGACTATACTCATAAAAAACAATCTGGTGGTTCTGGTCAATTTGCGAAGGTAAAAATCATCTTTGAACCACTTCCAGCCGACACTAAGGAAAATTTTATTTTTGAAAGTGAAGTTGTTGGTGGGCGCGTTCCAAAAGAATATATTCCAGGTGTTGAGAAGGGTTTGAAATCTGCAAAAGATACTGGCTTTTTGGCTGGATTTCCAGTGGTTCGTTTAAAAACTAGATTGATGGATGGTGCTTATCATGACGTCGATTCATCGGTTCTTGCTTTCGAAATCGCTGCTCGTTCAGCATTCCGCGAGGCTATGGAAAAAGCTGGCCCAATTATCTTGGAACCAATAATGAAAGTAGAAGTCGTTACTCCTGAAGAATATATGGGCGATGTGATTGGCGATATTAATTCTCGTCGTGGACAGATTCAGAACTTAGAAGGGCGAGATGTTGCTCAAGTGATTACAGCTAAAGTTCCACTTGCTGCAATGTTTGGTTATGTAAATAGTTTGCGCTCGCTTTCACAAGGTCGTGCAAGTTACAGCATGGAATTCGATTCTTATGAAGCCGTTCCACACGCTGTTGCAGAAGAAATCAGAGCTAAAAAATCCTAGTATAAATCACCCTCGACTCGTAAGAGTTGAGGGTGATGTTTTAAACAATAACACCAATTACAAAAATCAAAAATTCTTATACAAAAACTTTATTTAAAATTTTTGCATAAACATGTTGCAAAGTATTTTTCTATTTTGAAAATGTGCGACCTCCTTGAATAAGGAAGTTGATTTTTGATTAGTCATTATCGGCTGTGAGGTATTGATCTTCTTGCCATCTTAAGGTCCAGAATTTATTCAACTCAGTTATAAAAAAATTTCGAAAAGAAATTTTCGATGTGGTAATTTTTTTTCGAAATTTTTTAAATTTGTTTCGCAACTCTGTCACAGGGTTCGAAATTCACTTCAATCAAAATCGCAATCTTTAAGATTCGATTTTTGATTATATTATCGTAAATAATTGGTACAGATATGTCCAAACAAGTCTTCCAACGCACCAAACCCCATGTAAATATTGGCACAATTGGCCACGTAGATCATGGTAAAACAACATTAACCGCTGCTATCACTACATACTTGTCTAAAACAGGTTTAGCTGAGAAGCGTGGTTATGATCAGATCGATGCTGCTCCAGAAGAAAAAG
>JACCDN010800893.1_pt1 | contig 11244 bp, 10 predicted proteins | sample 7441691 | NCBI WGS metagenome assembly JACCDN01 (sample SAMN15323439, study PRJNA562643) | freshwater metagenome | isolation source: river surface water | place: USA:Blue River Watershed | collected 2017-08-16
CTCGAACTTGCCAACAAGACCATTTCGGCCATCGAGGCCTTCCAGACCGCCGACGAGGTATTGCGCGCGGGTGTCCAGGGCATCACTGACCTGATCACCACTCCGGGCATGATCAACCTCGACTTCGCCGACGTCAAGTCGGTTATGAAGGGCGCTGGATCGGCTCTCATGGGAATCGGAACTGCAAAGGGTGAAGACCGAGCAATTCGCGCGGCCGAGCTAGCAGTTTCGAGCCCGCTGCTCGAGGCCAGCATCGATGGCGCTCACGGCGTTCTTCTGCTGGTTCAGGGTGCAAGTGACCTGGGTCTGCACGAAATCGACGAGGCAGCTCGACTGGTTCAGGAGGCGGTCAGCCCAGAAGCCAACATCATTTTCGGTTCGACCATCGATGACACTCTCGGTGACGAGGTTCGCATCACGGTTATCGCGGCCGGTTTCGATGGCGGAGAGCCACCAACCCACCGTCGCGTCGAGCGCCAGGCCTACTCGGCTCCGGCAGCTTCGGGGTATGGGTTTCGCGCCCCAGCCGCCGCAGCCCCAGCCGCCGCAGCTGCCGCTCCAGTAGCAGCAGCGGCAGCAGCCGAAACCCCAGCTGCGCCAGAGGCCACCGAGGCAGCGGCTCCCGCACACTGGGCTTTCGCCGAAGCATCTGAGGCAGCCGCACCAGAGGCAGCCGAGCCAGTACACACCAACACCGCTCAGTTCAACACCATCGTCAGCAACGTTGACCTGACTGGCGTTCCACAGACCGCAGACGGCACCTTTGGCGACGATCTGGACATCCCAGACTTCCTAAAGCACTAACCAAGTTTCCGAGCTTTCGGAGCATCAAAGTTGGACACGAGTAAGGGCATCTCCGAGAGATACGGGGATGCCCTTAGTCGCATCCGCGAGGCAGCTCAGTCGGCCGGTCGCAACCTCGACGAAATCACGCTCGTAGTGGTCACCAAGAATCACCCGGCCTCGCTGGTTCTCGAGCTCCTCGACTGCGGGGCAAGGCACTTCGGCGAAAATCGCGACCAAGAGGCAGCACCAAAGGCGGCGCAGGTCCGAGCCGAATCGGCGGTGGCGCATGACTGGCACTTCGTCGGGCAGTTGCAGTCGAACAAAGTCAAATCGATGCTCGACTACTCGAGCGTTTTGCATTCGCTGGACCGGCCGTCACTGCTTGCAGAGCTCGCCAAACAGCTCGAAAAGCGTGAACAGACGTTGGATGCCTTCATCGAGCTCAACCTCACCGAGGATCCGGGTCGCGGCGGCATCCAACCGGCCAACCTCGAGGCATTTGCCGCTTCCGTGCTCGAGCAGTCCAGGATCAACTTGCTCGGAGTCATGGGAGTAGTTGGCCTTGGCGTTGAACCCGAGGTCGACTTTGAGCGAATCCGGCTGGCCAGCGAGAAATTGCAAAGCCTAAATCGCGACTCTCGCTGGATTTCAGCTGGAATGTCGAACGACTTCGAAACCGCGATTGCGTTCGGTGCGACACACCTGAGAATCGGTTCGGCAATCACGGGTCCGCGCGCGCAGTGACCATATCCTTGAGGTGAGGCGTTGCTTGCTGCGCCGTTGACTTCAGGAGGACCCACATGGGAATGATGGACAAGCTCAAGGAATACTTTGGCGCCGACCTAGCCGAGACCACCGGCTCAACTCCTAAGCCAGCCCCGGTGGCGGGTGGTGCCGCTCCTACCAGCATCTTCGCCTCGCGAGGCAAGGGTCGCAGCCAGGCTACCGACCAGATCTTTACGATCGACGCCAAGTCATACTCAGACGCCAAGGAAATCGCGGCCTACTACCGAGAAGGCATCACCGTAGTGGTGAACATGGCCGATTTGACCGAGCCAGAGGCACGACAGCTTCGCGACTTCATGCTCGGCCTGCAGCACGCACTTCAGGGCCACATGCGCCGCGTGACCGCAAAGGTCTTCATCCTCACTCCAAACCACATCGACGTCAACGACGAAGAGGACGGCTTTGAGCAAGAGGGCGACGGCCTGATTTTCAACCCGGCTCGCTAAAGCACTCATTAGACCGTCATGGGAATCATCGCCGCAATTCCTTACTACGCGCTGGTCATCTACTTTTACGTGCTCGTAGGCCGTTTCGTGATTGACCTGATTCAGTCGCTCAACCCAACTTGGCGGCCAAGAGGCATCCTCGTTATTCCAGCTGGAATCGTGGTTACGGTGACCGATCCACCACTCAAGTTTCTGCGCAGGTTCATCAAGCCAATTCAGTTCGGAGTGATCTCACTGGATCTCGCCTGGACAGTGCTGTTCATCATTGTCATCATCCTTCGCGACATCATGCGCGGGCTGATCGGTTAGCGAACATTTCCACAGGTAATTTCACGCCATCTCGAGCGTGCGGTATCGTGTTACCAGCGTCTAGATACGCCCTTTTTTCGTTACGGGAGGCCAGCAAATGCCATTGACTCCAGAAGATGTCGTTAGCAAGCGGTTTCAGCCAACCAAATTCCGCGAGGGATACGACCAAGACGAGGTCGACGACTTTCTCGACGAGATTGTCATCGAGCTGCGACGACTAAACGAAGAGAATGAAGACCTGCGTCAGCGACTGCTTGCAGCGGATGCGCGAATCAACGAGCTTCAGCGCTCGGGAGCCGGTCTGGTAGATCAACTCAATCCGTCAACTCCGGCAAGCGGCATCACCACGGTTACCCAGGCGACATCGACCCTTTCGGCTTTCCCAGAGGCAACCCAAGACCCCGGCAACCTAGACAGCAACAACACCAACAACCTGCTGCAGCTTGCCCGCAAGCTACATGAGGAACACGTGCGCGAGGGTCTGGCCAAGCGCGACGCTCTGATTGCCGAAGGTCACGCCACCGCAGCGCGCATCGTTCGTGAGGCCGAGGCACAGCAGCGCGCCGACATGAGCCGACTCGAGCAAGAGAAGGCGCTCATCGAGCACACGATTCAAGAGCTTCGCAGCACCGAGCGCGAGTACCGCGCCAAGCTAAAGATGTTCATCGAAAACCAGCTTGCCGAACTCGAAGAGACCGAGGTTTCGCCGTCTGAACCGAGCCGTCCGGCGCTGGGCACCGCAGGATTTGCAACCTTCACGCAGAGCAACCCGGTGGTGACTCCGGTAACCCCGGTGACCCCTGTTACTCCGGCAAGCTCCGGGGCCGCTCCAGAAGCACCTGGTACATCGGCACCTTTCGGTGGCTTCACGGGCTGGACTCAAAACCAGCGTCCCGTCACCGAAGAAGAAGACTAAATCCGCGGTCAAATGCAGGAACAGGTCGACTCAAAAGCCGCCAGCGCTGCGCCGCAACCAAGCACACGCCGAATCAAACTGATTGCTCTTTCGCTCGCTAGCGCCATCGTGCTGCTCGATCAGTTCATCAAAGAGCTGATGATTGCGACCCTCGAGCCACAACGTTCATATCAGTTTCTGGGCGACGTGGTTCGACTTTACTTGACCTTCAACGAGGCTGCGGCATTCTCAATTGGAGTCGGTCAAACCTGGATTTTCGCGGTCTTGGCAATCATCGCCAGCCTGGTCGTGATTTGGTACCTCTCCAAGATTTACACCCTAAGCTGGGCCATCCTGGCCGGTGTCGCGCTGGGTGGAATCGTTGGAAACCTCATCGATCGCCTGACCCGCGACGGCGGCTGGGGCAACGGTTTGGTCGTCGACTACATCCAAATCCCGTTCAACTTTCCAATCTTCAACATTGCCGATGTGGCAATCGTCTCGGCTGCCTTCATCATCGCTTTGCGGGTCACCCTGGGTCACAAACTCGGTGGCGAGAGCAAGTGACCGAGACCCGCTTCTTTCCTGTACCTGACCTGCTTGTTGGCGAGCGTGCCGACGCCGCGGTAGCCAAGCTCACGGGTCTTTCTAGAGCCGTGGCCGCCCAGATGTGCGCAGATGGCCTGGTTCTGATGGATGCGAAAGTGCTCGGCAAGTCTGACCGGCTAATTGACGGCGCCATGCTCGAGATAGGTTTTCCCGCTCCGAAGAATCAGCTCGAAATTGTGCCGGTCGAAGTGCCAGGCTTTCGCATCGTTTATCAGGACGAGGACATCGTCGTGGTTGATAAACCAGCGGGCGTTGCGGCGCATCCCTCGGTCGGTTGGGATGGCCCGACCGTCGGCGGCGCCCTGCTTGCCCTCGGCGTCCAGCTAACCACCTCGGGGGCGGCCGAGCGCCAGGGAATCGTGCAGCGACTCGACGTTGGCACCAGCGGCCTGATGACCCTGGCTAAGACCGAGATTGCCTACTCTCGACTCAAGCAGGCCTTCAGGGATCGAGCCGTTCACAAGACCTACCACGCGGTTGTGCAGGGGCATCCGGATCCGTTCGAGGGCACCTTTGATGCGCCGATCGGTCGTCACCCGAAGGCCGAGTTCAAGTTTGCCGTGATGCAAGACGGCAAGCCCTCGGTCACTCACTATTCGACGCTCGAGGCGTTTCCGTCGGCCACTCTGGTCGAGGTGATTCTCGAGACCGGGCGAACCCACCAAATTCGAGTGCACTTCAGCGCATTCAGGCATCCGCTGGTTGGTGACACCATGTACGGCGCCGATCCGAAGTTGGCGGCCCGGCTCGGACTCGACCGACAGTGGCTGCACGCGGTCAAACTCAGTTTCGAGCACCCGACCAAGGGCGAAACGGTCGAATTCGAGAGCGAATACCAGCCCGAACTAATACACGCGCTCGAGGTTCTGCGCGGTCACTAGGTGGCGGCGTTAGTCTTGTTGTTCGCGAGATTAGGAGGGTGACGATGTCAAACAAAGACTCATTCGTTCACCTTCACGTACACACCGAGTATTCAATGCTCGACGGTGCCGCGCGCATCAAGCCGCTACTCAAGAAAACCGCTGACCTCGGCATGCCGGCTATCGGAATCACTGACCACGGCAATAACCACGGTGCCTTTGAGTTCTACAAAACCGCGAAGGCCAACGGAGTAAAGCCAATCATCGGCATCGAGGCCTACATCACGCCGGGCACAGCGCGCGGTGATCGCACTCGAGTTAAATGGGCCGACGGCGGTGGCGACGACGTATCCGGTTCGGGCGCCTACACCCACATGACACTGCTGGCCCAAAACACGCCGGGCATGTACAACCTCTTCAAGCTGTCTTCGAAGGCTTGGCTCGAGGGCTACTACTTCAAGCCACGCATGGACCGCGAGATTTTGAGTCAGTACGCATCCGGTCTGATTGCCACCACGGGATGCGTCTCGGGCGAAATCCAAACTCGCTTGCGCCTCGGGCAATACGAAGAGGCGCGCAAGGCCGCGGCCGAGTTCCAAGACATCTTCGGCAAAGAAAACTACTTCGCCGAAATCATGGATCACGGACTCGATATCGAACGCCGCACCATGAACGACCTTATTCAACTCGCTAAAGAGTTGGGCATGCCGCTGGTTGCGACCAATGACCTGCACTATGTGAGCGAGCAGGATGCGACTGCGCACGATGCGTTGCTCTGCGTTCAGTCGGGCAGCAACCTGCACGAGCCAAACCGCTTCAAGTTCGACTCTGAAGAGTTCTACCTCAAGACCCCGGCCCAGATGCGCGCCCTGTTTGCCGATTTCCCGGAGGCCTGCGACAACACTATGCTAATCGCCGAGCGCTGCGAGGTTGAGTTCCCCGAGGGCCAGTCGCTCATGCCGGAGTTTCCGGTGCCAGAGGGTCACACCGAGGGTTCCTGGTTCGAAAAAGAGGTAGCCGAGGGCATGCAGCGTCGCTACCGCGGCTCGATTCCCGAGGCTCAAGCTAAACAGGTCGCCTACGAGGTCGAGATCATCAAGCAGATGGGCTTCTCGGGCTACTTCCTGGTGGTCGCAGACTTCATCCGTTGGGCTCGCGAGCAGGGCATCCGCGTTGGTCCGGGTCGTGGCTCGGCGGCGGGTTCGATTGTCGCTTACGCGCTCGGTATTACCGATCTCGACCCGATCGTGCACGGACTCATCTTCGAGCGATTCCTGAACCCCGAGCGTATCTCGATGCCGGATATCGATGTCGACTTTGACGACCGTCGCCGCCCCGAAGTTATTCGCTATGTCACCGAGAAGTACGGTGACGACCGCGTCGCCCAAATTGTCACGTTCGGAACCATCAAGGCCAAGCAAGCCCTCAAGGATGCCGCCCGCGTGCTCGCGATGCCTTACTCGGTGGGCGAGAAGCTCACCAAGGCCGTGCCGCCACCGGTTGTCGGTCGCGAAATGACCCTGACCCAGCTGGTCGAGGAAGAGGTTGACGGCAAGGTCAACGATCGCTTCAACGAGGCCAAGGACTTCCGTGAGCTGATCGCATCCGACGAGGAATCGGCAAAGGTTTTCGAACTCGCAAAAGGCCTAGAGTCGCTCAAGCGCCAGTGGGGTGTTCACGCCGCGGGTGTGATCATGTCGTCGAAGCCGCTGATTGACGTGATTCCGATCATGAAGCGCGAGGATGACGGCGCGATCATCACCCAGTTCGACCAGCCGCCGTGCGAAAGCCTAGGCCTGTTGAAGATGGACTTCTTGGGACTTCGCAACCTCACAGTGCTCGAAGATGCGCTCGCCAACATCAAGCGCAACCGCAACGAGACGGTGGTTCTAGAAGAACTCGATTTGGATGCCGATCAGGCAACCTTCGACCTGCTCAGCCGCGGCGACACCCTCGGCGTCTTCCAGCTCGACGGTGGTCCGATGCGCAGCCTGCTTCGCTTGCTCAGGCCAACCAAGTTCGAGCACATTTCGGCCGCCATCGCGCTCTACCGTCCAGGCCCGATGGGCATGAACTCGCACACCAACTACGCTTACCGCAAAAACGGCGAGCAAGCCGTCGAATCCGTACACCCCGAACTTACCGAGCCGTTGGCTGAGGTTCTTGACCCGACCTATGGCCTGATTGTTTACCAGGAGCAGGTGATGGCGGCGGCGCAAAAAGCCGCAGGCTTTTCGCTCGGTCGCGCAGACCTGCTGCGTCGCGCGATGGGTAAGAAGAAAAAAGAAGAGCTGGACAAGCAGTACGAGGATTTCGAAGCTGGCATGAAGTCCAACGGCTTCTCGGCTGGCGCGGTCAAGGCCCTGTGGGACACCCTGCTGCCGTTCGCCGACTACGCGTTCAACCGCGCTCACTCGGCGGCATACGGCGTGGTTTCCTACTGGACCGCATACATGAAGGCTAATTACGCGCCTGAGTACATGGCGGCACTGTTGACTTCGGTTGGCGACTCGAAAGACAAGCTGGGCATCTATCTGAGCGAATGCCGCCGCATGAACATTCGTGTTTTGCCGCCCGATGTGAATGAATCGATTGCCGCATTCAACGCGATCGGAAACGACATCCGCTTCGGCCTCGGTGCGGTTCGAAACGTCGGCCTCAACGTAGTCGAGGGCATCAAGGCGGCTCGCGAAGAAAAGGGTGCTTTCACCTCATTCCACGACTTCTTGCGCAAGGTTCCAGCCCAGGTCTGCAGCAAGCGCGTCATCGAGAGCCTGATCAAGGCCGGGGCCTTCGATTCCTTCGGCCACACTCGTCGAGCACTCCTCGAGATCCACGAAGAGGCTGTGGATGCGCAATCCAGCCTCAAGAAGAGCGAGGCGATTGGCCAGGTGGATCTATTCGGCGGAATGTTTGCCGAGCAGGGCCTCGCCGATACACCAATCCCAGAGCGCACCGAGTGGCCAAAGAAAGAACTGCTCGCCCTAGAGCGCGAAATGCTGGGCCTCTACGTCAGTGATCATCCGCTGGCCGGCCGCGAAGCCCAACTCGCTCGCTACGCCGAGAGCAGCATCACCGAACTTCTCGAAGACGAAAATCTAAAGGACGGCGAAAACGTCACGGTGGCCGGCCTAATCACCTCGGTTTCGCATCGCGTGGCCAAGAAGTCGGGTAACGCCTACGGCTCAATAACGCTCGAGGACTTCAGCGGCGAGATAACCGTGATGCTCATGGGAAAGAGTTATGTCGAGTATTCAGCCAAACTGGCCACCGACCAGGTCGTGGTGATCAAGGGTCGAGTTTCGCGACGCGACGAGGGCATGAACCTGCACGGCTATCAGATTGAGACGCTGGATGCGGCGGCCGAGGCTACCGGCCCCGTGATCATCAGGTTGCCAGAAACTCAGGCCACCAGCGAGAACCTTGCCGAGCTAGATCGCATCCTTCGGGTTCATCAGGGTAACTCCGAGGTGCAGATTGCTCTGGATTCAGATTCGGGTCGTCGCCTGTTCTTGCTGCCTCAGCGTGTCAAGATTTCGGTAGACCTCATGGGTGAACTGAAGCAGGTCTTTGGCGCGAACTGCCTCAAACTCGACTAGCTCAGCGATGCGCCTGGCTTCAGGTAGTGACGCTGGTGGTAAAGCAGCGCCTCGTCCTCAGCGCCGAGCAGGGTTTGCTCGACATCCACGATGATTACCGCATTGTTCTCGACATTGTGAATCTCGCGCACCTTGCAAATTAGAGCGCTGGTTGCCGAGGTGAAGACCGGCAACTCGTGCGGGCCGCGCTGCCAGTCGTTGGGCACAAATCGCTGAGTGTGATCGGCAGCCATGCGCTGCGCCAAAGCAAGGTTGGTAGCACCAAGGGTGTGAATTGCCACGTGCTTTGCCTGCAACAGGTGAGGCCAGGTGCTCGACCCGCGAGCAACGTTGAAACTGACCAGTGGGGGATTCGAGCCCAGCGAGGTGACCGACGTGGCAGTGAAGCCAACCGGGTCGCCCTCGGCGGTCAGTAGGGTGATTACCGCGACACCGGATGCGTGCCTGCGAAAGGCAGCCTTCAGGCCTTCTGAGGGATCGGTTTCAGCGCTAACGAATTCAGGCATTTCTCAAGGTTATCGGCTGGCTCGGACGCTGCCGGCTCGGTTACGAAATTGGTCGAAGCTACCGCCGGCCAGAACTTGGGCCCTCGCCCGAGTCTACAATTGTGGCTAGGCGAGCAGGGCGAGGTGAATCATGGCGGCAAACGCAGTCATTCGAACGCTCGACCTGTCGGCCAGTCGCATTGACCCGATTCTTGACTCCGCGAGGGTGAATTCAGCGGTTCCGCGTGCGGCCCTTGACATTTCAATCGCGCTCGAACAAATCAAACCGCTTCTGGATGACGTTGGCGCGCGCGGCGAGCAGGCACTCGTCGAGGTAACTCTCACGCGAGACGGGGTAGACCCGCGACCGATTCGAGTTTCTTCGGGTGAACTGCAAAACGCTCTAGCGCAACTCGACCCCGAACTTCGCGCGGCCATCGAAACCTCAATCACACGAGTTCGCGCAGTCAGCCGCGCCACCATGCCGAGCGAGGTCTCGGTCGAGCTCGACTCGGGTGCCGAGGTTCGTCAGCGTTGGATGCCGGTTGACTCGGTGGGCCTGTACGTGCCCGGCGGCAAGGCCGTCTACCCATCTAGCGTGGTCATGAACGTGGTGCCCGCCCAGGTGGCTGGTGTGCCGAGGATCGCGCTCACCAGCCCGGCGCAGGCAGCGTTCGGCGGCAGGCCGCATCCCACAGTCTTGGCCACCGCGGCCCTTCTTGGAGTTGATGAAGTTTACTGCATGGGTGGCCCCGCCGCCATCGCAGCCTTTGCCTATGGATTGCCAAGCGTGCCGCTAGCTCCAGTGTCGATGGTCACCGGACCGGGCAACATTTTCGTTGCGGCGGCCAAGCGCGCGCTTCGCGGTCAGATCGGAATCGATTCGGAAGCCGGCACCACAGAAATCCTGATCATCGCCGATGCCTCGGCGGATGCGCGACTCATCGCCTACGACCTGATCAGCCAGGCAGAACACGACGAGGCTGCGGCATCCGTTCTGGTCACGGATTCACCCGAACTTATCGACCGGGTTCGCCACGAACTCAGCTCGGCGGTGGCGCAGACGTATCACCGCGACCGCGTCACTCAGGCCCTAGCCGGCCAGCAGTCTGCCCTCGTGCAGGTTGCGACCCTGGCTGATGCCATCGCCTTCGCGAATCACTACGCCACCGAGCACCTCGAGATCCTTACCGAAGATCCCGAATCGGTTCTCGCGCACATTACCAACGCGGGAGCGATCTTCTTGGGTGCGAACTCGCCCGTGAGTTTGGGCGATTACATGGCGGGTTCCAATCACGTCTTGCCGACGGGGCAGCAGGCCAAGTTCGGCGCAGGGCTCGGGGTGCACACCTTCTTGCGCCCGCAGCAGGTTATCAACTACTCGAAGGATGCCCTTGCGGCCATCAACACCCAAATCGTGCGCTTTGCCGAGTCCGAGCAACTGCCCGGCCACGGCGACGCGGTTCGGGTTCGCTTCGAAAACTAACCCGTAGCGGTCAAGTTTCGCCTTTTTTGGCACATCTTGTGGTCAAACCGTTGCCAAACAGCAACATCTGGCGATTTTTTGTATCTTTTTCGACAGTTTTTGCGTTCTTTCGCAACCAAACGAAGGCCTGATTAGGTCAAACTTCCGCGTCATTTCGGGCTTTTTCAAGATCCGACAAACGCGACACGCCGATTTGTGACGTAACTTGCCGAAGCGACATCCAAACCACAAGATATAGGGGCACCTCGCGATTTTTTATCCACATCTTGTGGAAAACTCGCAGGTGCAACTGCATCAAAAAAGGCAAAAAACACCGCAAAAACGCACAAAATGGCACCGAGTGCCGGTTATCGAAGATGAAAGGAGTGTCGGAATGCACTGTCCGTTCTGCCGCTACCCAGATTCAAGGGTCACCGACTCGCGCACGTCCGATGACGGTTCTTCGATCCGACGTCGTCGTCAATGCCCAGAGTGCAACATGCGCTTCACCACCACCGAGACCGCAAGCCTCACCGTGGTCAAGCGCAGCGGGGTTACCGAGCTGTTTAGTCGCGACAAGATCGTCAACGGTGTTCGAAAGGCCTGTCAGGGTCGTCCGGTCACCGAAACCGACCTCGCTCTGCTGGCCCAAGAGGTCGAAGAGACAGTTCGCAGCTCGGGTGCCGCCCAGATCGAAGCAAACGACATCGGTCTAGCCATTCTTGGGCCGCTGCGCAGGCTCGATGAAGTTGCCTTCATGCGTTTTGCCAGTGTTTACCAGGGCTGGGAGACCCTCGAAGACTTCGAGGCGGCCATCCAGTTGCTCAAGATCGAACGCGAGAACGAGTCCGAGCTCGAGCAGGATGCAGCAAGCAGCGCACCAAACCACCAGATTTCGGGGGACGAGCGCGTAACAGCGCTCTAGCCAGATTCAAAAACAAGTTATTCAAAGAAGAAAGGCAAGCAAGTGACCGACACCACTGCTTACACCGGTGCTTCATTCA
>JACCDN010125583.1_pt1 | contig 11243 bp, 5 predicted proteins | sample 7441691 | NCBI WGS metagenome assembly JACCDN01 (sample SAMN15323439, study PRJNA562643) | freshwater metagenome | isolation source: river surface water | place: USA:Blue River Watershed | collected 2017-08-16
AACCGGATACCCCCTCGCGCCCATGGATGTGGGGGGTTCGCGTCGGCCCTGACGAGCGCTCGAAAGACTATTTGTTGGGCAAAAAGATAACGGTTTGAAGTCCGCCGAGCGGGCTTTGGTTCAGGTCAATGCGACCGCCGTGTTGGCGCACGATTCCCGCCATGATGCTCATGCCTAGGCCCGAGCCGCCAGACTCACGTGAACGTGATTCGTCGAATCGCTGAAAGGCACTGATGCCGCGAGCGTAGCTCTCGGCTGGCAAACCTGGGCCGCCGTCATCCACGGTCAAAATGATGCCGCCGTGCGCACCAGCGCTTGAGCCACTTCCAGCGCTTGAACCAGCCCCTTCGGCCGCGCTCAGCGAAACCGAAACGCGGGCATCATCGGGGGTGTGGCGACGAATGTTGCCGAACAGGTTGGCAACCAACTGCGACAGGTATTCGTTTGAGCCAGCGACAACTAGATTGCTGTCGATGGCGGCAATCACTTTGCGCTTTGGCTGCAGAACCTTGAGGTCTTCGACCGCAGCACTGACCTTTGCCGAAAGGTCAACCGTGCCAGATTCGACCGGCTTCGATTCGCCAAGTTCGGCAAGCATCAGCAGGTCGTTGATGAGGCCCTGCATGCGCAGCACCTCGGCGTTCACGCGCTCGAAGGCTCGCTTCTTTTGGTCGGCGGTCATCTTGGCGGTTGAAAGCATTTCAACATAGCCCTTGATCACGGTTAGGGGAGTGCGCAGTTCGTGCGAGGCATCGCCCAAGAAGTTCTGCATGGCCTGCTGAGTGTCGCGCTCGACCCATACGGCGTGTTGCAGGCTGGCGACCATGCGCTCTAGGGCACGGCTGAGTTCGTCGATCTCGGCGTTGCCTGAATGGTGACCCATTTGCACATCGCTCTTTCCATCGGCAATCGCACCGGCGGCCTCAACCAGGCGCGAAACCTTGCGCATGTCGCGGCGAATAAGCACGGCAACAAAGCTCGAACCTAAGACGGTGATGGCCAAAATGAACCAGATCAGGCGCTGCAGGTTCGAGTCGCGGTTGGCAATTACCTCGTCGAGGCTAGTGGCCAGAAGAATCTCATCACCGCTGGCCAACTCAACGGCGCGCATGCGATAGGCGGTTGACAGTGTGCCGTCAACGGTCGAAATACCGTCAACCGTCACGGCTCGTTTTTCACCGGCGGCAATCGAGGTTTCGCTCGGCAACTCGGTCAAAACCGCCTGCGATTCGGCCAAGACCACAAGGTTGCCGTTAAAGTCGCGAAGCGCAACGGTTAGACCAATTTCGCTCTGATCAGCTGCCAAAAGTGCGGTGGCCAGCGGGTCGATCGTGTCGCCGGCAACGGCCCTGGCGGCCACGGCAAGCTGGCCATCGATGCGGTCCATCTCGGCGTTCTGCACCGAGAAAATCGCGGCGCCACCAATTGCAACCGAAGACCCGACCAAAATGCTGGCCGTCAAAATAATAAGTTTGTTTTGAAGTTTCATAAGTTGCCCCCGTGCAGTGCGCGCGCGATCAAGCCCTGCGGCTCAGCTAGTCCCCGCTAGCAATCTGAAAACCAACACCGCGAATGGTCTTGATGCCTTCGTAGCCGTTCACGTGCAGTTTTTTGCGCAGATAAGAGATGTATGTGTCAACCACGGTTGCGTTGCTGGCAAAGCTCATGTCCCATACCGAATCGAGCAGGTGAGACTTGGTGACCACCTTGTTTGGGCGCTTCATCAATTCGAGCAGCAGCTTGAATTCGGTTGGCGAAAGCTCAACTGGCTCGCCATCCAGGGTCACAATGTGTGCGTCTTCGTCAAGGCGCACGCGGCCAACCTCAAGCACGGCAGCATCGCCCGAGCCGTCGCCAGCAGCCAGGCCGGCCTGAGTGCGGCGCAAGATTGCTGCAACACGCAGGGTCAATTCTTCAAGCCCAAACGGCTTGGTTACATAGTCGTCAGCGCCAAGCTTTAGGCCGCGCGAAACGTCGGTGCGATCGCCGCGGGCGGTCAGCACAATCGCCGGGGTTGCGTTGCCCTGGCTGCGAATGCGCTCAAGAAACTCATAGCCATCCATGTTTGGCTTGTTCACATCTGTGATGATCCCGTCGACTTTGGTGTCTTTTAATAACCGGTATGCCGCATAGCCGTCGACGGCCGTCACGGTTTCATAGCCGGCGATGCTGAGGGCGTCGCTGAGCATATCGCGAAGGCCCGGCTCGTCATCGACCACCAAAATCTTTGTCATGCTCTAATGCTAAGAACTCGCATGCTTGCCCGAAGGTTTTCACATAGAAATCACAAGAAACGTGACGCATTCTTTACTCATGAACCTCTCGGTTCGGTCTCAACGTTTCCCCCAAAACCAGATGGAGTCACATGTTTAGCATCAAGAAAGCCCTAGTAGCCGGCGCAGTGGCCTCGGCTCTTGCTCTTGGCGGCTCAGTCGCCAGTTTCGCAGCCGAGTCTTCAACCCCGGTTGTTTCAAGCAATTCTCCGGTTGCCGAGGTCGCAGCTAGCGATGCTTATAAAGCAGCCATGGATGCCTATCGCGCAGCACTCGAAACCTACAAGTTGGCAATGGCCGACTACAAGGCAGCAAAGATCACTTACCAGGCAGCAATGAAGGCTTGGCAAGACACCGTGAAGCCTTTGAACGATGCCCGCAAGGCAATCGCCACCGAGTTCAATGCTGACATCAAGGCGGCTAACACCGCTTATGCAGCTGCCAAGACCGCTGCTGGCACCGATGCTGCTGCTCTAACCGCAGCCAAGAACGCCTTCATCGCAGCTCGCGATGCAGCAATCGCTGAGCGCAAGTCAGCCGAGGCTCTGTTGACTCCTGCTCCGGCCAAGCCAACCATGCCAAAGCCGGTCAAGCCAACCAAGCCGACCAAGCCAGTAAAGCCAACTCCGACCCCTTCGGTTTCACCGACTAACTAATCGGGTCGGAAACACCTCTCCATGGGTGAGAAATTGGGCATCAACCTTCGGGTTGGTGCCCTTTTTTGTTGTCGGGCAACCATAGACTTGCCGCATGAAACTTGGCGTAGCAGGCACCCGCAAACTTTTCAAGGCAACACTCGGCTTCACTGCCATGGCGGCAATTGCCAGCCTGACTGGTTGCGCTGGGGCGAGCATCCCGGGTTTGCCAGCGGCGAGCCCAACCCCCGAGACGGTCTACGTGACCGCACCGCTAACGGGTGCCCAATACCTCGAGGGTTCACCCGAGGCGCTTGCGCTGGCAACGCCATCCGTGGCCTGCAAAATTGACAACAGCTTTGCGGCCCGCCCGCAGCAAAACCTGAACCTCACCGATGTGTGTTCGACGAAGTGGTTGAGGGTGGCCTAACTCGCCTGGTTGCCATTTGGCACTCACAGCTTGCCGCAACCGACACCGGCATTCCGGCCACCACGGGCGTTGGCCCAGTGCGCTCGATTCGCCCGATGGACCCAGACATCATCAGCCCATTCGGCGGCATCGTTTGCTATTCGGGCGGCCAGCTCAAGTTTGTGAACATGATGCGCGACACCGTGGTGTTTAACGCAAGCGAAACCACCGAGCAGGGTAACGGCACATTCAGACGCAGCAAAGATCGCTTTGCGCCACACAATGTGATCGTCAACGTCAAGCTGCTCTCGGCTAACCACGCCGACCCAGCCGGCAAAGATTATCGCGAGGCACCTCAGCAAATGTTCGACTTTGCGACCAGCCTCGAGGGTGCAACCGCGGCCGCGGCCGGCAACCCCGTTGCTCGCATCAAGGTGGCGTTTCCATCAGCGCTGGCCGAGTGGGTGCCAAGTGCCGACGGCAAGCAGTGGCTGCGCATTCAAGATGGCGCCAAGCACCCCGCCTCTGCCCCCAAAGAGCAGCTGCACGCGACCAACGTGATTGTCATGGATGTCAAAGAAGACCGCTCTTATGGCGACCCAAAGTATGGGCACATTCCCAAAGCCGTGCTGATCGGCAAGGGCCGCGCCTGGGTTTTCACCGCAGGCAAATACATCGATGCCTTCTGGTCTAAGGCCGATCGAAACGCCAAAATTCTGTTCACAGATGCTGCTGGCAAGGCAATCAACCTAGCCCCTGGAAACACCTGGATCGAACTCAAGCCAGCCGATCCTGAGGGCAAGCTGACCATCGTTGCTGGAGCGGCGGCAAGCCCAAGCCCGAGCGCCACCAAATAGGGCAGAGCGCTCGCTGCAAAACCCTGTAAATCAGGGGTTTTCACCCTATTCGGTAAACCGAACATACGGGCAGCCGAACATAACCCTCTACCTAAACTGAAAAGTTGACCGAGTACATTTGGCGTGCCTTTTTGGCCACCAGACAACTTTTTAGCGAGGGTGCTGTGAAGCAAAGAAAGAGCTCATTCATGAGCCGCTTTGTCGCAGCCGTTACCGCGGTTTTGTTCGCTTTTGCATCTGTCTTGCTCACCTCAGTTTCTGCCAGTGCCAGCATCTATGTCAGCGGTTCAAGCTACGACTATCGCCCCTACATCGGAAACTACAACGGCGGTGGGGAGTTTGCCGCAGTTTTCTGTTCTGGTGAATACGCGGTAACCGCTATCACAACCACCACAGGCGGAACCATCGCTCAGGGCTACGGTGCAAACTGCCGCGAATACAACCAGGATGGCACTCGAACAGCAGCTGGCGAAACATACCTTTCCTCTCCTGTGGGTCGCGGCACAACAACCCGAAATTGCAGTGGCAACCAAGTTGCCGTCGGCATCAAAGTGAATCTCGGCACCTATTCGATCTCGGCCGGCGTAATTTGTGCCGACCCTCGCACCTGGGCAAACGAAACCTTTGTGGGTGATGCAAGCGAAACTACAGTTTCTCGTTGTGCAACAGGTTCTGTAGTCGTAGGTATCTGGGGCCGCACAGGTAACTCTGTTGACGCGATGGGTATCGTTTGTCGAGCAACTAGTTTTGGCTCGGCTCCAGCTGCAAGCAACACTGGCACCCCAACTTACAGTGGTGGAGCAAACGTTGGCACAACCTTCACATCGGTTCATACCTTTACAGGCTCGCCGACCCCCAGCGTTACCTACCAGTGGCAGTCATACAACTCGTCTAACAGCCAGTGGGAGAACATCTCAGGTGCGACCGCATCGACTTTCACTGCAACCTTGGCTCAAGCGGGCAAACAGATTCGCGTGGTTTCATCGGCGTCGAACAGCCTCGGAAACACGTCAAGCACCTCCGCGGTTGCGAGCGCAATTGGCCTAGCAACTCCAACCGCACCTGACCTTCAAAGCGGCAGTGACACCGGTTCGACCAACAGCGACAACGTCACCAACGACAACACCCCGACTTTTGATCTAGGGGGATATGTCGTTGGCACCGACGTGATTGTGACCGCGACTAAGGGTGCGACAACTGTCACCTGCCAGGTGCTGTTAACCACCGGCGCTAACCAAAACTGCACCTTCGCTGCGCTCGCCGACGGCACCTGGGCAATCACGGCAATTCAGCGCAAGGACTCCACTTCAAGCTCGTCGACCACCGCATACAACGTGACCATCGACACCGCTGGCCCAACCGTGACCGGCATTCAATTTGTGCCAAGCCTGACCAAAAACCACACCGTCGAAGTGCACGTAACATTCAACGAGCCAATCTTGAACACCGCCGGCACCCTGAGCCAAGATGCCATCGAGCTGACCGGAATTAGCAGCGGATGGACAGTCAGCGCCCTAATCCGCGATGCCCGCAACACCAGCAAGGCTATTTTCACGCTCAGCCAATCTGGCGCTTTGGTCTTCGAGGGTGACCTCACTCTGCGCGCAACCGCCGGCCTTGCTCAAGACCAGTTCGGCCAGCAGTCGGCGAATAGCCTGATCACCGCGACCGGCAACTTTGATGAAACCCGCCCAACCGCAAACTGGGGTGGAGCGCCAGCCGACCCAACTCGTGCCGGTCAAACCAGCAATAAACAGGCGCTAACCCTGACCTTTAGCGAACCGATTCGTGGCCTGGCAACCAGCGACTTCACATTCACCGGCGCTGGTTCAACCGGTTGTGCCGCCGAAATCTCGGCAAGCAGCATCGCCCAAAACGCGGTCAGCCCACACGTCATCAACGTGAACATCACCTCGTGCACCGCGAGCGGCCTGGTCAACGTGACCCTCAACGCCGACAGCGTTCACGATTACACCGACACCACCGGCAACCTGGGCCCATCAACGTCGTTGACCACCCGCTTCACCCGCGACGTGACCGCACCAACCATCGCCGCAATTTCAAAAACAGTGGATGGCACCGACGTGAACTATGAAGTCACGTTCAGTGAGCCGGTGGTTGGATTCACCGCCGACGACATCACCGTTGCCCACACCCTTGCCGGCGAAGCCGCCGCCTGGACAAAAGGCGCGGTCACACTAAAGACCGGTACCGACGCGACATACTTGTTCACCGTTTCGAACAGCAATGCCAAGACCGGAACTCTGTCGATCAGCATTGCTGGCGCGGGTGTTGCCGACCCACCGGGCAACACGCTGACCGCAACAATGCCGGTCACCAGTGGCGGCGATGACTCGCGCGCGACCCTTTATTACCTGCCACGATTCACCATCAACACTCTGACTCAAATTGGCCCAGATGCAATGGCCCTGGCCTCGAACTTTGTGCTTGATGGTCGCGGTGGCAGCATCACCCAGTTCAGAATCAACCTGACCAACGCACAGTCTGGCGACACCTTCGGATTCGTAGCGACGTCGGGATTCTCGAGTTCTTCTTCGAGCACCTCAAACAACGGTGTTACGACTGCAACTATAAGCCTGAGCGCAAGTGGCAAAACCGAGGCCGAGTGGCAAACCGCAATTCGCAACATCACGGTTCGCAATACCCAGGGTTCGAGCGCATCGACCGCCACCAGAAACTTTGAGTTCGTTGTGACCCCTTATAACGGGTATGCCGGCGACAGCGTTGCCGATGGTCAAACTCAAACTGCAACTACGACGGTTGACCTAACCGGCCCAAGCGTGACCTTCACCACGACGGCACCAACTGGTCGATCAAACGCAGCTGGATTCACTGTGAACTTCACCTTCAGTGAGGCGTTCAAAAACTTTGCTGCCGGCGACATTACCTTTAGCGGCACCGGCACCTCCGGTTGCACCGTGGGCACACCAACCGCGCTTAACGACTCAACCGCGCCATACGAGTCGTCGGTCACAATCACCGGCTGCACTGGCAACGGCACCATCGTCGCCACCTTGGCAGCGAACGCGGTCAACGACATGGTCGGCACCACCGGCAACACCGGTCCGGCCACCGCCACCCAGCTTGCAAGCTTTACCCGCGATGGCACCGCGCCAACTCTTTCATCCGTGAACAAAACCACCGGCGACAAATCGGTCACCTATGAATATGCGTTCAGCGAGTCAATCGATGGCCTAGACATTGATGCCCTAACTATCAACCACACCGGCACCGGCGGCGCAACCGGTTGGGCAATGACCACCCCAACTATCAAGGTCGGCACCACCAGCACCTATGTGTTCACCCTCAGCCGCACCACCGAAGTCAGCGGCGAGCTTTCGATCACCCTAAAAACCACGGATGTTCTCGACCTAGCCGGCAACCCGCTGAGCGGCACCGGCGCCCTGGTTGATGGCAACGGCGACAACGCCTCGCTTGTCACCTTCTATTACTTGCCGACCTTCGAGGTTGGTTCGCTAACCCCTGGTGGCAAGGTGGCAACCAGCTTGGCAGCGAACTTCACCTTGGATGCCAAGGGCGGCACGATCGCCGGCCTTCGCGTAAAGACCACCGCCAACCTGCAGGCCGGCGACACCCTTGCCTTCACGAACAACTCGAGTGCTAACTTTGGCAGCGTGGTGAGTGCCAGCTCGACCAACGGAACCCTCGAGCTCACCTACACAGGCAGCGCACCAACCGAGGCGCAGTGGCAGAACGCCATTCGTGCAATCAAATACTCGAACAGCAACAACACCGCCACCAACGCAACTAGAACCTACGAGTTCCACGTGCGCCCACTGCTCGGCTACATCTATGACACCGAGCACTTCATAGAAACAGTTTCAACCGGGCTTACATACGCGCAGGCAAAAACCGCTGCTGCGAGCATGAGCTTCTTGGGCCTTCAGGGTTACCTCGCTACTCCAACCACCCAGGCCGAAAACGACTACCTGCTTGCCCAAAACAGCGAAGACTTTTGGATTGGCCTCTCTGAAAAGACCGGCTCAGCAGGATTCGGTTGGTATTGGGATGACGGACCAACCGCCAATACCGCTCTAACCGCTGGCCAGTCTTTCTGGGGTCCAACCGAACCGCAGGCTGGCAGCACTGAACCTTGTGCGATTAGCGTCGACCGAGCGAACTTGCCGAACTATGGCTGGGCTGACATCAGCTGCACCGGGCCATACGGCTATGCCGTTGAATACGGCGGCAGCGCGGGCGACCCAAGCGTTCGCTCAATGAAGGCAACTGCCTCAATGACCCCAGACTTGGTCGGCCCAAGCGTCACCAGCGTGCGTGGCGTTACCGCCAACGGAACCCATGCCGCGGGCACCAACATCCAGGTAAAGGTGACCTTCAACGAGGCGCTGGTAATCACCGGCAGCCCAACCCTTGACCTTGCGCTAACACCAAACATTCGCACGGCAACCTGTGCGGCGGGCAGCACCTCGACCGAGATGATATGCAGCTACACAATCGTGCAGGGCGATGTTGCGGCCGACCTTGACTATGACGGCACCACCGCGCTCGACCTAAACGGCGGCACAATCAAAGATGCCGCTGGCAACAATGCCACGCTGACCCTGCCAACCCCGGGCGCAACTGGTTCGCTGGCTCAGACCAGCGCACTCAACATCGACGGCAACCTGCTGACCCTAACCTTCGGCTCGGCCCGCACCACCGAGTCAACCGACACCTTCGAATACACAATCACCGGTTCGCTGCCAATTAACTGCAACAGCCTGAGCACCCAAAACGGTGTCGACTTCTTGTTCACCAACATTCGCTCAATCTCGGTTGCCACCACGCCAAACACCGGCAACCTTTCTTGCACTATCACCGCCCAATCAACCTTCGAGGCTGCTCAAACCGGCACCAGCGCTTTGAACATTGCCCCAAGTTTTAGCATCAACGACCGACAAAACCCTGCGGTTGCTCACACCAACGTGACCGTCAACAACACCGATGTTCTAATCAAGATCCCTGCTGCCCCGGGCGCCGGCTCGCTAACTCGAACCACCATCAACGGCAACCGCCCATCGCAGCTCGACCGTCAAACTCCGGTCAACTTCTTTAGCGCACTATCGAACGCTTCAAAGAACGCCCTAAAAGCGCTGAACATTTTGCCTGAACCAGTTGCCGTAACCGTGCCCGGCGCGACCTTCGCCGCCGACTTCAGCTCGCTTAGCTCGACCGACACCAAAGACGCCATCGCCCGCGAATCAATCGCAACCGGTGAAAAGATTTCGATGAGCGTCAAGGTTTCACCGCAGGTTGCGGCAACGCACGTTGCTGTGGGCTACCTAAAGAGCGGCACCAGCACCGAGTGGGTTTATCTTGGCACCACCACTTTCGACGCCAACGACACCGCCAGCGCCGACTCACTTGTCTTTGCTCAAACCGGGTCTTATGTAATTCGACTGATTGTCGTTCCAAGCGGGGCAACCATCGTGACCCAGTCGCTCGGCCGCCCACAGCCGGGCGTGGGTTTCGGCAGCTCAATCGCCGACCGCGCCGACCGCCTCATCACCGCAGCCGCCATCACCGATGCGTCACTGCCAACCGGTGTTCAATCACTACAAATCACCGTGGATGTCACCGGCACTGCCGTGACCGTCATCGAGCCGACACCGTCTCCAACCCCAGTCGCTAACCCGCCTTCAAGCGGTGGTGGTGGCGGCGGCTGGGTTCCAGCACCGAACCCAGGCGCGTTCTCACCTACCCCAACTCCGAGTGAGCCGGCCCCGAGCCCGAGCCCAACTCCGGTCGTGACCCCTACTCCGTCGGCAACACCAACACCTTCGGCTTCGCCAACCCCGGTGGTCTCCCCAACTCCGACCGCCACACCTACTGCTACCCCGACTGCGACCGCGACTCCGCGTCCAACCGCAACACCGCGCCCAACGACCACGCCTCGCCCAACCGCGTCGGCAACTCCAAGGCCTTCTTCGAGTCCAACCGCATCGGCTGCTCCGGTGGTTCCCCCATCGGCCAGCCCAAGCGCGTCGCCAAGTGCAAGTGCGTCGGCTACGCCGACTGCCTCGCCAACAGCGACCGAAACCCCTAAGCCTTCTTCGGCACCGATTGCACAGCCTGCTGCGCCAACCATCGCGCCAATTCAGCCAGCGCCTGGTGTTGCTGTTGCGCCTCAGCCAACTTCGATGCCAGACCCAGGTCAGCTTGCTCAGAACCTAACCAGCATTCAGTTGCCAACCATCGACCCGGGTGCTCCGGTTGCCGACCCGGCCATTGGTGCAACCGGTGACGACAACGCCGAACCAGTGCCGTTCGACCCACTCAGCTCACCAGCCGGTGTTGTTGCCGCAGTTGAAAACGCAACCGAAGCCGTTGTGATTGTTTCTAGCGTTGCTGCAGCGGCTGCTGCCGCCGCAGGTGCAGCCGCCGCAGCCGGAGCTGCTGCAGGTGCCGCAGCTGGCGCTGGTGCTTCGACCGGTTCTGCAGGCGGTTCTTCATCTGGCGGTTCAAGCTCGAGCAGCTCAAGCTCTTCGAGCAACGCCAACAACACCGCAGCCGAGGTCGAGGGCTCAGAAGAGGGCGGTGAGGTCACCGAACTCGAAGTGGTTCAAGACAACCTGACCCTCGAGAAAGAACACTGGGGCGACAAACTCGCCATCTTTGCTCTGCCGTTTATGACGTTCCTCGATCGCCGAAGCCACCGTGCCGCCGAGCGCATCGCGCCGATTTCGCCACTGCTTTCAAAGATCATCAACGATGGCGCCTACCTGCGTGCACTCTTTGGTTCGCTGACCCTGATTACCCCGATTGCCGCCGCAATCATCGCTGCCATCGGCGCATCCCAACAAACCGACGTCATCTTGACCCCAAGCTGGCAGGCACTGCTGGCAATCGCCATCCTGGGTATTTTTGATGCCTCGGCCGGTTTCGTTGCGGCACTAACTTTCACCGTGGGCAGCATCATCGCGGTTGGGCACCTGCCGGGCTCGAGCGAAATTCGCACCCTCATGGGCATCATGGTGGTTGCCATCGGCCCAGCCCTGCTAACCACCGCATTCAGAACCTTGCGCAA
>JACCDN010367458.1_pt1 | contig 11242 bp, 10 predicted proteins | sample 7441691 | NCBI WGS metagenome assembly JACCDN01 (sample SAMN15323439, study PRJNA562643) | freshwater metagenome | isolation source: river surface water | place: USA:Blue River Watershed | collected 2017-08-16
AATGATCTCCATTATCGAGGCTATGACATATCTGACCTGGCTCTCAAATGTGAATTTGAAGAAGTCGCTTACCTGATTCTCTACGGAGAATTACCAACAACTACTCAACTTTCAAGTTATAAGGAGAAATTAGCGAAGTTACGAGATTTGCCTCAGCCTGTTTTAACAATTCTCGAAAACATTCCAAAAACTGCACACCCAATGGATGTAATTCGCACTGGAGTTTCCGCCCTTGGTTGTCATATTCCAGAACCAAGTACCCATAGCGATAAAGATGCCCAAGATGTCGCAGACCGCTTAATTTCATGTACGCCATCAATGCTTCTTTATTGGTACCACTTTGCTAATCATGGAAAGCGAATCTCGCTTGATACAGGGGCCAAATCAATCGGTGAACATTTCCTCTATCTGCTGCATCAGGAACCGATAAAGGATTCGTGGATTAAGGCGATGCATATCTCGCTAATTCTTTATGCCGAACATGAATTTAATGCATCGACTTTTACTGGACGTGTAATAGCAGGTACCGGTTCAGATATTTACTCTGCAATTACCGGTTCAATCGGAGCGCTCCGTGGACCTAAGCATGGTGGCGCAAATGAAGTCGCGCTTGAAATTCAAGAACGATATTCCTCGCCAGATCAAGCAGAACTTGATATTCGTGCCAGAGTCGAAAATAAAGAGGTCATCATCGGTTTCGGTCATCCGGTCTATACGATCGGAGATCCACGTAATCCCATAATTAAGAAAGTGGCAAAGGATTTATCTGAAGAGAACTCCTCGCCACTCCTTTTCTCGGTCGCCGAAAGAATCGAATCAGTGATGTGGGAAATCAAAAAGATGTTCCCTAACTTAGATTGGTTCTCAGCCGTCGCCTATAAAGAGATGGGAATACCAACAAGCTTCTTCACTCCTATTTTTATCTTCGCAAGAATTACCGGTTGGTCTGGTCATGTTATGGAACAACGACATGACAATAAGATTATTCGCCCCAGCGCTAATTACACAGGACCCGAAGATCGCAAATTTGTTCCGATAGGAGAGCGGTGATGTCGGCAAATTTCACCGAAAGTAATCTGCCATTTGATCAAGAGATGGTCGATATCGTTGATTATGTTATCAATTATGAAGTTAATTCAGATTTGGCAAAGCAGACAGCTTGGTATTGCTTTCTCGACACGATCGGTTGTGGCTTAGAAGCTCTCGAATATGAAGCATGTAGAAAACTTCTCGGAGCAATAATTCCAGGTAATTCAACAACTGGCGGAGCGCGAGTACCTGGTACTAATTACGAGTTAGATCCGGTACAAGCGGCATTTAATATCGGCGCCGCAATTAGATGGCTAGATTTCAATGACACATGGCTAGCTGCAGAGTGGGGACATCCTTCGGATAATCTTGGAGCAATTCTTGCTGTCGCTGACTGGATCTCACGTAATCATAAAACTAATGGCAACAAGCGGTTAGTTATGTCAGATGTATTTACAGCAATGATTAAAGCTCACGAGATCCAAGGTTGTATTGCATTGGAAAACTCATTTAACAAAGTTGGCTTAGATCACGTAGTTCTTGTGAAGGTTGCATCAACTGTCGTGGCCGGCGAACTTTTGGGGCTCACAAGAGCTCAATTGTTAAATGCACTCTCACTTGCCTGGGTTGATGGTCAATCACTTCGCACATACCGCCACTTTCCAAATGCTGGTTCAAGAAAGTCTTGGGCAGCAGGAGATGCAACCTCACGTGCGGTACGTCTTGCACTCATTGCTCAAAGTGGCGAGATGGGTTATCCAACGGCACTTACTGCAAAAACTTGGGGTTTCTATGATGTTTCATTTAAGGGCGAGAAGTTTAAGTTTCAGCGCCCATATCAATCTTATGTAATGGAAAATATTCTCTTCAAGATTTCATTCCCTGCTGAATTCCACTCTCAAACTGCCGTAGAAGCTGCCATGGCAATTCATAAAGAAATGGCAAGTTCAAATAAGACGCTTGCTGATATCGAACGGATTGAAATCAAGACTCATGAGGCTTGCATCCGAATTATTGATAAGAAGGGTCCGCTCCGAAATCCAGCAGATCGCGACCATACGATTCAATATATGGTTGCAGTTCCAATAATTTTTGGCAGATTAACTGCGCGCGATTATGAAGATGATGTAGCTGCAGATCCAAGAATTGACGAATTACGAGCGAAAATTACCTGTATTGAAAATCCGCAATATACAAAGGATTATCACGACCCAGAGAAGCGATCAATTGCCAATGCACTGACTGTGTATTTCAAAGATGGCAGCAAAATTGGCGAAATTGCCATTGAATATCCAATCGGACATAAACGTCGACGTAGCGATGGCATCCCATTGTTAATTGAGAAATATAGAAAGAATTTGGCCCGCATCTACGACGCAGCTCAACAGGATGCAATCCTTAATTTAACGTTGGACTATGAGAAATTCAGCAATACTCCAGTAGATGAAGTAATGAATCTCTTAGTTAAAAAATCTAACTAGCGATTCTGCGGAAATCCTAAGTTAATTCCACCGTGGCTTGGATCTAACCAGCGACTTGTAACCACTTTGCCGCGGGTAAAGAAATGTACGCCCTCAGTTCCGTGTGCGTGGGTATCACCAAATAGTGAGCTCTTCCAGCCGCCGAATGAGTAGTAAGCAGTCGGAACCGGAATCGGCACATTGATACCAATCATTCCAACATTTACTTCATTCTGGAATCTACGAGCCGCACCGCCATCATTTGTAAAGATTGCGGTGCCATTTCCATAACGATGTGAATTAATCAGATTTACGCCTTCTTCATAACTATTTACTCGCACTACTGAAAGTACTGGGCCGAAGATCTCATCAGTGTAAATCGACATATTTGGAGTTACCTTGTCGAAAAGAGTTGGTCCGAGCCAGAAACCATTTGCTTCACCATCAACTTTTGGATTTCGGCCATCAACAACAAGAGTTGCGCCCTCTTTTTCGCCGGCATCAACATAAGAAGCAACTTTGTCGCGATGTACCGCAGTAACTAGTGGCCCCATATCGCTTCCGCGCGTTCCATCACCAGTCTTCAATGTGGCCATTCGCTCTTTAATCTTTGTAACCAATTGATCTGCAACTGGTTCAACAACGACAAGTGCGGAAATCGCCATGCATCTTTCGCCAGCAGAACCAAAGCCTGCATTAACTGCCGCATCTGCCGCCAAATCAAGATCAGCATCTGGAAGTACCAACATATGGTTCTTGGCGCCACCTAGCGCTTGAACCCGCTTTCCAGCCTTTGTGCCATTTTCATAGATGTATTTGGCAATAGGAGTAGAGCCTACAAATGAAACCGATGCGATATCTGGATGCTCAAGGATTCGATCAACTGCAACTTTATCTCCGTGGACAACATTGAATACGCCATCTGGCAAGCCGGCTTCCTTTAAGTATTGCGCCGTCAACATGGAAGTTGTCGGATCTTTCTCACTTGGTTTGATGATTACGGCATTACCTGCGCCAATTGCTATCGGGAAGAACCACATTGGAACCATTGCTGGGAAATTAAATGGCGAGATAATCGCGCAAACACCTAGCGGCTGGCGGATTGAATAAACATCAATACTTGTTGATACGCCTTCGCTATATGAACCCTTGAGCAAATGTGGAATGCCGCAGGCAAACTCGACAACTTCTAAACCGCGAGTTACTTCACCTAAGGCATCCGAGAAAACTTTTCCATGCTCTGCAGTAATGGCTTTTGCTAATTCTTCCTTGCGCGCATTAACAATCTCTCTAAAAGCAAAGAGAACTTGAGATCGCTTAGCTAATGAAGCTTTACGCCATTCCTTTGCAGCTGCGCTCGCAGCGGCTACTGCCTGATCAACAACTGCGTTATCTGCAAAATCTACTTGGCCAGTTACAACTCCGGTCGCTGGGTTATACACATCGCCTTTGCGATCTGCAGTGCCGTTCCAGGTAGTTCCGTTTATGAAATGGGTAATTCGATTCACGTTAATCCTTACCTTCGTAGTATTTGCCGATTGTTGAAAGCGCTTCATCTAAAATAGCAATTCCCTCACGAACTTCTGCCTCGGAAACATTGCATGGTGGGACAACATGGATTCGATTGAAGTTGCTAAATGGCATTAAGCCACGCTTCTTACATTCGGCTACCACTTCTCCCATTGCAGGACTGGTGCCGCCGTATGGTGCCAACGGCGCTCTAGTTGCCCGATCGGTTACTAGATCGAGCGCCCAGAAAACTCCTTGACCGCGGACTTCGCCAATAATCTTATGTTTCTTAGCTAATTCGCGGAGCGCGGGACCAATTACTTTCTCACCAATCTCTGCTGCTGCTTCGACAATCTTCTCTTCCTTCATGACATCAATCGTCGCGACTGCGGCCGCACATGCCAGTGGATGGCCTGAATAAGTAAGGCCACCTGGAAATACTCGATCGTTAAATGTCTCTGAGACTGGAGTTGAAATGACTACGCCACCAAGTGGTACGTAACCTGAGTTAACTCCCTTTGCAAAGACGATTAAGTCCGGTTCGACAGATGAGTGCTGATAGGCAAACCATTTACCGGTTCTACCAAAGCCAGACATAACTTCATCTGCAATCCAGAGAATTTCATATTTATCGCAAAGTTTGCGAACTCCTTCTAGATAACCCTTCGGTGGCATCAATACACCAGCGGTTCCGACAACTGATTCAATAAGGATTGCGGCGATTGTCTTTGGACCCTCAAAAATAATTACATTCTCTAGATGCTCTAACGCACGAGCACACTCTTCCTCTTCTGATTTAGCCCAGAATGCACTGCGGTATGCGTATGGTCCAAAGAAGTGAACGTGGCCAAATGCGAATTCGTTTGGCCAACGGCGCGGATCGCCAGTTGCGGCAATCGCAGAACTAGTGTTGCCGTGATAGGAACGATAGAACGAGAGCACTTTATGTTTTCCGGTATGGAGTCGCGCCATACGGATCGCATTCTCATTTCCATCAGCTCCGCCGTTTGTGAAGAAAACTTTTGAAAACTTTGAACCGGCAAGTCCAACGATTCTCTCTGCGGCTTCACTTCGCACATCATTCGCAACTTGCGGTGCGATAGTTGTGAGAGTGTCAGCTTGTTTCTTTATTGCATCAATAACTTTTGGATGTTGAAAACCAATATTTGTAAAGACCAACTGGCAAGAGAAATCTAAATATTTCTTCCCATCAAAATCCCAAAAATATGAACCCTTGCCACCAGCAACTGGCATCGGAGATATCTGCGATTGTGCCGACCAAGAATGAAAAACATATTTACGATCTAAATCAAAAACTTCTTTACCGCGTGCGGGATTTGGCGTGAATTCAGACATATCGCAATCTAAGCACTAGAGGCAGGGATGCTCAAACGAAAGTGAGGCAATCCATAATCTCGAGGGCTGAGACCGATTCAAATTTCGCTGCGGCGTATCTACCGGCCCGGGAGTGAAGCTCAACAGCGTTGCAGACTAATTGGAAGGGATCAGCCGAATTTGCAGCGAGCATTGAACCAATCAGCCCCGCCAATACATCGCCGGAACCGGCAGTCGCTAACTCGGCGCCACCTATTGAATCAACTTTAGATTTTCCTGGTCCAGCAATAATTGTTTGATTTCCTTTTAATACCACGATGACACTAAATTTATTTGCAATCTCTTTCGCTATTTCCCGTCTCGAAAGATTTTTAATCTGCTCAAGATACTTTTTATCTAAGAATCGCAGTTCGCCTTCATGCGGTGTTATTACTGTATAAGCGCTGCGTTTTTTAAAGTCATTACTCTTAACAAAACTAATCATTTCACCGTCAAGAACTACAGGAATATCTCGCGGAATTGTATTTACTTTCGAGCCACCGGGACCGGCTACTAGCACATCAACTCTTTCATTTTTTAGATTAGAAATCGGAACGCAATCCGGAAACTTTGCAATCACAAGATCTGCAAGCCTCGAACTTGAAGTGAGAAATTTTACGTAACCTGCATTTCCTCGCCTTGCGCCGCCAACTGTAAGAATCGCCGCACCCGGAAATTTATTTGAGCCTGCTGTTACTGCAACAACACCACGAGAATATTTGTTATCTGATTTTTGCAGCTTGCGACGTAACATCAGACGCGCGCCTGATGACTACATTCAATTTCTGCCGAATGAGCTGAACAATTTGCACAAAGAAGATATAAGAAGTGACAGGAGGGTTCGGCGCAATTCTCAAATGTATTTGTTGGGCTGCCACACAAGTCACATTCTCCAATAATCTTTGTTCCTTCTTCAAAATCAACTTTCATTCTGCCGTCGAATGTGTAAAGCGATCCTTCCCACAAGCCTTGATTACCGAAAGTTTCGCCGTATCGAACGATTCCACCAGCTATTTGATAAACCTCTTTAAATCCTCGATTTTTCATAACAGTTGAGAGAATCTCACATCTAATTCCGCCGGTGCAGTAAGTAACGATTGGCTTATCTTTCAGGTTATCAAACTTTCCACTTTCAATTTCCCTCAAAAAGTCCTTAGTAGTTCGCACATTCGGTACGACAGCATTCTTGAATCTTCCTATTTTTGCCTCGTAAGCGTTTCGGCCGTCAAAGAACACAACATCTTCACCACGTTTTTCGACTAAGTCATGGACTTGTTTCGGTGATAAATGTTTCCCGCCGCCAACTACTCCGTTTTCGTCAACCTTAATTTCATCAGGAACGCCAAAGGTAACTAGTTCATTTCTTACCTTGATGGATAATCTTGGAAAGTCATCTCCAGTTCCATCAGCCCATTTGAAATCAATCTCTTTAAATCCTGGATACTCTCTTGTCTTCTTTACATATTTTTTCAAATCATCCATTTCGCCGCCGAGCGTTCCATTTATTCCATGTTTAGAAATAAGTATCCGACCTCGCAAATTGAGAGATTCACATAGTGCTGATTGCCAAAGTCGGAGCGCATCTGGATCGGCTACAGGCGCGAATCCGTAGTACAGGATGATCTTCGGCATCTCCATGTGCCTATCTTAAATGAGTTAGTGGGATGATTTGCCAATGGTAGCTAAGGCGAAAAAACCGGTAGGACATCACGATAGATTCGATTGGTACTCGCTATACGTTTATGCGATATCGCTAATCACAATACTTATCTGTCTCTTCTCTTTAGTAGCAATTGTTCGAGGCGTTGTCGATGCAGTCTGGCCCGATATGGGTTATTTCGATCCCTATGCAGTCAAGAACGATACTGGTTTAACACAGGAAGAAATTCGACAAGGTTATCTCGATCAGAATCGACGTCAGGCAATCAAATCTATAGTTACATCATTTGCAACATTGATAGTAGCCGGGCCGCTATATCTTTATCATTGGAATCTGGCGAAACGTAGACGATCCGAGCATTAATTTAAAGTAGCAATTGTTTCTTTGATTAATTTGCCGAGCAGCTTCTGATCAACTTTCCAATCAACAGGTACCCGTATTGTCTTTTTGTTTGTCTCATATTCAGAGAGCTCTTTGCTTAAAGTCTTTATGACCTTAGGTTGAAATGGTGCGATAAGTAAATGGTTTTTTGCAACCGAAAGTCCAAATACATATTTGCCTTGATGTTTCAACATCGGCTGATTCCATGCGATAACAAGTTCTAGTTTTGGATATTTACCTTTTATTACTCTAAAAATCTCTCGAGCCTTATTTCGTTTTGCTGGCTCCAATGAGTCAAAGAACTCTTTAGGAGTCTTGTAACGCTTGGATGAAATTGATCCGCGGCTAAACATAACGAGAGCGTTTGCGTGCGATTGGCTAAATCCAAAATTTTCTTTAAGAAATGCGACTTGTTCTGGGTATTTTTTTCCAGCAACTTTCTTCATTTGTTTAAACCAATAACTCATTGGTTCGCCATACTTCTTCTCTATAGCTGGGAAGAACGATTCTCGTTTAGATCGATCGATAGCCACTTAGTTACCTCTTTGAAAAATTGTCTCTCGATAGTAATCAAGTTCATCTATTGAGTCTCTGATATCTCCCAGAGCTCGATGGTTGCCCTCTTTGGCAGGTGCGGCAAAGTAAGTTTTGGGATACCAACGTCGCGCGAGTTCCTTAATAGTTGAAACATCGATGGTCCGATAATGTAAGAAAGAATTCAACTTCGGTAAATCCCTAGCTATAAAGGCTCTATCCATATAAACCGAATTGCCGGCAAGCGGTGATTTGCCCGGCGCCACTTGATATTTGGTCAGGTATTCGGCAATTACTTCATCGGCGGCTTCGAGGGAAACCCCATTTGGTATCTCCTTGAGGAGTCCAGAATCTTCATGCATCTTTCGTACAACTTCGTTCATGCCATCTAATTTCACTTGCTCACATTTGATAACTAGATCTACACCCTCGCCAATCACATTTAATTGGGCATCAGTTATCAGAACAGCAATCTCAACCAGGGCATCGCTCTTCGTATCGAGCCCAGTCATCTCACAATCGACCCAGATTATGAATGGAAGATCGCTAGCCATCGGCGGAGTCTATGACAGGGAGAGTTTTCACTCCTCGTTCACCTTCTCTTAACCTTTAATACCCTGCACTTGCCCCGAAATCTCCCATGATCGCCATGTGAGTTCGACCCTCGAGCAACTAAAAACGGTGCCAACGCCGCGCGAAATAACAACAGTGCCTCGTTTGTCAGACAAGATTTTCAGAGGCGTCGTAAGCGCAGGAGGACTTTCAACTCTATTAATTCTTGGATTGATTGCATTTTTTCTTGTCTACAACGGATTTGAAGTATTTCGCTCTGAAGGTTTGAAATTCTTAACTGGTTTTGACTGGATTGATGCCATTCCTGAAGAAGGAATCGCTGCTAGTTATGGAATTGGCGCGATGCTTTACGGAACTTTAGTTATCGGAATCCTTGCCGTTATTTTTGGCGTACCAGTTGCCGTTGGAGCAGCTCTATTCCTTTCTTATTATGCACCGGAATGGATTAAGCGACCGATGGTTGTCGTAATTGATGTTATGGCAGCTATTCCGTCTGTTGTCTTTGGACTTTGGGGCTATTTTATTTTGATGCCACATGCAGAATATTGGGCAAAACTGATTCACAAGTATCTTGGTTTCATTCCAATTTTTGACATGCCAGCACCGGCATATTCAAGATCACCATTTATTGCAGGTCTCGTTCTTGCAATCATGATAATTCCAATTGTCGCTTCAATTTCGCGTGAAGTATTTGCACAAACTCCGCCTGATCGAATTCAAGCAGCATATGCGCTTGGCGCAACAAAATGGTCCATGATTAAAGCAGTTGTCTTTCCATATGGAATTGGTGGCGTGATTGGTGGCGCCATGCTTGGTTTAGGTCGAGCATTGGGAGAAACAGTTGCTGTATATACAGTGCTAAATCTTGTTTATGACATCCGAATCGAAATTTTGCTAAGCGCTGGCGGTTCAGTTGCCTCGATGATTGTAAATAAGTTTGGAGAGGCAGATGCAGTCGAATTGAGAGCACTTATGGCAGCAGGCTTTGTCCTCTTTTTAGTGACTTTGATTGTTAATTTTATTGCCAATGTCATCATCAATCGCACGGCAAGGAAGGGGTAATAATGACAACTGTTACCCCGAAGAAACCCTGGCGGCCAAAGCTTAGAGATTTGTTACCAGAGATTTTCGGAGCTATTTTCACCGCTTTTTCTACGCTAGTTGTCGTAGCTGTTACTCCACTCAAAGGAAAACTTGGCTTCTCAATCGCGCTCTTCATCATGGCAATTATTACTTCGGCATCGATAAGTTGGATTCGCAAAGATCGTAAAGCCGCTCTCAACAGCGTAAGTACGGTATTTGTTTACGTTGCCGCAGCTTTTGTAATTATCCCGCTTGCGTCTTTGCTCTTTGAAATAATTAGAAAAGGAGCGCCCGGACTATCTTTTGGAATTTTTACAAGGGATATGTCGCTTGCCTCTGCTGATTCACCACTGAATGAAGGTGGTTTGCTTCATGCAGTGATTGGAACTCTCTATGTAGTTTTGTTGGCAACCATCATTAGTACACCAATCGGTTTTCTGACCTCCTTGTACATTGTGGAAGTTAAAGGACGTTTTGCATCTACCGTCAGATTCTTCGTTCAAGCTATGAGCGGCGTTCCGTCGATTGTTGCCGGCTTATTTATCTATGCAGTTTGGATGATCGGACTTGGAAATAGCTACAATGCCGTTGCGGGCGCCGGAGCGCTAGCAATCTTGATGATTCCGACTGTGGCTAGAACTTCTGAAGAAGTTTTAAAACTCATTCCTAATGATCTTCGCGAAGCGGGACTCGCTCTGGGTGCGACTCAGTGGCGCACAGTCGCAATGATTATCTTGCCCGCAGCTAAGAGCGGTCTAGTTACATCAATGATTCTTGGAATTGCTCGAGTAGCCGGTGAAACAGCGCCACTTCTTCTAACAATTGGTGGTGCTGATGCAATTAATCTAAACCCGTTCTCCGGAAATAGTTCGGCACTTCCATATTACGTTTGGAAGAACTACTCACTTGGCAATCCAGAATCTATTCAACGAGCTTGGCTTGGTGTGATAGTTCTAATGATGATGGTTTTCATTTTCTTCTCCTTAGCAAGATATTTTGGTCGCACCAAGGGGGCGCGCAGATGAACATTCCAGCAAACGAAGGGAATAACGAGGAAACCATGAAGACGAAATCTGAACCAACGCTGAAGCAAGTAACACCCTCATCCCTAGCAAGCGTGGCGGCCACTAAAACCACATCTATTACTCGAGAAATCGTTGATGGCATGGGGTTGGAAGCTCGAAATATCTATGCCTGGTTTGGTAAAAAACTAGTCCTTGAAGATATCTCTATGGATTTTGCCCCAGGAACAGTAACGGCATTGATTGGCCCTTCAGGTTGCGGAAAATCTACTTTTATTCGAATTCTTAATCGCATGCATGAATTTATCCCAACCGCTGCCTTAGCTGGAGATGTTCTCCTTGGCGGAAAAGATATTTACGGATCTGGAATCGATGTAACGAAGATTCGTTTGAAGATCGGCATGGTCTTTCAAAAGCCCAATCCATTCCCATCCATGACAATTAAAGAGAATGTGTTATCCGGTTTGAAATTAGCGCAATTGAAGATTGATAATCAAGATGAACTACTTGAAAGCTGTTTAAAGCGCGCAGGCCTATGGGATGAAGTAAAAGATCGTCTCGATGAGTACGGCGGAGCACTTTCTGGTGGACAACAGCAGCGTCTTTGCATTGCACGC
>JACCDN010643866.1_pt1 | contig 11242 bp, 12 predicted proteins | sample 7441691 | NCBI WGS metagenome assembly JACCDN01 (sample SAMN15323439, study PRJNA562643) | freshwater metagenome | isolation source: river surface water | place: USA:Blue River Watershed | collected 2017-08-16
AGAGTTGAAATGATTTTTGCAGCAGTGCCAGTAGACTATCACTATAGTGTAGTACGCTATATCGTTGATGCATTAACATTCCCTGGAACCCAACGTTATTATCGAGACAGGGGTACTGATTGGAAAGCTAGTATATTAGGAAAACTAAATCGTGATATGGTGATCGCTGAGTTATATGAGCAACGTTTATACATAACAAGTGAGATTCATAGGTCGAGGAGAGAGGGCTTAAGACAAGATCCAGATGAGCTCAGAACGTTACACAAAGAAATGACGGAATTAATAGTAAGATCACTTAAACGGCCGGTGGTTGTCACTGACGTTTCACCATCAACAATTGTCGATACAGAGACACATGAAAGGAGCCCTTCAAGAATTGTTGCTCTTGAAAATCCAGATGGAAGTATGGCGTTGGCAATGAGAGAGACATTGGCTTCTATACATAGGGTTTCCGAAGCAGAAGGGGCAGTAGAACCTGTAACATAGAGGCGGTTCAATATAGGTCTTGGGTTTTAATACATTAACAATGAAGGAGGCGATCATGGATAGATCTGCTGCGAGTAGCACTGGAGGAGCGAGCTATGCGCATCCCTCACCATACCAAATTTGCTGTAAATTACTGAAAGATTTATCGGAGATTGATTCGATGGCAGAGGCTGATTTTTACATTTCAAGTATTACTCAATTGGCATTCAACTTTAATTTGTTAAGAAAAAAAGAAAAAACAGATCTTATTGCCGTTTTGTTCTCCAGTGATGAACGTACCGATACGATTCCTTTGCTTATTGAAAATTTAGCCTTATATGCAGAAACAGAAGGGAGTCGCTCAGCCACTAACGTACTATGGACATTATGTAGTGGCGCATTGAAATCCCTTAAATCCTCGAAAAAAATCGATATGCTTTGTCAAAGCATTATAAAGCTGATTGATTTCATTAAGAAAGGTGTTTTTGAGGATGAAGGTTCGCTCCATTTCTTATGCCGGGTTGATAAACTTCTACAATATCGACTAGCAGGATTAAAAGAAGCCGTTCTTGATTTATTTATATTAGAGCCAGAAGCTTATAAAGATTTAGAAGATTGCATGAAGAATCCTCTGGCCACTGCTGAAACCACCCCTCATCTCTGCGCACTCTGGGGGACACTGCAAGAATTGAGGCCATTGATTGGGCAATGTCAGAATCTATTGAAAGCACTCAATCAAAAAGAAGCGTTTCCAATTCTTAATGAAACCGAAGAAATCCTATCTAAAGCAAGTGATGAGTTAAAATTTGTCTTTACTAAGTTTCTGGCTCGACAAAAAGGCCATCGCTTTTTAATTGGGTCGCGCTTGTGGCCTCACGCATCAGATTTGATTTACCCTGAACTGACACGCGCTTATGTTGCCAGCACCATAATGGTTGAGTTTGATATCACAATCAGAAATGCTACTTTCCTTGTTTCGGATTCATATTTGCACGATTTTGGCTTATATTTGAATGGTGATCGAAAAAAAAAAGAAACTTTCTCGAAATTATTTAAATCCAATAAGATATTGGCGGGTGTTTTGCATATCGCTCGAATATCTCCAGAATTTCCTGAAGCAATTTGTGCTTTTAAAAGGGCGGTAGTAACCGCACCAGGACCTGCAGATACTCATGCCGCTGAAATCGTAGCGTAGTTGTAGCGTGTATAAAGTCAGAAACATATTGCGCTTTTCGGAGAAAGAATAGTGTATGATAATTAAGAATACTGATAAACTCGATAAAATTTCTTTGATCTTGCCTTTATGAACATTTTCTATTTAGACTCTGACATCAAAAAATGTGCGCAATATCATTGCGATAAACATGTGATTAAAATGATTTTGGAGTATGGACAATTATTATGTACTGCAGTTTGGATGTCTGGTGGTATAGCATTGTATCGGCCAACGCACTTAAAGCATCCCTGTACGTCTTGGGTCAGCGCTTCTATATCCAATTGGTTGTGGTTGAAAGAACTTGCGGGTGCTCTAAATGAAGAATATCGTTATCGCTATGAGTCTGCCATGGATCATCGTTCTTGGACAGTAATTCAATCTTTGATAGTTCCGGAGCTACCAGCACTTGGAATTACCGAACGCCCGCAAATAATGCCAGAAGAGTATCGTATCCCTAACGACCCCATAACGGCCTATCGTCAATTTTATCTGGGCGAAAAACGAGAATTACTCCACTGGCGTAAAAGAGGTGTGCCACAATGGGTTTCCTGAAAACAAGCTGATGTTGCCAGAGCAAAATGGTCATTGGCTATCAGTACTTAGATTCGTTTTTTGGTCTAGATTTTGGGGTATCATAATGCTCGTCTGTTGTGTTTAACTTAAGAATGTAATACCATGAGTTTAGATGATATAAGGTGTGATATATCATGCTTCTACCATACATCGACCTACGGATAGAGTGCATTCTTTAACATTCATAAACTAAAAAGGATAAAGAGCCTATGAATCTCTTAAAATCTATAAAACCCGTTCTTTTTGTTTTGACCAGTCACGATAAAATTGGTGACACTGATCGCGCAACTGGATATTATTTGGGGGAAGTGACTCATCCACTTTTTGTGCTTGAGAATGCTGATATTAAAGTCGAATTTGCTTCGATTCAAGGTGGCAATGCTCCAGTTGATGGCTTGGAGTTGGACGATAAAATCAATGCGCATTATTGGAATAATCCTGAATTTCGCAAGTTAGTTGCTCATACCTTACCGCTTATTGAGGTTGATTCAAATCGCTACTCAGCGGTTTTTTTTGCAGGTGGGCATGGAACCATGTGGGATTTTCCTGAGAGTGAAGCGGTACAACGTATAGCGCGAAATATTTATGAAGCAGGTGGAGTTGTTGCTGCAGTGTGTCATGGCCCTTCGGCTCTGGTGAATGTAAAGTTGAGTGATGGAAGTTACCTGGTTTCAGGTAAAAAAGTCAGTGCCTTTACCAATGATGAAGAGCATGCTGCTGGTCTAGATCATATTGTTCCATTTCGCCTTGCAACCAAACTCATTGAACGAGGAGCCTTGCATCAGCCTAAACCGAATTGGAATTCCAATGTAGTTGTTGATGAACGCCTAATTACAGGTCAAAATCCGCAATCAGCAACGGGAGTGGGCGAAGCGATACGCAGCCTTTTGTTAAAATAAACTAATGAGTACTACACGTTGTTTTGGTAACCAAAGCCAAGAGGAAACTATACGTGAGACACTGCTACCAAAATCTTGCGGAACCTTTTTGATGGTTCTGTTTGAGTATAGTGCGATTTCATTTTAAGTTATATACTGAGCATGCGGTTTTAGATAAATAATAGGAGAATAAAATGAGTCATAAAACGCGTTTTCGCCTAGTTTACAGGCTTTTGCAAATAGGTCTGGCGTTAATTCCTGCCGTCATTGGTATTCTGGCTTTACTCAATGATGCTGGAACTTTTAAAGCAGGGGTGCAAACTATTTCTCAGCCATTGATCACGATGCAGGGTAATTCTGCTTATATGTGGAGGGCATTTCCAGCTTCATGGGCTCCTTATTTATATGCGGGGATGTTTATTAGCGAATTTATTGTTGGAATTTTAGCTGCGATTGGTGTACTTGGTATGTTGCGCAATTTGTTTAAACCAGCACAAAATTTTGAAAACAGTAAGCACTGGGTTTATGTTGCCTGTATATGGGGCACTTTGGTCTGGGGTTTGGGCTTTTTTGAAGGTGGTGGCGATTGGTTCTTAGCGTGGATGAGTAATAATCCCGGACTATCTGGTATGCAGCAAGGTTCACTCATGTATGTCACGGAGTTATTCTTTGTGTTCTTTTATCTTAAATATACCAAAGAAGTAGATATGGATGTTTAATCGAGTAGGATTAGCTTCTTTAACATCTTTCAAAAATGATCAATTGCAAGATCCATCCCTCATTGAGTTATCGTTATTGCAAATCTCTGTTTTATTTTTTGTATTGTAAAAAATTACCATGAGATTACAAAAGGCTAGAAGGAAAGATGCTGATCAATAATAGGCCTTAACTATATTTTGACACGCATTAAAGTCGATGCTAATTTACCAAAAATTACTTAAGATTAAAAAATGAATATGGCTTGATTTAGCCTTAGTTTCAATAAATATCTGTATTTAAAAGTTAAGGAGAATAAAATGTTTTCAAGAGAAAGAATTAGTATGAAGGTTCTACTTATTACTACAGTGTTTAGTTCTTTTACTATCGCTGCAAATGCTGGAACTTCATATTATCCGATTGTATATTCAGCTCCAAATTATGGATTCAATGCTCCTGATGGAATTGCTTCTGATTCACAGGGAAATATCTGGGTGGGGAATGGATATGCGATGGTAAATACAAACATTATAAAAATCCCTGTTAATGCAACTAATGAACCTATTGTTTATTCAGTGCCACTTATATCGCAAACCATGAGTGGTGATGGTATGGTTGTTGATCGCTATGGTAATGTATGGAGAACATCCTTTGATAATGAAACTGTAACGGAATATCCTGCAAGTAATCCCAAAGGATTTATTACTGATTCAGGTTCCCAATATCATTTTGCTGGTCCAGGGCCTATGGCAACAGATAAAAAAGGTAATATATGGATTACAAACAGGGGAAGTGGTAATGGTCAGAGTTCTTATTTGACGGAAATTCCAGTGAGCAATCCAGGAAACCCAATTATCTATTCTGGTGCTAGCTATGGGTTTGGTCAAGGGACAATTGCAGGTATTACTGCAGACCCTCAAGGTAATATTTGGGTTATCAATGGCAATAAAGGGATCACGGAACTTCCCGTTGGTAATCCTAATAATCCTATTGTATATTCAGGATCTCAATATAGCCCTATGATGGCTTGGTCACCTATAATTTCCGATAAAAATGGCAATATCTGGTTTCCCGGCAATACTGCAAACACTATCATGGAACTTCCAGTTAACAATCCTGGTAGCCCGGTGGCTTATTCCAATAAAAATTACCCTCAATATGTATTAGCGATGACTGCTGACAGTAAGGGCAATATTTGGCTCACTGCATCACCTAGTGGATTTGGTGGTTCGGTAATAGAGCTTCCGGCAGCTAATCCAAATAATCCAATTGTTTATTCAGGGGGAAATTATGGTTTTGATTATCCTAGCGCTATTGCGGCAGATCCAAGTGGTAACATATGGGTTGCTAATGAGAATGGTACTAGTGTAAGCGAGCTGATGAAACTCGGATCATCCTAAATAAATTTTGCGTCTTGCCTTTTTTGGATAGCTAAAAGGCCATAAAACTGAGTTTATATCACAAAATATTGGAGATAAAACATGATAATAAATAGTACAAAGCTGAGTTTTAGTTTAGTTGCAATTGGGATTCTTTTAAGTAACAAATTATATGCAACAACTGTGAATAGTAGCCAAGGGGCTTCATATTCTCCATACATTACCAAAACTTTTTCTGGCAAGAAATATGCTGAGCTTACCGGAAATATGACAATTGATCCTAATGGGAATGAGTGGATTTTGAGTGGAAATTTTGAGGGTGTTGGTAGTGTAACTGAGTTGCCAATGGGCGCCCCTAAAACCCCAATTGTCTATTCCGGGACACAGTACCAGTTTAATTGTGCTAATGGCATAGCCAGTGATCCTCAGGGGAATATTTGGGTAGCAGATACTTGTCCTTCTAATAATGTGGAGATAACAGAACTACCTGCGGGTAATCCAACTGATCCAATCTTGTTTAAAGAAAGCGCATTTACTCTTGATGGTTCTATTACATCAGATCCCGATGGTAACATTTGGCTTACTGTTTTTGACTATAGTACTAAGATACACACTATCGCAGAAATTCCAGTAGGGAATCCTTCCAATCCTGTTATTTATCAAATTCCAGCTGCTGGCCCCTATGTATCTTTTATGCAAATAGAATCAGATGCTGGAGGAAATATTTGGGCACTTCTTAACACTAAGTCAGATATTATTGTTAAGCTTCCAGCAGGTAATCCATCTGATTACAGTTACCACAAAACTGATCCATACAATGATCCTACGAACATGACGATAGATTCAGCAGGCAATCTTTGGTACTTTTCTAACATGTATGCTAACCAATACGACCTGGTAGAATGGCCAAAGCGGGATAATAAAAATCCGCTTGTGTATCAAGGTGATAAATATGGGTTTGGTTATCCTGATATGACTTCAGATTCACAAGGTAATATTTGGGTTGCAAATGATGGTTCTGGTGATGCTATAACAGAAGTACCAGTGAATGATCCTAATAATCCGATAACCTATGCAAATCCTTTTCAGGCTGATAATAGTTTTTCAAATCTTGGTGCTATTGTAGCAGATCAACGTGGTAATATTTGGATAACTGTGCCAAATGCTGTTATGATTAATAATCAACCTGGTACTGCGTTAATTGAACTAGAGTATTCAAATAGGTCGCTCTCACAAAAAACAGTGAGCTGAAAAGTAAAACTATTGTTGAGGTCCTTGATTTAAGGGGTTTTGGCATGTTTAAGCTAATTACTTCCCCTGTAATACAGCGCTAAATTGCGGCAACATCGCTTCTAATAAAAGATCGATTTCGGTAAGTTGTGATTGTAGAATGTTTGGAAGCGATGGATAAATTGGCTGCGTGCGATCATTGACCCAATTTTTAGACCAGCCTGTCGTAGAGCTAATGCATTGTGCTGTATAATTTGTTAAGTGATATTTGCTGCCGATATCCATACACCCTGCAATAACCGTATCAATATAAGTCTCAATTAAAGGATATTTTTTTGAAGGTAGGGCAAAGTTTTTAACAGTATTAACATAAATCCAATATTGGCCAGAAGGAAGAGACATATTATTAACTAGAATTTGAATATTTTTAGGGTTTACAGTAGCCCGACAATAACCAACTTCACGATCATCATAAGCAATAATCGCTTTTGACGATACGTTGAAGATCACTCCGTTGAAGTCTGCCTGAGTTTTAGGTCGGATGCCTAAAGCCGTAAAACCAAGATGATTGCGCCCCATTTCTGGCGTGCTCCATACACGTTGATAACCTTGGATAAAAACGGGAATATTTACACCCGTGTCGAGAGCTGTTTTCTGTTTTGATTCTGTATTGATTAATGAACCATAACCCACAATATATTGTGGTTCATTCACACTAACGTTGGGATGACAAGTTATGGCAAACGTAGGTAAGGCGGAAAATGTAGCTAAAGCAATGATACTAGAAGGAAGTTTCATGTTTTTTCCAAGACTTGAATAAGGGGAGATATTAGCAGAAACATACACTTTAGCCTATACTGCAAATGAGGAACCACAACCACAAGTGGTTTTAGCATTAGGATTGCGGATAATAAATTGCTCCCCATTAACATCCGATTTATAGTCAATCTCAGCGCCGACGAGATATTGAAAACTCATAGGATCGATAAGAAGAGACACTCCTTCATTCTGAATTTCAGTATCGTCTTCTGCTTGATTTTCATCAAAAGTAAAGCCGTATTGAAAGCCTGAGCAACCACCGCCCGTAATATAAACACGAAGTTTCAAATTGGGGTTGCCTTCTTCTTCAATCAGTGCTTTGACTTTGTTGGCAGCATTATCAGTAAATTTAATTTGATTCATTTGGACTCCTGTCTGACTGAGCGAAATTATACACCCATCGACAGATTTTAGAAAACCTTTTAAAATGCCCTCCTAATTAATAGTGATTTTATGAATGCCCGCGCAATTTAACGAAGCACCTAAAGGAGGTTTGCCTGATCTTGATGAATTCTTCAAGAAAATCACGCCTACCTTTCGTAAAAAGAAATCTGATCCTTTAAACACTGCACCGAAAAAACATAATATTTTATGGTGGGTGTTTGTGGCTGTCCTTTTAATTTTAGTATTGCTTGGTTTTTCAAGTGTTGTGACAGTTCAATCTGATGAAGCTATGGTAATTTTGCGGGGCGGTGTTTACTATAAAACCGAAGGTCCGGGTATGCATTTTACCATTCCTTTATATGATGAACGGACTATTATTAATTTGAAGCAAGAGAATATAGTTAATTATAGTGGCGAAAATCTCACTCTGGATGGTGCGTTGGTGCAAGTATCGGCTAATCTTGCGTATCAGGTGACAGATCCAAAAACCTATTTGCTAACAGGGAGTGACCAAAATGCTTTACAAGGGGCTTTGAGTCAAGCAGTGACAGATATTATTTTACAAAGCCATTTTAGCGATCTTTTAACTAACAGTAATTGGAAGCAAGTTGGAGTGAATATCCAAAATAACCTCACGGATGTTTCTCAATTTGGGGTGAAAGTAACAGGAGTGGAGGTACAAAGTATTCAAGTGCCGGATGCTTTAGCCGGTGATTTTAATTCAACAATTGCTAATGCTGAGACCCAAGTTAAACAATTAATTCAGGCAGCAAATGATTTTGCTGCAGCCTTGCAACCTTTGGCTGCAAAAAAAGCGGCAACTTCCTTAGCCTATGCAGATGCAGAAAAATTTGCCACCATGGTTTCAGCAACTCGCGATGCGGCGGAGTTTCAATCGTTAATTCCAGCTTACCAAACAGATAGTGCAACAACGATTGCTTACTTACCTTTATTATTAGCAAACGGCTGGAAGAATATTCAAGCGATTGCCGCTGCAGATACAAAAAAAAGTACAACACCAGGAGCAGGAGCGAATCAAGCAGCTTATTTACGTTGGCAAGGAGCGGCGCAGCAAAGTCAAGCGGAGGCGGCACAAAATGAAAACAATTAATGCGTTTTTTTTGCGATTGTTCTTTGCCGCAATTGTTGGCTTAGTGCTTGGTTGGGGCGTGGCCTCCTCATTTTTTATTGTGCAAGAAGGCCAATGTGCGATTCTCATGAAAGATAATAGGGCTGATATTCTTATGCCGGGGTTACATTTCACATGGCCATGGCAGCAACCTACATATATTGCTGTCAACGAACAGATAAGTACTTTTTCTTTACCTTTACCCGGTGGAGGTGGCAATAATGTAAGTCTTTTGATATTGTGGGACGTGAATAATGTATCTGGTTTTGTTAGTGCCAACGAGAGTCCAGACCTAGTTTCAGCACTCTTTAAAACCGAGGTGATGCATACTTTGACGCCTGACTTTTTAAATGCAACTAATAGTCCAGAGAGCTTAGCTTCTGCTATTTTACAAGCATTGCAACAAGATCAAACAATACAAGATAAGGGTGTTGCTGTTAAAGAGGTTTGGGTCAAGGGAATTGTACCCAATGACGCTAATCAAGCTAAAATTTTTACTACCATGAAGGGGCTTGCTGCAACGATTGGTAATAGCATTATAGCAGGGGGGCAGGCTCAGGCAGAGCAGATTCGCAATACTGCAGAACAAAATTTCCTACAGGCACAAAGTGCGGCTCTGGCCGAAGCCGCAACAATTCTGGGGCAGGGAAATTCAGCAGCAGTGAAAACCATGGCACCGTTATATCATCAAAATCCCACCTTATTTAAGGCATATGTAGATGCCAAGGCAAAATTATTAAAAGCGGAGAATCAATGAAAACAGGAAAGTCAGTGATCATTTTGGGTGCCCAATGGGGTGATGAAGGCAAGGGTAAAATTGTTGATATGTTGACTGACCAAGTTGATGCTGTGGTGCGTTTTCAAGGTGGACATAATGCAGGCCACACCTTGATTGTCAACGGTGAAGTGACCAAGCTCCAACTGCTTCCTTCAGGTATTTTACACGATGGTGTGCAAAATTTTATTGGTAATGGGGTGGTGTTATCACCAGAAGCACTATGTCGTGAAATGAATAACCTGATTGCTCGCGGGGTGCCTGTGAAAGAGCGTCTTCACATTAGCTACAATTGTCCGGTGATTTTACCCGTGCATCAACGCCTTGATGAAGTGCGTGAAGCAAGTAAGGGTGTGGCAGCTATTGGTACCACGAAACGCGGGATTGGGCCTGCTTATGAAGATAAGGTAGCGCGTCGTGCTATTCGCTTGCAAGATTTGCTTGATCCCCAAAATTTCAAGAAAAAACTAACTGAATTAATGGATTATCACAACTTCATCCTGACTCAATTTTTCAAGGTTGATGCGATGGATGTGAATGCGATGTATGATAGGGTCATGGCGCAATTTGGCGAATTTAAAAATTTATTGACTGATGTTGGTCATCATCTGTGGGTTTTAAAACAAAAAGGTGCCAAAATTATTTTTGAAGGCGCGCAGGGCACATTTCTGGATATCGATCATGGAACTTATCCCTATGTTACTTCGTCTAATACTACAGCAGGCAATGCTGCGGCAGGTTCTGGCGTTGGCCCTAAGTTTTTGGATGAAGTCATTGGCGTGGTGAAGGCCTACATTACTCGTGTTGGTGGTGGCCCAATGCCTACAGAATTGGTTGATGCAGTTGGCGAACATTTGTCCGTTGTTGGAAAAGAACTTGGAACTGTGACGGGGCGTAAACGTCGTTGTGGCTGGTTAGACTTGGTTGCCTTAAAGCGTTCGGTTGAAATCAATTCGCTGACAGGGCTTGCGATCACTAAACTCGATGTTTTGGATGAATTACCCGAAATTAAAGTTTGCATTGCTTATGAAGATGGCACAACACGTTATGATATACCTCCTCAAGAAGTGAGCGCTTATAATAATTGTAAGCCCGTTTATAAAACCTTTAAGGGCTGGAAAACTTCAACGCAAGGGGTCACTCAGTTTAATGATCTTCCTGCACTTGCACGTGAATATCTTAACTTTATTTCAGAGTTTATCCACGTGCCAATTGACCTAATCTCAACAGGTGCAGATCGCGCGGATACGATTGTCATGCATGAGATTTTTTAGTTATTCGTAATGATAGCGGCAGGCGTGAATAATCAGGTTGTTTTGGTCTACTTCATATACTAATCGATGTTCCAGATTTAGTCGACGGCTCCAAAATCCAGTTAGATTATATTGTAATGGCTCTGGCTTGCCGCTTCCATGAAAGGGATCGCGATCAGTCTCTTGAAGAAAAGTATTAATCTTTTTGATCATCTTTTTATCGGTGGTTTGCCAGTAAAGATAATCTTCCCAGGCGTTTGGGTGCCAGACCAGCTTATATTTCATCGCCATCTACTTCAATAAGATCATGCCTTTCAAACAGGAGTTTCGCACTTTGGACTTAAGGGATAGCTAAACTTAATCTGATTGACTCAGAAATGGCTTGCTTTACCACTTGCCAATTCTGTTCATAGAGTGTGATTCTGTCATGAATCCGTCTCATGTG
>JACCDN010756281.1_pt1 | contig 11241 bp, 7 predicted proteins | sample 7441691 | NCBI WGS metagenome assembly JACCDN01 (sample SAMN15323439, study PRJNA562643) | freshwater metagenome | isolation source: river surface water | place: USA:Blue River Watershed | collected 2017-08-16
AGTATTATTGTAAAATACCACAATTTCAAACAGGATTTACTATAAGATTTTACAAATTCAATTGAATGATACTTTAGTTTATTAAAATCAAAATTAAGAAAATTAGAAGGAATTAAATATAATGAATTGAAAGAAAACATTAAAAAAGTAATAAAAGATATACCTAAAGAAAACTATAAAAATATATCAAAAAAACATCCAAAACAAAAAAATATAAAAATCATAAAAATTAATATTAAATATTTAAAATAGGCATTTTAAATGTTAAAAGGTGTAAATAATAAATTTAATTGATTGTATATTTATTATCTAATAATATTTTTATATGTTTAAGAAATAAAAAAAGTTGTGTAATAATAAATAAAACAATAATATTTATTATAATTAAAAATTTACATAAATTAATTTAGTCAAAATATCAATAATTTCATCATCGTTATTATTAATGTATTTTTTTGATAATAATTTTTTAATTTTTACAAAATATTTATATAATTTTGTGTTTTTATTCATTAAATTAATTTTATTTAATTCAGATGAATATTTAATATATTTTTCTGAATTATTATTTATTTTTTTTAATTGAACCATTTGATATTCAAATATTATGGGATTATTGATTATTTTTGATATTTTTTTGAATATTGAGCAATATTTTTTGTTGATATTATGTGATTTATTTAATTGAATATTTTTGATTAATTTTGATTTAAAAATTTTATATAATATTGTCAAATTTAAAAAAAATATCACTACTAAATAATATCTGAAAATAAAATTGTATTTCAATAAATGACTTGTAGTTATCATAAATTTATAATATAATTTATTTTTTATGAATTATATTAAATATTTGGTTTATGATTACCTGATTCATTTCTACAGCATGGACATTTATATGAATGTTTTGTTAACCATCCATCAATGCAATCATTATGAAAAACATGATTACATTTTAAAATTCTAACATTATCATTATTATTATATTCATCTCTACAAATTGTACAATTAGTGTTTTTTTTTAATTCAGATGAAATGTTTTCATATATGTCAGTGGGAATTTTATTTAATTCTTCTTGTGTTAAAATTAATTTGACATCTTCCATTGGATTCAATAAATTTGTATTGGCTTGATTAATCATTTGTGTAAGCATTGATAATATAAATTCACGTTTTAAATATTTTTTTAATTCAGTGCTTATCAATTCATTCAACAAGCTAAAATTATTATTAAAAACATGATTATTGCCAACCATTCCATATGAAAATATGTTTGATACTAATTTATTTAATTCATAATTTATTCCTTCGACAAATATTGTGTTTATTGTATATTTTATCAAATCAATTTGTTCATCATCGTCATATTGTAAATTTTTTAAATAAGATTGTTCAATAAAATTGAATATTTCATCATCACTATTTGACATATTGATATATGCATAATTCATTATTTCATTGTATTTATTGTCTACCATTGTATTGATTGTTGCAGCATCAATATGTGGTACAACCGGAATATTATATTCATGTACAAAATTTTGTTCAACCGGAACATTTTGTTCAATAGGTTCAACTGGTTCAACTGGTTCAACAGGTTCAACAGGTTCAACAGGAACAATTTGTTCAATATGTTCAACTGGTTCAACAGGTTCAACATGTACAATTTGTTCAATAGGTTCAACTGGTTCAACAGGTTCAACATGTACAATTTGTTCAATAGGTTCAACAGGTTCAACAGGTTCAATAGGTTCAATAGGTTCAATAGGTGTTGATTGAACAACGTTATCAATTATATTAATCGATGCCATGATTTAATGTGTATATGTTGTATATTTTATTAATACAATGAAATACATGATATTTAAATTTCAATTTTTATTCAAATAAATACAATAAAAATTATGTATAAAAAAAGGCTAATATATTTATAATAGTTTTTATAATGAATAAACATGATTTTAAAATAAATTATGATTTTAGGCCATATTTGCCGGATATTTATATAAAACAAAACATATATAATTCATGTGATAAAGTAAATAACAATATCAATACTGATATAAATACTATGATTTTTATTGTAAATATAAATAGGACCATATGTTCCCAATACAATGATCCTAATTATATTTTATTTGGAATTAAAAATCAGTATGCGTCTGAAACATATGGTTTTCCATCATTAAATTTTTTCTCACCAAACACTGATGAATTTACATATAAAATAACTGAAACAAGAAATATACTAACAGATGAAACAAAAAATATTTTAAATTCAATTGGTTATGATTTATTAAATATTGATGAAAATGAATTTATATTCAACAAATTGTTAATAAATGAAAATATAACTTCAATTAAATATAATATTTTATATTTTTATTTTAATTTAAAAAAATATGATAGTGAACAAGTAAATTATAATAAATATAACACATCAATTTATTACAATAATTTAACACACAATGTATTAATATATCCATATTATAATAATACATTAATAAAATACGATACAGTTAAAATAAAAACATACAATAGAACAACAGAAAAACCACAACATGATCCAATAAAAACAATATTAAATATAGATTTTGATGATAGAGAAATAATAAAATATTTTGAAAAAATAGATTATAAATATTTTGAAAATACAAATTTCACAATGAATGAAAAAAATAATATGGAAACATATAAAAATTATTCACAAAATATAAAAAATTATATTAAATATATTCAAAAAGAAATATTAAATAATGAAATTCAAACAATCAATATTGATTTAAATGAAATATCAAAATTATTTTATTATTCAACAGATTATAATTTAAAAAATCCGGACACCCTTACTTTAACACATTTGAATAATCAACATATAAATAAAAACAATTCCTATTCTAATCAAGCAAATCGTTATTCATATACAACTGACAGTAAAATGTCTAATATAAACAATGTTGATTCAAATACAAAAAAATATTCAATGTATTATTATACAACAAATACATTTGAACCAACATTGTATCAACAAACAAGTAATTATTATTTAAATTTTTATTATAATATATCTGATACAAATGCACAAAATCAAATGTCAAAATTAAATATTTTATTACACAAAATATTAGTATTCATTAATCCAAAAATAATTGATTTAAATTATTTATTAAAAAATGTCAACGCGTCAATAACACCATTATTTGATAAATCAAATAATTTAAAATTTGGCAAAAATGATGAAAAATTATATTTATACATATTAGGTGAGATAATTCAAACAAAAATTTATTATATTAATAAATATAAAATAATATTTGAATTTATTGATATAATAACAAAATTAACATTTAATTACATAATAATATTAAATATCGTTTTTTATGATAAATCATATTTTGATATATTAGATATTAATAATACAACAAATACACCATTAGCATATACAAATTATTCTGTGATCGAAGAAAGTGTTTCACTTTTACCATCAATATATTCTATTTATAAAACAAATTTGCACGATGATATATTTTTTTACAATAATTTGGATACTGTTAACAATGGCAATAATTTAAAAAATTATTATTGGAACATAAATTATTCAGGAATAAAAATAAATAAAACATCAAATGAATTTATAAGTATGTATAATTTTTATGAAATTATACCAAATATATTTACAAATTTAAAAACAACAAAAGATCAATATTACAATAATTTAATTAATGTTTTAAAAAATAAAGTAAATAATTATATAATTAATTTCCTCAATGTAGAACAAAATTATGTAATATATACAAATTATATAAATACCATAAAAAAATACATTAATAATACTACATTATATGATGAAACAATAATAACAAATTCAACAACAATTAAATACATTGAATATTATAATTATTTTCCCAAAATATCAACTGATTATTTATCTTTAACAAAAAATTTCATGGGAAAATATTATCAAGTTTTACAATATCCACAATATCCACAAGACAAAACATCATTAGAAATATTGCCATCAGGTAAATATATAAAATTCAATTATATAAATTATTCATCTTTATATTATCCATCAGATCCTGAATTAATTGAAACATTTGTCAAATCAATCAAGACAATTGACACTATGAAAAATTATTATTTTTCTTTATTTATTATGATGCCATTTAATATAAATCAAGATAATGAATTTCAAACTGTTTTAGACAATAATTTTCCAAATCAAACAACATATTCAATGGATATTGGAGGCAATAAAACTTGTATTTATTTAGTATTAACTGATGAAAATGCGAACCCATATAATTTTTATTCTGAAAATGAAACAAATGACGGTATTATTTTTGGGATTAAATTATACAATTACAATAATTTCATATCATCAAATTTAAAATTAAAAATTATATTAAATTTGTATATGACACAATACATCAATTTAAATGAATTTGTTATATTAATGGAAAATTTTAGTGATTATACTGATGCAAATAATGTATTATGGGACATAAATAATTCATATTTAAAACTTCATAATTTTGATTCATTAAAAGAAATAATTTTGTATGATTATAAAAGATTTAAACCACAACAAAATATAGATGATACAAAAGAACAATATATGAAATTTAATTATAAAACATTGCAAATTTTATATGAAAACAAAGTTCAATTAAATTATTTAAGATATGATATAAAAATATTTGTGTATATTTCAAATTTATACAAAATAATTAAATTATTGCAAAAAATGTATTCATATTATGAAATTGTTAGAATTAATATAATGTATGGACATTATGACAATAAATACATAATAAATTTAATTAAATACAATAGTAAAATTATTTCTGATTTAATGGAAATAAATTATAATTTATCAATTACTTCAGGTAATTTTGAAACAAAAATTTACATGCAAATATCTCAAATGTGTAAAATTGATTCAAATACAACATTGAGTGAGATTGTTCAATCTCAAAGTTATTGTATTTATATCATTGATTATTCGTTAAATAAAATGCCTTCCATATCAAATTTGATTATTTCAAATGTTTCAGAAATAAATAATCTTTATCATAATTTATATTATCAAATTTTCGAACAAATGATTTTTGAAAATATAAATTTTATGATTCAAGAACAAATTATATATGATATTGATAATTTTACAGATAATACAAATATAAATGTATTTGATGGAATATTTAATAATTTAGACATAAGAAAAAAAAAATTATTTTTGAAACAAATAAATGCATATTTAAAATCTATTGCATATAATTCAACTAAAATTGATGAATTATATAATTTGGCCAAATTAATGAAAGATTTTGAATTGAATAATATTGTTAAAAATGATTATATTTATGATACAATTACTTATACAGCTAAAACAAATATACCTAAATTTAAAATAATATCTTTTTTAGAAAATACAATTGATTTAATTAATAAAGAAAGTTTACCAAGTAATAACATTGATTATGAAATATATCAAAAAGCAATATCACAAGGGATTATAACATTCATATTAAATACAATACAATATTTTAATGATATAATTGATAAAATCATAAAAATATACATTTATTTAAAAGAATTACCAGGAATAGGTATTAATATTTATGAACCAATTGAAATTGGTAAATTTTATCATTTATTGGAATTATTTTTTTATAATTATAACGAATTTTTTAATATTTTATTTAAAAATAAAATAAATAAATTTTATGAATATTCTAATTTGAAAATCATGTTTGATAATTTATTTTATAGTTGTGAAGAATTTTTATTTTATATATGTTTAAAAAATGATTTCATCAATGATAATACTTTATTTATTTCTGAAAATGTTTTTATAAATGAAGATTTATATAAAATAATCAAAACAGATGTGTTTATTGATTTTGCTATAAAAACAATATTAAATATTGATGATCTTATAATTAAAAAAAATCATCAATTAACAAAATTGTATTTAGAAAAAATAAAATCAATATTAGAAAATAAAATAAAAAATTACATCAATGACGAAACAATAAAAATCATTGAACAATCAATATTTAATTCATCTTATGATTTTATTGATTTTGGTTCATATTATATTGTTCCATATCAAGATTTATTGATGTTTAAAGGTGAATTTACATGGGCTTCATTCAATTTTAAACATACAGTAGCAAATGTAATTAAAAATATAAATTTGTTAAATTTATCAATATTTACTTTTTATTACACAAATCAAGAAATAACAGATTTTTATAAACAAGCATTGAATTATGCATATCTTGAAACCCCATATAATTATATCAATATAAATAACAATAATAATATACCATTATAAAAATTTTCAATATAAAAGATTTATTTTTTTTAATATAAATTTAAATATAATTATTTTTTTTATTAATAATATTATATACATATGATGGGTATAGGAGCTCTTGTTGTTTTAATTGTTAGTATTTTGATTGTTGTTTTTGTTACACAATTACTTTGGAATTTTGTTATGCCAAATGTTTTTGGTGTCAAAGAATTAGAATTTTGGCAAACTTTGGCTTTATTGATTTTGGCAGGTATTTTTTTCGGAGGACATTATAATGGTGTAAATATGTCATACTACAATAGTATGTTAAATTAATTTATAAAATTATAAAAATAATATTTTTTATGGTTTATCATTTTTTTTAATTACATTGAATTATTTTTTGTTTTATTATATAACTCAATGAATTTTTTATTATCTAAATCATATTTAAAAGATTTTATTGATTTATTAAAATCTTTTGTTTTATTCCAATAAATTTCTGATATATTTTTTAATATTGATTGATTATATTTTCTATTTTTTATTTCTTTTTTTATAAATTCAAAAATTAAATTTATTTGTTTATTTGTGTTTAATTCATTCACATCATTATATGAGTCATTATCAGTGCTATTATTATTCGAAATATCATTCTCATCATCGGTATTATTATTTGAATCTTCAACATTGTCAGAATTAGATGTTGAATCATCAGTACTAACTGAATTATCAAAATCATTATTTTTATTTTCGTTTTGTTGTTGTGTTATTTGTGTTTTTACCATCAAAATTTGATTATATCCTACAAAATCAAATAAAATTTTTAATATTTGTTTAAATTCTGTATGTATTTTTTCAAATAAAACAAAATCAATCAATTCTTCATTTTGTTGTATATTATGATTATTCATAACACTTTTAATAATTTTAGAATAATTATAATATACATTATGAATGAATAAATTATGTATTTCATCATCATAATTTATATAATCACTTATGTATTTGTCAAAAACATAAATTGTTTGTTCAATGCATTTATAACTGAATTGTGTATTTTTCTGCATGATCATCACAGTCATAATATGCAAAAGTTTGGAAATTTCAATAGTATCATAATCAGCAATATTTACTTTTGTGAAATCATTTGGATTTAAAATAATTTCAAATGCTTTAATCATTTTATCAATTTCAATGTTTGTTGTAATAATTTCTTGCGATCTTATTTTTAATTCATTATGCTGAATAAATTTTTCCATAATAAATTTTAAATAAGAATTTTTATTATTTTTTTTTGAATATTTCACTAAATCATAAAAATTGTTAGGGTCATTATTTATCCACATATTAATGAATTCAAAAAATACTTTTTCAATATTATTTTCATTTTTATCATTTGTTTCTTTATCACTATTAAACAATTTATTTGTAAATAATTCATCGAATGATTCTTCATTAAATTTATATTTCATTTTATTTTTCATCAATTCAAAAATAATAAAATTAATGTGTTCATTGTTTATTTCAAATGTTTTTATGTATTTTTTAATTGAATCAAGATACTTTTCTAAAAATTCATAACAAAATTGGTCAAAATTATTATTTGATGCGATTAAATGTTCATTTATGCATTTAATAAATATTTCTTGTTCATTTTCTGTCAATAATAATGATTTTTGTATATCATCTTGATTTTTATTCAAATTTGAATCCACATATAAATTATATGTATTATACACACAAATGAATTTTTCTATTATTTCCATAATTTTTTCAGGATTTAAATAAGTTTCAATTGGAATTATTTCATCCATCATATTTTTAATTGAGATTGTACAATGTTTTTGTATCATACTGTTATATTGAACAATTAAATTCTCTTGGAATAAATTTAATAAATTATTAATCCCCACTGATTCATTCCAATCATTTGTTGTATTTTGATTTTTTATTAAATTTTTTATTTCTTTGATTTTTTTATATTCTGAATCCAATAATTTATATTTTTGTTTTCCTAATTCATCTTTTAGTATTTTATCAATAATTTTTATATCAACCATTTTTATATTATTTTGCATAAGAGTTAAATATTCTACCGCTTTTTCAATATACATATGTGTACTTACAATGTTGTAATTTGTTGTATCATTCTCAAATTCAAACAATTTATTATCAGAAATATCATTCTCAAACAAATTATCATGATCAATGATTATAATAAAATTTTTATGTCCATTGAATTTTTTTAATTCATCTTGAAAATTTGTTAAAAATGAATTAGTTTGTTGTATGGTTTTATAATTTATATCAAGAATAATCCAATCATATTTTTTTTCATTAAATGATTCATGATCATTCAACAATTCAATATTAAAATTATAATTATTATTGTTATTATTATTTGATGCTAATATGGTATTTAATCCATATTTAACAAGTTGCTCTAAAATATTAGATTTATATATGCAAATTTGTACGGTGTCCATATCCTTTTAATTATTATTTATTATGAAATATAATAATTATTTTTCAATTTTTTTTCAATATAATATGTGTTATGTATGATATAAAAAAATTGATTATTTAATGCAATATTTACAATTTATTATAATGATGAATATGAAATTCGATAAAACTGATAAAACTAATATAATTATTAAAACAAATAACAAAACATATAGAAATAAAATATCAAATACAAAAATTATCACTGATTCGGATGATGAAAATGAAGATGAAGTTTGTATGAAGCAAAAATTAAATATAAACATAGAATCAGATTTAGATTCAGATTTAGATTCTGTTGTTGATACTGATACAAATTTATTAAATATAAAATTTGCTGATTACAAATCAAATGTGATATCACAATATATTGTTCAAGATAAAATAATGGAATTTAATACTAAATCAATATTATGTTATTATTTATGGTCTGGAATCAATAATTTAGATAAATGGGAATTAAATCGAAAAATTGATGAAAAACAAGTTAAAAAAATATATATGCAAATGAAAAATGATTATGAAAAATATAATGAATTTGTGTTTTATGAACCAGTACATTTGGCAATAAAAACAAATTCAATATTTTACGTAATTGATGGACAACATAGATTATTAGCATGTAATAAATTATATAATAAAAATAAATATCCAATACAACAAATTCCATGCATATTATGGTTTCCTAAAAATGAAGAAGAATTTATAGAAATTTTTGATAAAATAAATTCAAGAACACCATTAGATAAAACAAAATTATTTAATTACAAAATTAATGATATTATCAAGTGGATTGATGAAAATTGGAATAAAAATAAAAAAGAATGTTTATGGGGAAAAAAAAGACCAAAGATAGATAAAGATTTATTTGTTAGTAAAATGAGAAGTACTGATATCATACACAAATTAGATACAATTGATATAATAAATCAAATTAAAAAAATTAATTCAACAATAAGAGGTTTACCTAGAAATAAAAGATGCACTTGCACTAAATCAACAACTGACAATGTTCATAATTTAGCAGAAAGTATTGATTTTTTCTTAGGTTATGATAGAGAATTAAAATGGATTGATGAAATTATCTAATTTTAATTATTAAATTTGTTTAATATTTGTCAATTGATTTTATCACTTTTTATAATTTAGATTATAACATATTTTATACCTTTTGAAATTTAAAATGCCGATTTTATAAGTAATTTTTCATACTAATATTATCCAAAGTGTAAAAATTTGATTACAACGTTTTTGACATGAATGAATTTATTTTATTTTTCTACAATACTTTTCGAATCTTCCTTTTACATTTAAAATGATATAAAAAAATGTAAAAAATAAATCTTCATTGACGTAAAGTTGAATTTTTATATCTGTTGTATATTAAACTATATTTCTTGCTTCCACACATTGTTAAATTCAAAAACTTCAATAAGTTTCATTTTTTTTAGTTTTTTCATTTATGACTTTTAGTTTATGAAACATCTTTAAAATATTGACTAAAAAAATAGTTTGTTCCAAAAATTATTCATAAATAATTTTTATAATTGTACAATTCAATCATGAATAAAACAAAAGAAATATGTAATTATTGGATTATGAATGTTTGATATTCAAACAGGAATTTAATGATTCTTTAGATGAATATGATAATTTATTAAACAAATGTACACATTTAATTATAGGGTACGCATTTTAATTAACCAATTCAATTAAATCAAAATCTTACATATTTGACTACAGGGTTGTATTTTAATCAATCAATTTCAATTAAATCAAAATCTTACTCATTTGACTATAGGATTAAGATTTAATCAACCAATTGAATTAAATCAAAATCTTACATATTTGACAATAAATTTTAATCAACCCATTCAATTAAATCAAAATCTTACACATTTGGCTATAGGTGATAGATTTAATCAACCAATTGAATTAACAAATGAAATAAAATATTTATGTTTAAATTCAAATCCCCACAATTTGATTGATAATTTACCAAATAGTATTGAAGAATTAGTATTAGGTTACAGATTCAATTCACCAATGAATGATTTACCAACTTCTATAAAAATAATAAAATTGTATTGTTATGTTTATAAATATAAATTAAATTGCTTACCAATATCAGTTGAATATTTAAAATTAAATCGGTCTTATAATAAAAAAATTTCTAATATTCCAAAAGGACTAAAAAAAATAATTTGTTCCAAAAATTATAAATTTATTAATGATTTTGTGGATTTAATTGTTGAAATTTTGTAAAAAAATTGATTTATATATTATATGCATATTGTAGTAATATTATAAAATTTAATCATGAATAAAATAACTGAAACAATAGATTATTGGATTGTTGATGAATATTTAATATTTAAATCTAAATTCAATAGTTCTTTAAATAAATACGCATATTTATTAAACAAACA
>JACCDN010228095.1_pt1 | contig 11240 bp, 7 predicted proteins | sample 7441691 | NCBI WGS metagenome assembly JACCDN01 (sample SAMN15323439, study PRJNA562643) | freshwater metagenome | isolation source: river surface water | place: USA:Blue River Watershed | collected 2017-08-16
GGTAAGATCCGCTTTCACAAACAAACGCGTTGTACCCGTACCGGATAAACGAATCACGACATTGCTGTTTAACGACATATTTTCAATAAAAAAGTCACCCGCCGGAAGCGTTAACTCAGAGGCATACCCCAATTCAAGTTTTTTGATTTTATACGGGGTGGCAGATTGCGCGAGTGTTAGCTTACCTTCTGTCTCTACAACGACGGAGCTATAGTCGGCATCGTTGGTTAAATTGCCCACGCCTTTATAGCCGATTCTGAACGCTTTAGTCGTGCCGATTTCTGGAAAGATCAAACTCACGCTTTGTGCATAAGTACCCAAGGCCACGCATGCAGTGCTTCCACAACTTTTTAAATTTGAGCCAGAGTTTTGGGTGATGGTTTTTACAGGGAGGCCACTGTTACTCAGGTTGAGAATTTGGGCGTTGTACCCGAAATTTATTTTTCCTGTCGCTTGATAACTTTGGACGGTTGAAGGAAACAAATCACTACACATGGGGAGCGCAGCATAAGCCGCTGAGAATGGCAAAACGCATGCGAGCATAATTGCTACAAGCGGACATGTGAGAGATTTATTACTTGGCCTGCGGAAAAAATGAAAACGTAAACAAGCGGGAATCACAATCATCATATCCATTTGCATCCGAGCGAAATAGGTATCGAAAATACGGCGTCAATTAATGACAGTTATAGGGGAACTGCGGTATCGCCTAGATTTTATATGGTTTTCAGTGAGCGATCTCGTCTAATTAAAAGCTGATAAATCAAACATTATTATATATTTCTTCTACGTATAGTCGGCCACACATTCGTCTAGTTAACAATGATATCTCAAAATAATATTGAGTACAAATCAATCTAGTGAGCTAGTGCCCTCAATATTTGAGTTTATAACGATGATTAAGTTATATTGCAAAAATAATATATAAACATCATATAGGCAAATTGCAGTCCAATACAGTCGGGATCAAAAGAAATATATTTATTAACGATCACCTGTCTTTATATGACTAGTCGCCAGTATACTTTTGGAATGCTTAGAGGACACCCATGATAGGACGCAACTTTATTTTTGCCATTGCAGGGAGCAGCGTATTATTTTTGTTAACGTTACTCTTCATTAGGCTACTGGGTGCAGCAGCGCCCATCAGCGAAATACCAAATGTAAAGGACAGGCCACTACTGTTTTCAGGATACTCCACTGATCAGCATAACCATTTGACCCCAAGCTTTGCGGATGAAACCTTTATTCGCGGAATTACGCATAGGCACGCCCAAAAGAAAACAACACTTTCCAGTTTCGAAGATACTCTTGGCTCGGGCGTATGTGTTATTGATTTTAATAATGATGGATGGGATGACCTTTTTTTTGTGACGGGCTCTGGCAATCGGCGTCACTTTGGTCGTGAAAACTGGTGGTACACCCCTCAAGCGAATCGTCTTTACGTTAATAAGAATGGCGAGTTCTTTGCGGATATTACCGAGCAAAGTGGGATAAAAGAGGTTGAGTTTGGCCTAGCCTGCGCAGCGACAGACCTGAATAATGATGGGCTTACTGACTTAGTTGTCGCTAACAAAGGGGGTAACAGTGTCTACCAAAACCTTGGCGATGGAAAATTTAGCAAACAAACCAGCGCTTTTACCGACGATTCAAGTTTTTTCTCAACCAGCATTTTAATTAAAGATTTTAACAACGATGGTTTGAACGATATTTTATTCGGTAATTATGTCACCGTAAGTCAAGATCAAAATATCTTGGAGCTGAATGCAGGCTATCAAACACAACAGAGTATTAATTTCGACTCCGCTCTTTATGACGCTCAACCAGATACATTGTACATAAACAACGGAACCTTCAATTTTGTACAGAATACAACCTTAACCTCTGCCAATAGACACGGGAGAACGCTCGGATTTTACGAAGAAGGCGCTGTTTTAGCGCTTAATGATAAAGGCTCTACCAGTCAAGTCGTGTACTTACCTGAGAAAAATAAAACACTACAGAAAATCGTACTCAATGCTCGAGATGCAGCACAAATTCAATCTCCAAAGAACACCTCTGCTGACGCCACCCAAAAACATTTATTGATTGCAAGTGATGCCACTAAAGGTGGCGTGTATGCGCTCGAACTTGGCGATCATGAATCCAATGACAAAAGCTGGGACTACGGTATTAATAGCGAGAGTAGTCTCTACTTAAATAGCTGGGCAGTTCTCGTTGCCGACTTTAATCACGATGACAATGACGATATTTTTCTAACAAATGGATCACTCACACCTCACCCTGACACAGAGATGACTACTGTTGGCCAAGCAAATAGCTTACTAATAGCAAATAAAACAGACCATAGATTTGACAAGTTGGTGTTGCCGAATGAGCGTGTACTATCCTCACGTGGGGCTGCATATCTTGATTTTAATAATGATGGTGCGCTGGATATTGTTATCAACAATAATAATGACTATGCCAGTCTTTTAGTGAACAAAATTCCAAACAAAGCAAACTGGATTGGATTTAAATGTACACCGAGCTTCCTGTGCGAAAAGGCTAATATCACCTTCAACAAAAAGGTGTTTGAAAATGCATTTAATCCGCAAAGACATTTTATGTCTCAATCAGCTCCCGGGCTGGCTCTGAAACAAGGTAACACTACCAATCCTGCAATTACCGTAAAAGCTAAAAGCATTACGTTCGACGCTACTCTAAATGAAACCAATCGCTACTATTTGATAGATCTCAACAAAAAAGCGGTTAGCATCATACAAAAAGCCGATGCATCAAATAACAATAACAACCTAACAAATAGAGAGGAGTTAATAGCGCTTATACGTAACAATACCTATAACGACAGAGCAAAATCGCTCACCGCTCAATTGATAAATGCAGCAGAATTAGACAAGCTATCAATTATTCAAGCTGTAAATGACTCTGGCAATCACGCTTTTTTTCCTCTAGTCGATGCTTGGGCACAAGATGCTGATGTTGATGTTGCGGTTCCGGCAATAGACACCCTCAGAAAACTAGAAACCGAAGAAAGCGTACCTACGTTAATCAACCTTCTAGATTCGAAAGAGACAGCAATTAGTTGCGCTGCAAGCCGCACGTTTGAATATTTTTATTGGAAGAATGAGGCGGTCATTGAAAGAAAAAATTGGGGAGTAAATCCATTAGTGCAGCTACTGAAATCCCCTGACGATAAAATACGTGTATGTGCAATCAATGCCTTGAGTGAAAGTGAATCATTCAGAGCTTTGCATCCACTACTAATCCAATTAAGCTCCAACAATGACTTGGCCGCGAGTGGCGCCGCCCGTGCGCTGGGCATGTTGCGTCAAACCCCAGCGATACCCGCATTACAAGAAGTAGTTTTCAATCACACTTCTCCCATCGTAAGAGCGCAGGCACTAGTGGCGCTAATACGATTAAATTCTCCAATTGACGAAAAATCGGAAGATAAAATATTAACTAACAATAGCCTTTTTAATGCGACGCTCATTCTCACGCTACGACAGTTTGATGATGGCGTGACAGCAAATAGGTTAAGCAGAAAAATAACTGATAAGAAAATAGCTCCGGCCTATCAATTCTTAGAAAATCTATCCGCAGAAGAACTTTTTACCCTCTATGAGGATCAAATCGATGAAAAGCAGTCCAGATTAGATAAATTACAACATTCAAATAGTGGGAAGCTTACACACGAAGAATTTACATTGCTCACGACACTGATATCAGCCCCAGAAAGAATAGCAAGACTTTTTTGGAAACTAGACAACGCCAGCAAGGCAATTGTATTCAACGACCTATCGAATCCGATAATCAAAAAAATTATTGCAGATGACGCATCTGCATTTAAAAGTTTTTGTAAAGAATATTCAGCTAGCGTAAAAAAAGACAGCCCCTGTCAATATCTCTCAAAGTTTGAAAAAAGCTCACCTCAAGAGATGGCGAATACTTTGAAGTTGATGATAAATGGTGGGCTATATGAAACAACTTACTTATTAAGTAATGCATTAGAGAATAATCAAACATTTGCACTTGCAAGAAATCAATTATTTTCTGACAACCGAGTATTAGCAAGCGACAAACTTAAAATACTAGTTAATTTTTCTTTAGATCCAAGTGCCCTTTCATTTATCAATGAATTTTTTATACGATTAGATCCACAAGAGCAATTAGATGCTTTGAATGCGATAGACATTGAAATCTCTACAGTGGCGTTAGCACCTTGGTTGAATCAGCTTGCAGCTCAGAAATTACCCGAAAGTACTCAATTTCATATCCAAGGGATTTTAGCAAAATACAATCAGGAGAAAAAATAGATGTCAAAACTGGATCGGCTTCTCGATATCGAAAAACATATTAATATTATCCTTTGGAGCAGTCTTTGTTTTTTGATTATTTCAGGTACATGGACTTGGACTGTATCAGCCCATTCTCAGCTTTCACTTTGGGTCAGTATTTTTCATGGCATTGCCGGAGTCTTTTTTTCTTTCTCAATAATTAGCTTTGGTATTATCCATTTCCGTCGCACCATAGGTTTTAGGCGCCCCATTACCCTAATACTAGGATTTTTCTCTTGGTTCATTCTATTGGGATCATTATACTCTGGCGCCACAATGCTGTGGCGTGGGCGTACTGAATCAGACGTATCGTTGCACCTCAGCCACATCGTATTGAGTTATATCGCAGCACTTTTATTAATAGCGCACTTATTGGCTTACTTTTGGGTGGTTGGGAAAAAGCAGAAAAGTAATGATTTATTTCCAAGTTTGGATAAGCGGACCAGACGCAATTTTGCAATCGTCTTTGCAGGCACATGGATTGTTCTAGGTGTTTGCTATCTGTCATCCCTGCTGTTTAACCCCAATTACACCACGCAGCCAATAGCTGGAAAATATGAATATAGCTACGGCCCTCATCCGTTCCGCCCAAGCGAAACAGAAACCTATCATCAAACCTTTATAGACATTCGGGAGATTGCTACTTCCGCAGAATGTGCTGTATGCCATAAAGATGTTGCCGATCAATGGAACGATTCCACTCATAAAAAAGCAGCATCCGATCCAACATATGTTCGCAACATTAATCTGTTGGCAACAAAAAAGGGGATAGCCGCTACGCGTTACTGTGAGGGATGTCATGCCCCCATTGCATTGTTAACAGGATCACTCAGCCCTGGCGGATTTCACGGAGGGAAGCCCGGTACCGATGCAAATAGAGAGGGCGTAAATTGTCTTTCTTGTCACGGCATTCAAAAACTAGAGCATCTAAAGGGGAATGCTAGCTATATGTTTGGGCCACCGGAACCTTATTTATTCGAGGGCACAAGCAATTCGTTGTTGCGAGCACTAAACAGACATTCAATCCGCATATCTCCAAATCAACACAAAAAAGATATGGGCAGAGACTTCACTGCAAAGTCAGAGTTTTGCGCCACCTGCCACGCCCAATTTATGGACAAAGATATGAATAGTTGGGGATGGGTAAAAATGCAGGATGACTACAGCGCTTGGTTAAATGGACCGTTTTCCGGGCAAAACCCTCGTTTTAATATTGCTGAACCAGTCAATTGCCAGCAATGTCACATGCCGAAAATACCTTTGAATGATCCATCTTCAGATGTAAATGGTTTAGTCAAATCTCATCGCTTTGTAGGTGCGAATACTCTTACAGCTATGCTCAGTGATAGCCCAACACAACTTGAAGAAACCATCCGTTTTCTACAAACAAATAAAGTACGTATAACTATCGACAAACCTAATCGAGAATCCGCAACACAAAACTATACGCCCTTAGAAAAGCAAGAGCGGGATCAAGTCACTGCTCCGTATTATTTTTATCTCAACGAACTTGCAAAATTAAATGTTACGGTCAGCAATGTTGGCGTTGGTCATAATTTTCCAGGCGGGACTATTGATATCAACGAAGCTTGGATTGAAATAGTTGTAACTGATGCTCGCGGTCAAAGAGTGTTTGATAGTGGTTTGATAAAAAATAATGATGAGGTTGATCCTAATGCATACTTTTATCGTTCGATGCCTGTCGATAGAAAAGGTAAAGATGTTTGGCGACATGACCTTTTTAACATGATCGGTGACCGCTTCAGAAATGCAATTCCTCCTGGAGGTGCAGACATTGCAAGCTACCAATTTACAGTACCCTCTTGGGCGGTATCTCCACTACAAATATCTTCGTCGGTGAAATACCGAAAACTCAATAAAAAATATACTGCTTGGGCCTTGGAAAATGAAAAAGCCGTTTTACCAATCGTTGATATGGCGCGCGACAGCCTCACGGTGCCGATTAAGGCACAGCCTGACGTAGAGCATAGCAACAAGACAAAGTGAAAATTATTCTAAACAAAAAATTTTCATCATTACATTGGCCAAATAAGCTATTGACCAACATGAACATTTCCAGCGAGAGCTGGAAATGTTCATTGTTATAATCGATAACGTTGAGTGACTGGCACCAATACAGCAAGCTCCCACTTAGCATCTGTTGTAGATGCAGTGAATTACGCTTCAATATACGCATGAAGTCCAAAAAAGCACTGAAGCATGAAACTTGACACTGATGAAGATCGCAAAAGAATAGACGACACCTTCTTCAAGGCTTTTACTTCATGTTGCAGCATTAAAAATTCAACTTCGACCTCGTAGCAACACATTAACTAGAATCTCCTCAGAAATTCACCAGTCGAGTGTCCGCTTTTAAGTTCTACTTAGAAAAAGTATCTATTACTGGACAGCCGCTTTGGGCACAAACCTGACGGTGACCTCATGCTATCACTAGATCCACCTAGTTTCGATCTAGGACTCGAACAAATTTACAAATCTAGCGAGGGAATTGACTTAGCCAGCAATGAACTTAAGCACGCGTTTATCGGCAGGCTAGGAACACCGCAATTGAATCTCAGCAACAAACACGTGAGCAGCGTTTTGCAAGAAAAATTTGATGATGACTATGATTTTACCTACACCTACCCCGGCATCAAAAAAGTAATACAAGCCGCAGGGCGTGTGACTTGTAAAACATCCGATGAGGGATATTTGTGGTTGCTCGATCAACGATTTGAGCAGCCACAAATTAAAAGGTTAATGCCAGAGTGGTGGTTTTAGCTTCTGGAGAAAATTCAATACATCTAAATTTCTCTTAAGAAAACCGAATAAACATCCACCCCATTATTTAACAGCTAATTCAACAAACCCTCAATGTATTTAAAATATCTCATTTCAAACTTTTCATTCCTATCCTTACCAGCAGCCGCCTCTTGCGGTAATTTTTGGTGATATACATTTCTATAGAGAATCCCAACAATTATAGAAAATTCAAGAGGGCTTTCAAAACCATATTCCTTAAAATTCTGACAAAATAATTGATTTGTAAGAGACATCTCCTTAATTATTTTTTGTTGTAAGCTTTCAAAGTCCACATTAAATGCGACAGTATAATCTTTAACATCGTGAAAAATAAGCCTAGCTAGTCCAATAACCGAACCGGGCTGTACAGAATATTTATTTGGATACAGAAATGCAAATACTGCAAATGCAGATTTATCCGATACCCCCTTCAATGAACGTGACAAGACAGCCATGTCACTCTCCTCAATCGACTGTTTCAACGCAAAATAAATACTGTAATCTGAATTTCTCGAAACGATCTCGCCAATAACGTCTGGCTTATTAGCGAAACTCACCGCCGACAGAAAGAACATTCTAACCAAATCGAGCTCTTCCACACCTAAGATATTTTTATTATTCGCAATCAAACCAAGCACTTGGCTGGCTCGCAGGAAATTCTCCTGAAAACAAACATAACTAGGATCGCTAGAAAATTTCATTTTGCACAATTTAAATATTTTATTTCTATCCATTATCTTACCCTCGTGATTGCTGACTATTCATTTAACTCTATCCAATTGATTCAACTCACACATCACGAAAACACTATGATGAGAATCAAAACCTTTGCGATCCGAGTAAACTCATAATATCTGAGCCAATCACAAATCTTATTCTGAAAGTACCCCCTAGAAAGGGTCAATTTCGTAAAACCGATATGCCTTTTTACATAAACACCTACAACCCGAAAAGCCAAACAACATTTTCTAAAAATTACTAATGTTGCATTATTCAAAAGTGGGCTTAGATTGGATCTGAATCAATCACCTGGAGCTCAACATGAAACAAAAAAATCTCTTACTCATCTTTATTGCATCAAGCGCTTATCTTTTAACGGCTTGCACAACTAACGAAAGCAGAGATCGCTTAGCTGAAGCAAAAGCTGCACGTAGTGAAATGCAACTTAAAAACAAAGCCATAGAAGAAAAGATTGATGCACTTCCATCATGGGTATTAAGCCCTCCAAAATCTGACCCTCAAGCAGTCTATGCCGTCGGTATTGGAGATAGCGATATGCTCCAAATATCCATGAAAAAGGCCATGCTAGAAGCAGAATTCGGATTGGCCAAACAATTAAAGCAAGAGCTTGCAGGTAGTGAACGCCAATACACTACAGACGATTCAATTCACGCCACAAACCGCTACGAAGGCCTTATCGATAAACTGGTCGAAGAAACACCTATTATTGGCTACACCATAAAACAGCAAATCGTTAGACCCATGGAAGGAAGATATCAAACCTTTATTCTTTTAATGCTCCCCTATGATCAATACAACAACATATTGAAGGCGAATCAAGTAAAAGAAACACGCAATGAAATGAAAGACGCTTTCGCAGATTTAGAAAAGCGTTTAGAGAAGAAAAAGACTGAACGAAAAGCTTTAGAAGAAACTGTAGTTAATAATGACGGCATAGATGCTAAAGAAGCAAAGTAAATAATATCGCGGAGCAAAAAGCTCCGCGATATTTTCAATAAATTTTATAACTGTTTATGAAAAACGACAACTGTTGAATAAAAGAGAATGACGCATGAAAATTCAAGCGCAGAGGTTATTTTTATTGATTTTTATCACACTCTTTAAGTTTAACGCCTTTGGAGATGAAACTAGTATTCGACATGGCCATTACTCTGTGCGTGAGACCTTAAAGCCATCAGATCGAATAGATAACATTACACGGCTAGCATTAGAACAAATTAAAATATCCGCAAGTGCAGAGGCTGGCGGATATGTATTGGGCAATGAACACTTAATAAATGGAAGGTATAACCAAAATATACAAGTCATTAGCGGTACTTTGGTGACGCTCTCAAACATAAATTCCCATATAGAAACTCTAAAAAATGGAAGTGTCGAACTAACAGTAGATGCCGATACCAGCGTTGACCTTGAATCGCTTAAACAGCGAGTCAATTCTATCCAAGAAAATGCCGCACTACGAAAAATACTCGATCAAAAAAACCAGCAATACTTAGCCGCCTTAAAAAATAGGGAGTACGGCAAGGTATATGCTATTGAAAAAGAGTATCTATCTAGCTTACCGACTACCAAGATTGCTGATTTAAATTACATGGCAAAACTTAGCGAGCATTTGAAAGAAAGCGCACGCAATGCGATTATTGATATCGATGATACTCTGCCCGATAGAATACAAATAAAGACATTCAATAATGAAATCTATACCAAGAATGAACATGCCTACCTGAGCGCAAACTACTCAGCCTCGATTGACTACATCGGACTTAGCAATTTTTTAAGCGACTTGGGGCGCGTCATTCCAGCGGATTCGTCTACTACGTGTTTGATTTTCAACGAGGGGATGAAAAATATAGATTTAAAAGCCCTGCTACTGGAAATTAATAGGTTCCCTCGCTATTCACAGATTTATACGCATCTCGACTTTGAACTTACTTATAACGACGGATCTACTAAAGTTCTTCGTGGTACCTATCCATGGCCTTCGATACTTGAAGCTCCAAAGGAGCGAACGTGTGAGAAATTTTCTACCACCGAAAACTATGCCTACGCTTTGTTCTCCTACCGTGGACCGAGCCCAACGGTAAAAGTCTTTGCGCCTATACCGCGTTCGTATTTAAATGGTCTAGAGTCAATAAAAAGCTGGGCAATTATCGGCGAAGAATATGATGGGCCTAAGAAAGGAAATACATCTGGTAATTTCCCTATAGAAATTCGAGATAAGTTTCCCTTCACAAGAATTCAGTTACTCCTTGATGTGAAGGCAAACAAGTGGACCGGTGACAATTGATAAACGTTCCATTGCACTCTAAATTCAGAGAGCAAACGAAAAATGGCGTTCTGGTTTACCACCAATCCTCCCCCTTCCCTCTTGAAATCATCAATGCTCTGTATTCCGTTTTCGTGAGAGATCGATAATCACATTGTTGCTCTGAGAGTTGCTCGGCCAGCGTCTTTACCTCGTCTTCTGATAGGGCACACATTTTTCTCCCCTTTTTCATATCTTGGGCAATAATTGTTGCTATACCGTCTATGTATGCTTGTGTCGGATTTGGGGTAAGAGTTTTTGCAACACTCTCTATGAACTCCCGTGATGGCACACCGTTCTCTTCTATTGTCATGTTAATCCCCTCATATTTAGAACCGTTCTCTATAGTTAAGTACAGAAATCAATTTCTTTGATACTTTTTTATATAAAACAATAAATGTGATGTAAGTGGGTTTTGAAAAAGATGGGGTCGTCAAGAAGTTGCACTAATGTTTTATGGCGATAGGTTAGTCAGGGATGATCATTGGAGGTACGTTATATGCGATTCAGAATTTTATTATTTTTGACTATGTGGTTTGCGGCATTACTAAAATTTGAGCTTCACGGATATATCTTACCTTTTTTAGTTTTCTTTGGATGCGTGGTTGGTCTTGGTTGGTTGTACAGCGATTGGGGCAGCGGAAGATTTGCCAGGGCATTTAGACAGCCTACGATGTATGTGAAATTTGATGATAGAGACGATTAGGGCATCTAGCGTCGGTAATATGGCGGTTATCAAAGTAGGTAATAACCCGCAGCCACAATGAAAGCCTTCCGGCTGGGATTAAAACAACACCTTGTTGTCTTCATACACTTGATTCAGTTGGCGAGTAATCAACGCTACAGTCTCTTTGGAAACACCCAGATCACCCGCCACTCGCGCAAACTTATTGATGCTTTCTACAACTTCTTTAATAACCATTTGTGCTTCTTTCCAGTTTGCAAAATTAGCGTGGCTTGCAATTTGTTGGATAACTTTAAGCGAAGGCTGTTTTCCATAACCACCAAAAGCAGTGGCATGTTCACCATAAGGTGATGGGCTGAAAGTCACA
>JACCDN010985083.1_pt1 | contig 11239 bp, 7 predicted proteins | sample 7441691 | NCBI WGS metagenome assembly JACCDN01 (sample SAMN15323439, study PRJNA562643) | freshwater metagenome | isolation source: river surface water | place: USA:Blue River Watershed | collected 2017-08-16
CACCATTCATGCCCACATGACCCGCTTGCGCAGCGTTTTGAATAGGCGATAACGGTGGGATATACCAAACCATGGGCAAGGTGCGATATTCAGGGTGCAGCGGCAGAGCGACTTGCCAATCGACTGCCATTTTGTAAACGGGCGAACGCTGTGCGGCTTCAATCCACGCCTGTGGAATACCTTCTGCCTGAGCAGCGGCGATAACGCCGGGTGAATTGGGGTCAAGAAAAATATCCAACTGCGCCTGATATAAATCTTTTTCACTCGCCACACTGGCGGCTTCAGCAATGCGATCAGCATCGTACAAGAGCACACCCAAGTAGCGAATGCGGCCCACACAAGTTTCCGAGCAAACAGTGGGTTGGCCTGCTTCAATTCGTGGATAACAGAAAGTACATTTTTCTGATTTTCCGCTTTTCCAGTTGTAATAGATTTTTTTGTAGGGGCAGCCCGATACACACATGCGCCAGCCGCGACATTTGTCTTGGTCGATTAATACAATGCCGTCCTCTTCACGTTTATAAATCGCACCGGAAGGGCAAGAGGCAACACAGGCCGGGTTTAAACAGTGTTCGCATAAACGTGGTAAATACATCAAAAACGTTTTTTCGAATTGACCGTAAATTTCGGTTTGCACTACGTCATCAAAATTTTTGTCTTTTCTGCGCTTGGCGAATTCGGTGCCGAGAATTTCCTCCCAGTTTGGTCCCCAATTAATTTTTTCCATGCGTTGACCGGTAATTAATGACCGGGGGCGCGCGGTCGGCTGATGCTCACTTTTGCCTGCGGTGTGCAGGTGTTGGTAATCAAAGTCAAAGGGTTCGTAATAGTCGTCAATTTCCGGCAGATCCGGGTTGGCGAAAATGTTGGCAAGCACACGCAATTTGCCACCGATACGCGGTGTTAATTTTCCGTCTGCGCTACGCTGCCAGCCGCCTTTCCATTTATCCTGGTTTTCCCACTCTTTGGGAAAGCCAACACCAGGTTTTGTTTCTACATTGTTAAACCATGCGTATTCCACACCTTCGCGTGAAGTCCAAACATTTTTGCAAGTAATAGAGCAGGTGTGGCAACCGATACATTTATCCAGGTTCAACACCATGCCAATCTGTGCACGAACTTTCATTTTTTTTTGCCTCTGTAAATTCGAGAAATTTTTTGGGGATAGAACCCCCTCCTAGCCTCCCCCTTCGTAAGGGGGAGAAATAGTTCCCTCCCTTTTTTAAGGGGAGGGTTAGGGTGGGGTTAGGGTGTATCTAACCAATCCACTTCTTTCATTTTTCTCACCACCACAAATTCATCGCGGTTGCAGCCAACAGTGCCGTAATAATTAAAACCGTAAGCCTGTTGCGCGTAGCCACCAATCATATGTGTCGGCTTCATAATTGCGCGTGTCACTGAGTTATGCATGCCGCCGCGCGTTTTAGTGAGCGATGAACCTGGCATATTAACGGTGCGCTCCTGAGCGTGGTACATAAGGCTCATGCCTTGCGGAACACGTTGTGACACCACGGCGCGCGCAGAAATTGCTCCGTTGACGTTGAAGACATCAATCCAATCGTTGTCTTCAATGCCCGCCACTTTTGCATCAACTTCGCTCATCCACACAATTGGACCGCCACGCGATAGAGTTAGCATTAATAAATTATCGGTATAGGTACTGTGAATGCCCCATTTTTGATGCGGGGTAATCCAGTTCAAAATAATTTCTTTGTTGCCATTGGGTGTGCGGTTCATTACCGGTTCAATGGTTTTTAAATTGACCGGCGGTTTGTAACAACACAATTGCTCGCCAAAGTCGCGCATCCATTCATGATCTTGATAAAACTGTTGGCGGCCAGTGATAGTGCGCCATGGAATTAACTCATGCACATTGGTGTAACCAGCGTTGTAGGACACATGTTCGTCTTCCAAACCTGACCAAGTCGGTGCAGAAATAATTTTGCGCGGTTGCGCCACAATATCGTGGAAACGAATTTTTTCGTCTTCTTTGGGTCTGGCTAAATGGGTGTGATCGCGCCCGGTAATTTTTGATAATGCGTCCCAGGCTTTTACTGCTACATGACCGTTGGTTTCCGGTGCGAGCGACAAAATAACTTCGCAGGCATCAATCGCCGTTTCAATTTTTGGTCTGCCTTGGTGTGCACCTGCTTCGGTGTGGGTGCGATTTAATTTACCGAGAAATTCCACTTCCTCTTTGGTGTCCCATTTAATGCCTTTACCACCGTTGCCGAGTGATTCAAGTAATGGCCCAAGTGAAGTGAAACGTTTATAGGTGTTGGGATAATCGCGTTCTACCACCACCATATTGGGCATGGTCAGGCCGGGAATGGCTTCACATTCACCTTTCCACCAGGCTTTAACGCCGTAAGGTTGTGCGAGCTCATCGGGTGAGTCGTGCATCATCGGCTGGGTGACAAAATCTTGTTCTACACCCAAATGTCCATCGCATAATTCGGAGAATTTTTTGGCGATACCTTTAAAAATATCCCAGTCACTGCGCGACTCCCATACAGGGTCAATGGCTTTGGTAAGTGGATGAATAAAGGGATGCATATCCGAGGTATTCATATCGTCTTTTTCATACCAGGTGGCGGTAGGCAAAACGATATCGGAATACAAACAGGTAGTGGACATTCTGAAATCGAGCGTCACTAATAAATCCACTTTGCCGACTGCGCCCTCGCTGTGCCATTTCACATCTTCCGGTTTTTTGCCGTCAGCGCCTAAATCTTTACCGAGTAAACCGTGTTTGGTGCCCAGCAAATGGTGCAGCATATATTCGTGGCCTTTGCCACTGGAGCCTAATAAATTGGAGCGCCAGATAAATAAATTGCGCGGAAAATTTTGCGGTGCATCTGGGTCTTGGCAGGCGAATTCAATGGCGCCGCTTTTTAATTGTTCGACAACATAGTCTTTGGGTGCTTTACCGGCGGTTTTTGCAGCGGCAACAATATGCAGTGGATTAGTGCCGAGCTGCGGCGCAGAGGGTAGCCAGCCCATACGCTCTGCGCGGGCATTAAAATCAATAATGCTGCCGCTCCATTTTTCTTTATTAGCGAGTGGTGAAACGACTTCACTCATGTCGAGTTTTTCGTAGCGCCATTGGCTTGCATGGTTATAGAAAAATGAAGTGCCGTTCATTTGACGAGAAGGGCGCTGCCAATCCAAACCGAACGCCAGTGGCACCCAACCATTTTGTGGGCGCAATTTTTCTTGTCCTACATAGTGCGCCCAACCGCCACCACTTTGCCCCACACAACCGCACATCATGAGCATGTTGATCAGGCTGCGATAATTCATATCCATGTTGTACCAGTGATTGAGCGCAGCGCCAACAATCACCATTGAACGACCATGGGTTTTATCTGCAGTGCGTGCAAACTCGCGCGCAACACGAATCACATCGGCGCGTGGTACGCCGGTAATTTTTTCTTGCCATGCAGGAGTGTAGGGCGCGTCATCATCAAATGATTTTGCGACATTGGCGTCGCTCAAACCGTTATCAACGCCGTAGTGAGCCACCATTAAATCGAATACGCTGGCAACCCATGCGCTTTCGCCATTGGTCAGTACCACTTTGCGCGCAGGAACTTTGCGCAGTTGGATATCACTGTGATCGGTATGTTTAAAATAATTGTATTCGTGTTCGTTGCCGCCGAAGTAGGGGAAGGCTACGTCAATAACTTCATCGCAATTATTTTTTAGCGATAAAAGCACATCGGTATCAGTACCCGTTTTTCCATCGCGCTGCTCAAGATTCCATTTACCGCTTTGTCCCCAGCGATAGCCAATGGAGCCATTAGGGCTAATTAATTCTTGCGTGTGTGAATTAATGGCGATGGTTTTCCAATCGGGATTATTTTCTTGTCCGAGATTATCTACCAAATCCGCTGCACGCAAAAAACGCCCTTGAGTTAAATGCTGACCCTGTGGTTCCAGCATCACCAGCATGGGCATATCGGTATATTGTGTTACGTAACTGGTGAAATAAGTGCTGGGATTATCGATATGAAATTCTTTTAAAATTACATGACCAAAAGCCATACCCAAGGCCGCATCAGTTCCTTGTTTAGGCGATAACCAGGTATCGCCAAATTTGGATGCTTCGGAATAGTCAGAGGTAATGACGCAGGTTTTGGTGCCTTTGTAGCGAACTTCGGATAAAAAGTGGGCATCCGGTGTACGTGTTTGGGGAACATTAGAGCCCCACACAATAATGTAATTTGAGTTATACCAATCGGCAGATTCGGGGACGTCTGTTTGCTCGCCCCACACTTGTGGTGATGACGGAGGTAAATCGCAATACCAATCGTAAAAACTTAAACAGTTGCCACCAATCAAGGATAAATAACGTGAACCGGCAGCGTAGGACACCATCGACATGGCGGGAATGGGTGAGAAGCCGTTAATGCGATCTGGCCCGTAAGTTTTGGCAGTGTAGACATTAGATGCAGCAATAATTTCATTTACTTCGCCCCAGTGTGCGCGTACAAATCCGCCCAGACCGCGCCGTGATTTATATTTTTTTGCGCGCGCTGCATCTTCCACAATGGATGCCCAAGCTTCCACTGGGTCAGTGTATTCCTGACGCGCTTCACGCCACAGCTCGATTAATGCCTGACGCACTTTGGGGTACTTCAAGCGATTGGCGCTGTAAATATACCAAGAGTAACTTGCGCCCCGTGGGCAGCCGCGCGGTTCGTGATTGGGTAAATCGGGGCGAGTGCGTGGGTAATCTGTCTGCTGGGTTTCCCAAGTGATCAAACCGTCCTTCACGTAAATTTTCCAGCTACAAGAACCGGTGCAATTTACGCCGTGGGTTGAGCGCACAATTTTATCGTGCTGCCAACGCTGGCGATAACCTTGTTCCCAAGAGCGATCCTCATCAGTGGTAACGCCATGCCCATCAGCGAAGGGTTCTTGACGTTTCTTAAAAAAACGTAATTTGTCGAGTAGATGACTCATTCTTTGGCAGCTCCTAAAAGTGTGCGCGTTAATCTATTACTGACACAACGGCGTTATGCGAATGGCGCGCTTTCGGTTTACGGTATGACACTTGAATACTGCGCCATTCATGCGCTACCTGCCAGTGCGTGAAAAGTGCAGGAAAACTGCTTATCTACCACTAAATGAGTATTTGTATTTGTTGGCTAACCCAATGAATTTATTGAGTTTTTAATTGTTGCGGGTAAGGTGTGTGAGGCTAAAAAATAAGCCTCAGTACAGAAGGGGTACTCCAATAAAAAGGCCGCTCCATAATGCTGGTGGCGGCCTGAATAAATTGGAGTAAAAAATACCGATAATTAACTCTGGTTGAGCGCGGCAAGCACATCCATAGCCGTGATAACACCGACCACTTTATTGTTGTCGGTTACAAAAACGCGGTGTATGTGCTGGTCAAGAAGTATTTTCGCCACTGACTTTATTGATTCGCCCTGGTCAATCGCAATGACCTCATGATTCATAATTTGTTGAACGGTACAATTTTTATCGGCATCCTTTACCCATGAGCGGAGTACTTCCTCATTTATTTCCTGGCCGCAACTATCCCGATAGTGGTTGCGCAAGGCATTGCCTTTATCGCGCTCAGTGAGATTATTGAATTTAAAAACATCGCTTACACTGACCACGCCAACTAATTCGTGATCTGAGGCTATGACGGGAGCGGCAGAAATTTTACGGTTAATAAAAAAGTCTGCTAGTCGGCTAATAGTCCAGCCCTCGTAAGCAGTTAATAAGGTGTTGCTCATAATATCTTTGGCGCAAGAGCTGCTAGTGTTGGTAGTATTCATATTGAAGCCTCTTGTTGTTTGATTGGCACTAGGTAATAGAGCTTATCGGCTAAAAAAATGTTTTTGGCAATTCCCCTGAATGGCTAGAGGGGAGCAATAAAATACCTCCAAATGGGTATTTATCTTTTTATATGAAGCTGTTTTATGAACTCACTTGTACCTAAATCTTCCATTATTGTTCGCGTCAGTGTGGCACTTGCCGGAATTGTTATTTTAGGCATGAGTACGATGTTGATTTCCTATTGGTTGTCAGAGCGTGCTGAAAACGATTCCCTGGCGATTAATGTCGCTGGCTCTTTGCGTATGCAAAGTTATCGTTTGGGCTTGCTGGCATTGGATGACACGCCTGATGCTGCGCAATGGATAGCGGCACAGCAAAAAATTGATGAAACATGGCGTAACCCGGTATTCATTCCTTTTTTGCATGAGAAACCAGCAATCAGTGAGTTATACACCCGCGCAGCGGACAACTGGCGCACACAGTTATTGCCAGCATTTAATCAGGTTAAGCAACAGCAAGATTCTATAGCCGACCAACAATTACAAATTCTGTTGGATGAACACATTCAGTTGTTGGATGCACTAGTGCAAACCATTCAACAGGATGCGGAACAAAAGGTACGCAGTTTTCGTTTGGTGCAAATCATTGCGCTTTTTGCAACCTTGTTGGTATCGGCATTGGTGATGTATTCGCTCAGAGTCAAAGTAGAGCAGCCACTCAATCAATTAACCGCTATGGCTAAGCGAATTTCCCAAGGCGATTTCAGTCATCAAATACCGGTAGTCAGCCAGGATGAATTAGGTGTTCTTGCTGGTTCGTTTAATCTTATGAATCGATCAATCGCTAATAGTTATGATCATCTTGAACAACAAGTGGATGAAAAAACCTGGGAGTTGCAACAGTCTAATAACTCGCTACAGTTTTTATACGATACTGCCAAGTTCATTATTGAGCATAATTCCCAAGGTATTAATTACGATGAAATAATTTCCCGTTTAGGGAAAACTATCAACGTGTCCGACCTTGAATTATGTTTAATGACCACTGAGGGCAATAGCCCGTACCTGCAAATTAAACCGGCGAGTGAAATTAACGCAGAGTTGTGCAAAAAACAAAACTGTTCGAAATGTTTATCCAGCCGGGGCGTAGTAGAAAAAACGGATGGAACGGCAATTTATCGTTTTCAATTGAATCGCAATGAGCGACATTATGGCTTGATAGTGTGTCGGGTAGAGGAACGAAAATTATTGTCGCCATGGCAAGAGCAACTAATTCAATCCACTACCGATCAATTGGCGATTGGTATGAGCTTAAAAACCGATGAAGACCAATCGCGCCGCTTGGCGGTTTTGCAAGAGCGCAATGCTATTGCACGCGAATTGCATGATTCCCTTGCGCAAGCGTTGTCCTACTTAAAAATCCAGGTAACTCGCCTCAATAAAGCCATTGATCGCGAAGATAAAATCACTATGGAGGATGTAGCAGGTGAGCTGCGCGAAGGGTTAAATAATGCCTATCGTCAATTGCGTGAGTTATTAACGACGTTCCGTTTAAAAATTGACGGCAGCGGTTTAAAGGTTGCGCTTGAATCCAGTATAGAACAGTTACGTGCGCAGAATTCGATGAATATTCATCTTGATTTTGCCTTAAGTAATATTCCCCTCACGCCCAACGAGGAGATTCATTTGCTGCAAATTATTCGAGAGGCTAGCCAAAATGCGATTAATCACAGTGGAGGAAAAAATTTGGATATCCGCCTTTGGCAAAATGCAGATCAAGCGATCAGTTTAACCATCGCAGATGATGGTAGTGGCCTTCCGGGTTCGCCGGAAAAAATTAATCACTATGGGTTGGCCATCATGAAAGAGCGCGCTAAACATTTGGGAGGCGAGCTGATGCTGTCCAACCAATCCTCTGGTGGTGTTTTGGTGAGCTTTGAATTCATTCCTGATTTTATAAAAATTCGCCAAAAAAGCGGGATCATCACTTCCGATATATTTAACGACTTGGCATAAGCATTAATTAACTGATACCCAATAACTTAATTAATGCAGGTTGTTTTTGTTTTGGTAGTAGATCGGCCAGAGTGTATTGATCGAGTACGTTAAAAAAAGCTTCCAATGCCGCCGCAAATACACTTTTAAGGTGGCATGCGGGTGTGATGGTACAGCCCTGAGCGCCAGTGAAGCACTCTACTATTGCTAGATCCTGCTCAGTGTCGCGCACGAGCTTACCGATATTAATATCCTCAGCAGGGCCATTTAAGCGCAGCCCGCCATTCTTCCCCCGCACCGCAATTAAATAACCTTTGGCGTTGAGTTCTTGAACCACTTTCATTAAATGGTTTTTTGAAATGTTGTAGCTCTCTGCAATTTCGCCAATAGTAGAAATTTCTTCACCCTTGAGTGCTACGTACATGAGTACACGCAGTGAATAATCGGTATAACGGGTTATGTGCATAGATTTCTCTTCTTATCCGGGGCGGCCATCTGCGCGTGGGCGGGTGAGTATTGGCCAATAAATCAAGGTAAATGTGGCAAAGGCGAGCGACCAGCCTGTAGCGGCCACTAGCAATCCTACGCGGTAATCCAGTAGTTGTAATGCGGCTAATACTCGAGCCAATGCCGCTAGTGTAATAGCCACGTAAATCGCTAATGCAAACCGGGGCAGGGTGAGTGTGCGGCCGGTGTGCCCAAGGGCTACACGGGTCATTACTCCCAGAATCAGAGTTCCCATGGCGCCGACTCCCAGTGCATGTTGCCAAGCGGTAGGGGCGGCGAGATTAAAGGCTGCGGCGCTCTTGAGCAATAGCGCGACAACAATCCAGCCATAGCCGAGGTGGAGAATCCACAACAGCGGTTCTCGCGCAGTACGCCAGCCTGACCAGCCGATCAAACGCAAGGCATTGAGTGCACCTGCAATTAAGGCCATAACGCCGGTTAACCAGGAAGTGCCGGTGAAAAAGTCGGCGGGAATTAACAACAGCGTAGCGATGAGTGCGGCGCGATCCAGAACAGCGAATGATTTTACGCACTCAATTTGAATGCCTTGATTGCGCAGCCAGTTAATCGTAAAGAGCGGAATAATTCGGCCACCAATCACAATCATCATCAGGGTAATTAAACCCAGTGCCATTAATTCACCACGCCGTAACCATTGTGGGTCACTCGTGATAAATCCGATATGCATCATTACATTAGCGAGGCTCAGTACTAGCAAAATCCCTGCAATGGGTAAATTGCGTTTGTTTCCATGCCGCAATAATACGCGGGTCATATAGATAGCCATCACGGGCATAAATAATAAATCAACCGCCGCTGCTATACCCACTGGCCACCAGCTTGCTGTCCACATGGCAACGCGGCCTGCGAACCAGATTATTATCAGCGCGAGTAATGCTTTGCCGTGTAACGGAGCTGCACCAGTCCAGTTGCATACTGCCGTCAACAAAAAACCGGCGATAGCCAGTGGAATCAAACCAAATAACATTTCATGGCTGTGCCAGTGTACTGGCGACCATCCCAATGGCAGTGAGAGTCCGCCAAACAAAAAGCTCATCCAGACAATAACTGTAATAACTCCATAAATACCCGTGAGTAAAAAGAATGGGCGGAAGGGATGTGCAAGAATCGATTGTGATTGAAAAAAATTATTCATGAAAAACCTCTGGATCAGCATAGGCGTGAATATCGCTGTAAACCTTGCATCCTTTGTACATGATGATGTTGTCGGGAGTTATGCAATCTTCATCTTGTGGTGAGGGGCGAGTGAAAATAAAAGTTCCGATTACGGCAAACAAACAAGAGGCAGCACTGATAATCGCCCAGTGAGACCCAAGAAGTATTAATAGCAGCCAGCTGGAACCAAGCATCAATATGGCCAACCGTTTAGCAGAGGACGGAATTGCCCGTTCTTGTTTCCATGCGCGCAGGGGCTTACTTAACTGTGGGTGAGTGGTTAACCAGTGGTGTAAGCGCGGTGAGCCCTTTGCGGCAGACCATGCTGACAATAATAGAAACGGTGTAGTAGGCAGTAGTGGAGTCACTATACCAACCATACCGATCAGCAATGATAAGCATGCAAGCACAAGGTAACCGGCTTTTACAGGCTGCGACAGTGTGGAGTAGGCAGGCATTCTCAGTTCCTCTTTCATCTATAGCGCGAAGTGGACGGTATTAAAATCTTTACCTTTAAACATGTATTCATTTTACATCTTTATAAGAGGCATTTACAATGCATCTTAACGAGGTTATTTGGCAGAGTTGCTGGGTTCCCTTTAATTACCGTCGTTTTATTGCAGCCGGAGAGTGACATTATGACAATTACCGACCAAAGTCTTGGCCAACTTGCACGGAGTATTCCGGGGGCCACCGCGATTTTTCATAAACACCAATTGGACTTTTGTTGCGGCGGAAAGAAAAGCTTGCGCGATGCAGCAAGTGAACGCGATCTGAACTTGGAAGCACTTGCTAGTGAGTTACAGGTGCTGCAATCGCAGCAACCAAGGGAACAAGAATGGGTAAATGTGCCGGACATTGAATTGATCGAACATATACTCACGCGGTATCACGATGTGCATCGCCAACAACTTCCGGAACTGATTCGCCTTGCCCAGCGAGTGGAGTTGGTTCATGGCGGGCATACCGAGTGCCCTACAGGTTTGGCGCAACTTTTGGAAACCATGCTGCAAGAGCTGGAAAACCACATGCAGAAGGAGGAGCAAATTCTGTTTCCGATGATTAGCCGTGGCATTACCGGCATGGCTGTCCAACCGATAGCAATGATGCGCCGCGAACACGACGATCACGGTGCCGCACTCGCGGATATTGATCACATCACGCGCGGTATTGTTATACCCAAGGGAGCATGTAATACCTGGCGCGCGCTCTACTTTGGTCTTGAAACTTTAAAAGCGGATCTGATGGATCACATTCATCTTGAAAACAATATTTTATTTGATCGTATTGATGGTGCTCTGGAGGTGAGTCATGGGTGAGTATCGCAAGCTGTGGTTTATCTTGATTGGCGTGCTCGCCGTTACCTTTTCATTGCTCGGATATTTTGGTACCGAGGTCTATCGCAACGCACCACCAATCCCGGCACAGGTTGTCAGCGAAGGTGGTGAGATATTGATGACTCACGACTCCATTCTGGATGGGCAAACGGCATGGCAATCGGTTGGCGGTATGCAACTGGGTTCGATCTGGGGGCATGGCGCTTATCAGGCACCGGATTGGACTGCTGATTGGTTGCATCGCGAATTACTGAACTGGCTGGAGTTAGCCGCACAAGATACTTTTGGTAAAGCCTATGCAGACTTGGATGGCGCGCAACAAAATGCGCTGCAATACGATTTAAAAGTTGCTTATCGCACGAATACCTATAGTGCAGATACAGGCAGCGTATTGGTTTCAGCCCGACGTAGACAGGCAATTGCGCTAAC
>JACCDN011176790.1_pt1 | contig 11239 bp, 10 predicted proteins | sample 7441691 | NCBI WGS metagenome assembly JACCDN01 (sample SAMN15323439, study PRJNA562643) | freshwater metagenome | isolation source: river surface water | place: USA:Blue River Watershed | collected 2017-08-16
CAATGCCGTTGACGTTTTCTGTGCTCCAGTTCCAGTTCGCTGTTGCATCAGTGGAGGTTGTGTAACCCGTTGTTAGAGCGCTATCGATCTTAAAACAGATATTTCTAATCCTGGCGGTGCTTCCTGAGGCAACAGCGCCGCGGGCTTTAACTGTGAAAGTCGAGCTCTGTGTTGAGCCAGCGGAAGGAGAGGTGAAGGAGACCGTTGGATTACCATTAAAAATATTGATACTGCGAGTTGCTGTTGCACTGACGCTGCCAGAGGAATCAATTGCATAGAAAGTGAATTGTGTTGAGCCATTTGGCCAGCTTGATGGATCCAGTTGCCACTTAAATTCTCCAGAACTGTTTACATACGCCGTGCTCGTTGCGTAGCAATTCCCGGTAGGTCCATAGCCAGCTGATGTACTTAGATACCAAGGGGTCGAACCCGCCAAGACTGCACCTTGCTGAACTGCGACTCCATTTCTCTGAAGACATACGAATTGAATGCGGCCAGAGGTTCCCGAAGCGACGCTCGCCTGAGCAATTACATCAACCAAACCAGAAACTGTTGCGTTGGCTATCGGCAGGGTAAAGACCGCCGAAGGAGCTGGAGCTGTGAATTTAATATTTCCGAGATTTACGCTGGAGCCAGTGCGCCCATTTACGGAAGTTCCCACCAGGGTTATTGGATAGGTGCCAACTCGGGTAGCGAGCGGGATTGTCACAACAGCACTCCACGTGCCATCAGTGCGAGTACCTGAGGCGAGAGATAAGTTCGCAACAATATTTACGGTTCCGATTGTGGCAACTACCGTCGAAACTTCAGATCCGTATGAGACTGCTCTTGTAGAAATTGTGACAGTCTGCCCGACGATGACAACCGATGAAGAATATTGACCGCTTCCCAGTACAGCTGATGCCGCCTGCCGACCTACAGTGAACGCTTTCGAAACAGTTGGCGATGAACTAGTGAGATTCTTTTCGTCCACGGCAGTAATAACTAAGTCATAGTCGCCGGATATCAGTAGCCCAGATGAGCCTGAAGTGATTGCTACGGGAGCGTTGATTGACCAAGTGCCGTTTGTTGCCGTACCAGCAGTTCGACTGAGGTTGAAGACGCCCGTAGAAAGTCCACTTTCTGAAACCTGTGCTGAGGAATTGTTGCGAACAACTGTTGCGGTAACTGATCTAACGCCAGTTTGATCTGTGAGGGCAACGGAAATATTGATTGTTCCATTTTCAACAACGACTTTCGGTGAAATAGGAGAAATCACTCCAATCACCGGAGGTGCGTTATCAATCACTGCCGCAACTTGAATTACTTTGGTGGCAGTTGCAACGAGATATGTTGAGTCGGCCTGTTTTGTGGCGGTGATTGTGCAATCTCCTGCACCCACTCCAGTAATTGTCGTTCCTGACACGGTACAAACAGTTGATGGCGAGACGGTGTAAGAAACCGCACCAGTCCCTGCTCCACCTGTCGTGCTAACGCTTGTGGTTGCACCAACATTGAAACTTTGTACTGAAGAAATTGTTAGCGTTGGCTGCGCAATCGGATTTGCCGGAGCGAGAACAATTTCGGCTGAATATCCGTAGTTGCGTAGTTCATCAGTTGCAGAAAGCTGAAATTTCGATGAGGTGTAATTAGGAATCACTAGCGGAAACGCACTGATGTTTACGATCTTTACAGCACCATCCCAGATTGCATCCCAGCGCCAGCTTCCTGGTGATTCTAGATTGACTGTTAATGAAGTTCCATTGAGAACTGCCGTCAATCTCTTTGATTGAATGGTGGACGATAAGTTGTAAGGTCCAGTCGTCGTGACACTAGTACTACCGTCTCTATATCCACTTCTGGTAGTGGTAACTGTAATTGTGGTTTGTTGGCCGCCTGAATTGGATGAGGCAAGACCCGTGACTGAGACCAATCCGGATCCGTTGATTGTCGCTACTCCGGCAGTCGCACTTACATTCCATGAGAAATTGCCGTCGTAGTTCTGTACTTGATAGCTCACTCCGCTCGATTGATATAGCGGCGTACGATTTACAAGTACAGGGGTCAGTGCATCCTGCACTATGGCGGAAGGCGATGGCGTTGGCGTTGGCGTCGGTGAAGGTGAATCTGTTGGTGATGGAGAAGGCGATGGTGAAGGTGATGGAGAAGGAGAAGGTGATGGAGACTCAGTTGGGGCTGGCGCCGCATCCTCAGCAAGAGCTGGCGATACTACATACGGCAAAATGGAAACTAAAAGCCCGCCTAAGACCACGACTGACTTGAGTTTACTTATCTGCACGATTTCCTCCTGGAATTAGTCAGAGCCGCAAGTACTTGTACCTGCGGCTCTGACACGTAACCTTCAATAGTTAGCGAGAATTACGCGTTTTCGCAGCTCTCGTTATCGGCGTAGAAGCCGTCACGAAGTAGAGCGCCGCAGTAGTTAGCAGTATCAAGTTCTTCTAATGTGATTGAAGAGTTTGAAAGATCTGCGTTGTTGAGGTTTGCTCCTGAGAAGTCAGGCTGTGTGAGCTTCGCATTGCGGAACTTTGCACCAACAAGCTGAGCGTCTGCAAAGCGAGCATCTAGACCTGTTGCGTATGCGAGGTTGATGTTCTTGTAATTGACCTGCTCGAAGATTGAACCTGAAAGGTCAGCGTATGTGAAATCAGCACCGATACCTGAAGTTGATGTGAAATCAGCGTTGGTAAGTGATGCGCGTGAACCCTTAGCCTTGTTAAAGATTGACTTAGTGAATGTTCCACTGTCGAAGTTAGCCTGACGTAGCGCTGCACCTGTGAAGTTAGTCTGAACTGCAGTTACATCAGAGAGGTTTGCGTTCGCAAGGTTCGCACCTGTGAAGTTTACCTTTGTGAGGATTGACTCAGAGAAATCAACGCCAGATAGATTCGCACCAGAGAAGTTCATTCCGGTGAGGTCAAGGTTTGAGAAATCCATACCTGCAAGGTTCTTTTTTGAGCAGTTTCCCTTAGCTTTGAGTGTGCAACCCTTTGCCTTAGCTGCCTTTGTTGCAGAAACAACAACTGCATTTGGATCTGTAGTGGTGGTAGTGGCAGTCTCGTTAGCTGATACTGGACCAGCGAAAGAGATGATCAAACCAGAAACTAGAGTTGCAACGAGTGCATACTTCTTTGAACGATTCATCTTTACTCCCAATAAGTATGTGAAATGCGTTATGCATTTGATGTAGTTAGTCTAGGTTGCTCACCGTTTCTAGCGAACTTTGTTATGCGCTTGAATATTTTTGTGACCAGTCATTAATTGGTAAATGGATGGGGTCGAGACGATAATTAAAGTTATGAATATTCATAAGATGAAAATCGCAATTGCAACTGCATCAGTATTTGGGTTGGTTCTGACCAGCGCTCCACTAGCAAGCGCTGCAACAACTCCTAACAGGACCTTAAAGGCCTCCAATCTTGTTCAGATTTCTTACCCTTCACTCTTTAAGTTGCCTAAGTCAGGCTGCGCGAAGATTCCAGTGCGCTATCAGGTGAACAAGCTTGGATTTGAAGATACATATTTCAGTGTTGTTATCACTGACGATTCTGATCGTCAGGTCGGAGAAGCAACTTGGTACGGAGCAAGCACTGAAGCTTCAACAAAGTCAATGCCAAAATCCGGCACGCTTCAGATCAAGGTATGTCGTGATTCTTGGTATGACTCTGTCGAAGAAGTTGACGTCTCCCCAACCTATCGAGGTGTCTACGATATTTATCTCTCTGCAGTCGGCGAGAAAAGCGCAGATGCCTCTGCAACTATGAAATTCTCTGAATGAGAATTGGTATTGCCGCTCGCTCCAATAACTTCCCTGGTGCCATGTAGTTATTGTTAAAAAACCCCCAGCCTCTAAGGTTGGGGGTTTTTTATTGCCCTGGCCCCAGTGATTCCATCGCACGAAGAGTTGCGATGCGTTCTTCAATCGGTGGATGGGTGCTAAATAACTTAGAGACTGCCTTGCCATCAAGCGGGGATTCAATCCAGATATGAGCTACTGCATTGGATTTCTGCTGCACAACTGTTGTATCTGATGCCAACACTTCTAAGGCCTTACGAAGACCCGCTGGGTTGCGAGTAAATGAAACAGCAGTCGCATCAGCCAATGATTCACGCTTGCGAGAGATGGCGGATTTGAGCAGCATCGCAGCAATTGGCGCAAGGAGCATCACAACGAGTGAGACAACGAGAAGAATTGGGTTGGCGCTACTGTCGCGACGATCGCGACCACCACCAAACCACATCATGCGCATCATGAAATCAGATAACATCGCAATTGCTCCGGCAGTTGTTGCAGCAACAGCGGAGACCAAAGTGTCGCGATTAGCAACATGTGCCATCTCGTGCGCAATAACACCCTGAAGTTCGTCGCGATCCATGACCTCAAGGATGCGAGTAGTGAATGCGATAAGTGCGTGATCGGGATCGCGCCCGGTTGCAAATGCGTTGGGTGCAGTATCTTCAACGATTGCCACCTTCGGCATCGGTAATCCGGATGCGATGACAACTTCTTCAATGACATTAAAGAGTTCTGGTGCATCTTCGCGGTTAATCAGTTTTGCACCTGTCATCGTTAAAACTAATTTATCTGAGCCGTAATAAGAGCCCCAGACTCCGAGGAGAGATATTCCTACTGCTACCGGAACGATAAATGATGTTGTTCCCGCTCCGAAATAGGTGAGAGCTGCATAGGCAATGAGCCATGTCAGTAGACCCATCGAAGCTAAGAGAAAGTAAGTCTTTCCCTTATTAGCAGATTCGAGATCTCGAAAGTTAGAGCTAGAGGACATGAATCAAAACCTTAATTGAAGGCAACTTTAGGTACGTTGCGATCTTCTGGGTTTTCGACCTCATAGAACTCGCGCGCACTTACCTTGGCAAAGCCAGCGAAGAAACTAGTTGGAATAGTTGCAACAGCTTGGTTGAGGGCGCGCACATTATCGTTATAGAACTGGCGCGCAAATGAAACTTTATTCTCGGTTGTTGAGAGCTCTTCTTGTAGAGATAAGAAGTTTGAAGATGCCTTGAGATCTGGATACGCCTCAGCTACGGCAAGCAGGCCACGGAGCGCATTGGTGATAGCGCCATCTGCTGCTGCAACTTCACCGATTGTTGAAGCAGAAGTTGATTTTGCGCGAGCTGCAACAACCGCATCGAAAGTTGATTGTTCGTGCTTGGCATAACCCTTAACGGTCTCAACTAAGTTTGGAATTAAATCAGCACGGCGCTTGAGTTGGACCTCAATTTGAGCAAATGCTTCGTCGACGGTGATGTTAAGTCGGACGAGACGGTTGTACTGCGCAATGAAGAAGAGGGCGAGCAGGGCGATAACGCCGAGAATGATGATAATTTCCATGTCTATTTAACCCGTTTTCTCCGGGCGATATTCCCGGCGCTTATTTAATGATACTGCGGTGGAAGTTCATGTAGGAACGGCTAGCGGTTGGTCCGCGCTGTCCTTGGTAGCGGTTGAGGTACTGCGCTGAACCGTATGGATGTTCTGCTGGTGATGAGAGTTTAATGAGACAGAGCTGACCAATTTTCATACCTGGGTATAACTTCACCGGAAGGTTGGCGACATTTGAAAGTTCAAGCGTGATGTGGCCTGAGAAGCCTGGATCAATAAAGCCCGCGGTTGAGTGAGTGAGCAATCCAAGGCGACCCAATGAAGACTTTCCTTCGAGACGACCTGCGATGTCATCTGGAAGTGTGATGACTTCATAGGTTGATGCGAGAACGAACTCGCCTGGGTGCAAGATAAATGCCTCGCCATCTTCGGCGATGATTTCGCGAGTGAGCTCTGGCTGCTCCAGCGATGGGTCGATGACCTCATATTTATGGTTTTCGAAGACGCGGAAGAACTTGTCGAGGCGAACATCGACAGAGGATGGCTGGATCATCGCATCGGCGAAAGGCTCGACGCCTACACGCTTGGATTCGATCTGGGCACGGATATCGCGGTCACTGAGTAGCACGAGCGGCAGCCTATCTAAGAGGGGGTAAAAAATTACTCTTCGCCACCACTTGCATAAGTTACTGGTGGGTAGAACTATTACGCCATGAGCCATTACACAGCAAATCTGCGCGATATCGAATTCTGCCTCTTTGACCTCTTGGGTCGTGACGAGCTCCTGGGAAAGACAATCTACCCAGATCTCGATCGCGATACTGCGATGGGAATGTTGGAAGAGATTAAGCGTATTACCGAAAATGATCTCGCCGCATCATTCGTTGATGGCGATCGCATGGGAACAATCTTCGATAAGGCAACAGGCGAAGTAAAACTTCCTGAAAGTTTTAAGAAGTCATACAAAGCGTTTATTGATCAAGGTTGGTGGTCACTTGATGCTCCAGTCGAACTTGGCGGCACAAAGATTCCACCATCAATTCGTTGGGCAATTGCAGAGATGGTGCTCGGATCAAACCCTGCAATTCATATCTATGCATCAGGTTATGCATTCGCTCAAGTTGCATATGTTCTAGGAACAGAAGATCAGAAGAAGATGGCTGGTCATATGGTCAATCGTCACTGGGGCGCAACGATGCAACTCACAGAACCTGATGCAGGTTCTGATGTTGGTGCAGGTCGCACGAAAGCGGTGCAACAACCTGATGGTACATGGCACATCACCGGTACAAAACGCTTTATCACATCAGGTGATGCAGATCTCTACGAGAACATCATGCACTTCACTCTTGCACGTCGCGAAGGTGGTGGACCAGGCACTAAAGGTCTCTCACTCTTCTTGATTCCAAAGTTTATGTTTGATCTTGAGACCGGTGATCTCGGAAAGCGCAACGGTGTCTATGTAACAAACGTTGAGCATAAGATGGGTCTCAATGTTTCAGCAACATGTGAAATGAACCTTGGTGAGAAGGAACCTGCAGTGGGTTACTTGCTTGGAGATGTTCATGAGGGTATCGCGCAAATGTTTAAGGTCATCGAGTTCGCTCGCATGATGGTAGGAACAAAGGCAATCTCAACACTTTCCGCTGGCTACTTGCAGGCTCTTGCCTATGCAAAGTCACGTGTTCAGGGTGGCGATATGAAGGTAATGAATGACAAGGCTTCGCCTCGTGTCACAATCATCAACCACCCAGATGTTCGCCGTTCGTTGATGGTCCAAAAGTCCTATGCAGAGGGCATGAGAGCCCTCGTTCTCTACACCGCTTCGATTCAAGATGAGGTAGAACTAGCTCGCGCAGCAGGTGATGAAGAGAAATTAAAGAAAATGGAAGCGCTCAATGATCTCTTACTTCCAGTTGTTAAGGGATTTGGTTCAGAGCGTGCATGGACACTTCTTGGAACAGAATCGCTCCAAACATTCGGTGGTTCTGGCTTTACCCAAGATTGGCCACTCGAGCAGTATGTTCGCGATGCCAAGATTGATACTTTGTATGAAGGCACAACAGCAATTCAAGGTCTCGACTTCTTCTTCCGTAAGGTTGTTAAAGATGGCGGTAAAGCTCTGGGTACTCTCGGTAAAGAGATTCAAACCTTTGCTGAAGCCGGTGGAGCAAACGCTGCTGAGAAGCAAGCACTACTTAAGGCGCTCGGTGATCTCAATGGAATCATCGGTGTTCTTGTTGGGCATGCGATGGCTTCACAAGAAGATGCAAAAGAGATTTATAAGGTGGGCTTAAATACATCACGCGCATTGATGGCCGTTGGTGACATCATCATCTCTTGGTTGCTCTTACGCCAAGCTGATATCGCAGCGGAGAAGCTTCCTACAGCAACCGGTAAGGATAAAGATTTCTATACCGGCAAGATTGCGGCAGCGAACTTCTTCGTTCATAACGTATTGCCGCACATCACTGCAGACCGCAAGATTGTGGAAGCGACAGATAACACCATCATGGATCTGCCAGAAGGTGCTTTCTAATCCAGCCCAACAGTGCCCAGTCATTGTGCACTTAGTAATAATGAGCAAGTGAGATAGGCTCGCCCGGTGTTAAAAAACCATCGCGGCGAGCTTTATCTTTTAATAGGCGCACTTACCTTTTCGGTAAATGGCATCTTCTCTACCGTGGTTCTTGAGCACATGTCGGCTTTTCGCTTGGCTCAAATTCGCGCAATCACTGCCGCGTTAATTTTGATTTCATTTGCACTCATCAAACGACGGGAATGGCTGAAAATCACTCGTGCAGAGATTCCACTTCTTATCGCATATGGCGTTGTGGGTTTTGCACTGGTAAATGTCGGTTATTTCCTCGGAATTGAGCGTGGATTACCACTCGGCTTGGTACTGATTCTCGAATTCACCGCACCAATCTGGGTGGTTCTCTGGATTAAGTATGTACGTAAAGGTTTTGTTGCCCGCGATATGTGGGTTGCAATCGCACTTGCTCTCGCCGGACTAGTTCTCGTGGCAAAGGTCTGGGATGGCTTTAGTTTTGATCTCTTGGGAACAGCTGGCGCGCTTGGCAGCGCATTTGCCCTCACCGCTTACTTCTTGATGGGTGAGAAAGTACTCAAGAACCGTCCTCCATTAAGTGCAACGATTCTCGGACTTTCTGTCGCGGGAACTTTCTGGGCCTTTGTTCTACCGCTCTGGAATTTTCCGACTGAAATTTTTACAACTCAGATGGATATTCATGGTTATCTTGCCGGCACCTTATTTCCAGGATGGGCGCTCTTGCTCTGGGTAATCGTGATGGGAACAATCGTTCCTTATATTTTCGTTATCTCTGGTCTCTCTTTATTGAGCGCATCAAAGAGCAGTGTGATCGGAATGCTCGAACCTGTACTTGCTTCTGCCTTTGCTTGGATCTGGTTAAGTCAGGGCTGGGATCTCATCCAAATAATTGGCGCAGTAGTTGTCTTAGTTGGTATCTATCTTGCAGACCGTTCTAAGAGCGCTGCACAATAATTTTCTAAAAAGTTTCCCTACGTTATCGATAGGAACGATTTACTCGTTCCAGCCACCATCTCCGGATTCAGATGGTTGTTGATCACCGTAGGGAGATTCAGGTACATAGCCAGCTGGAGCGGTCGCTGGTGCAGATGCGGGTTCATTCCAATTGCGAGGTTGTTGACTCTCGGCCATATCGAAGAAACGTGCAAAGTGAAGTTGTGCTGAAACAGTAATTGTTCGGGTTGGACCGTTACGGTGCTTGGCAACAATCAAATCTGCTTCTCCGGCGCGGTTCTGTGAGTCATACATATCTTCGCGGTGCAGCAAGATAACAACGTCCGCATCCTGCTCGATAGAACCTGATTCACGAAGGTCAGAGAGCATCGGCTTCTTATCGGTACGTTGTTCAGGGCCACGGTTGAGCTGAGAGATAGCAATAACAGGCACATCAAGCTCTTTCGCCATCAACTTAATTTGGCGGGAGAATTCGGAGACTTCTTGCTGGCGGTTTTCAACGCGTTTTCCTGATGTCATCAACTGCAGGTAATCGATCACAATAAGTTTGAGGTCATGACGTTGCTTGAGTCGTCGCGCCTTTGCACGAATCTCCATCATTGAAAGGTTTGGTGAATCATCGATAAACAATGGCGCATCAGAGATCTCGCCCATACGACGTGCAAGCTTTGCCCATTCGTCATCTGACAATTGACCAGAACGAATATTGTTTAGGCCAACACGTGCCTCTGAAGACAACATGCGCATTGTGATTTCAGACTTCGACATTTCGAGTGAGAAAATCACTGCAGCTTTATTTTCATGGATTGATGCATAACGCGCGATATCAAGACCCAAGGTGGACTTACCAACAGCAGGACGCGCAGCAACGATAATCATATTTCCTGGATGCAATCCGTGAGTTAACTTATCGAGATCGCGGAATCCGGTCATAACGCCTTCTACTCCACCACCCTTAGAGATTGCCTCAATCTCATCGAGGGCTTGTGGAAGTAAAGTGTTGAGTTGTACGTAATCTTCAGATGAACGCCGTTCGGTAACTGCATAGATCTCAGCTTGCGCAGCATCTACAGCATCATCGACTTCGCCATTTTGATCGTAACCAAGTTGTACAACTTTTGTTCCTGCTTCAACAAGGCGGCGCATGATTGCGTGATCGAGAACAATCTTTGCGTAGTAGCTTGCATTTGCAGCTGTTGGTACAGAAGAAATTAAAGTGTGGAGATATGGAGCGCCACCTGCGCGCGCAATCTCTCCACGTTTTGTAAGTTCAGCTGCAACGGTGATTGCATCTGCAGGTTCGCCGCGGCCATAGAGATCCAGAATAGCTTCAAAAATAAGTTCATGTGCTGGGCGATAGAAATCGCGTGAACGTAATACTTCTACGACATCAGCAATTGCATCTTTCGATAGCAACATTCCACCAAGAACAGATTGCTCTGCTTGCAGATCCTGCGGCGGGGTACGCTCGAACTCGACGCCAACAGTGTTCTGTTGACCTCGGCCACCGGTATTGGATGGAAATTCTGCGATGCTCACAGGGAGTAACTTCCCACTCGAAGGTGACAAAAGCGATTGAGCATGTGCATGAGCCTGTGGGTAAAGCGGCTATTCCTGTGTGGATTGCTGGGGATAAAGTGTGGATAACTGTGGATAGAGGTGGATAACTCTCCCGGTAAGCGGGGATTTCTGTGGAGAGAATTACCTTCTCACTATCTCAGCTAATGAGAATTGAGAATTGAGAGCCGAGATATGAGAAAGGCCCGCACCCCAGATGGGGCACGGGCCTTTCTCGTTAAGAATTAAGCAGCTGTTACTGTGAATGAAACAGTCGCGACAACATTGTGTCCGAGTGAAACCTTTACAGTGTAGTTACCTGTCTTCTTGATGTGACCTGTTGTCTTGATCGCGTGGCGATCGATATCAATCTTTGTTACAGACTTGATAGCTGCAGCGATGTCCTTATCGGTTACTGAACCGAACAAGCGACCTGCTGTACCTGTCTTTACTGCAACAGAAATCTTTGCTGCTTCAAGAGCTGCCTTGATCTCCTTAGCGTGATCGATATCGCGGATCTCGCGTGCAGCACGTGCACGGCGGATGCCTTCGATCTGCTTCTCTCCACCAAGTGTCCAAGCAATTGCTGCACCACGTGGGAGGAGGAAGTTACGTGCATAACCATCTTTTACTGTTACAACGTCTCCGGCTGTGCCGAGCTTTGCAACTTCACGAGTAAGAATGAGCTTCATAGTAGTCAATCCCCCTTATCGCGCTGAAGATGTGTAAGGCAGTAGTGCTACTTCACGGCTGTTCTTAACAGCTGTAGCTACTGCGCGCTGGTGTTGTGTACATGCGCCTGTGACGCGGCG
>JACCDN010504763.1_pt1 | contig 11237 bp, 5 predicted proteins | sample 7441691 | NCBI WGS metagenome assembly JACCDN01 (sample SAMN15323439, study PRJNA562643) | freshwater metagenome | isolation source: river surface water | place: USA:Blue River Watershed | collected 2017-08-16
AGCCTCCGGTTTTATCGCAAAGTAAGCCGGAATGGAGACGTGGCCGAGTGGTCGAAGGCACTCCCCTGCTAAGGGAGCATACCCCAAAAGGGTATCGGAAGTTCGAATCTTCTCGTCTCCGCCAAATACAAGGGTTTCAGAGGTTTATGCCGCTGAAGCCCTTTTTCTTTGCTGGTTTGATTGGTTTGCAGGCCTGATAATTCCTCCTGTGGCTGGTTTTGCTAGGTCATGCAATGCAAAATATCCTTCAGTCGATATTCTTGTATCCAAGTTGTATCCAAGTATTGATTTTTTTGATGCATCTAAATGGCTCTAAATCATTTCTCAAACGAGAGCTTTTGGTCCCTTCATCTCCTGTGAAGGTATCCGAAAATCATGGGCTATGAGATCGGACAACAACAGCAAGGCATATACGACTGATTCGAGTCAGTTGCCTTTAGCGCGCTAGCATCCATGCTGAGCTGACAGCCCTGGGCTTTGACGGCCTCGACGAAGTCGGTGGCCGTGAACTGACTGCCCTGATTCGTATTGACGATTCTAGGCCGTCCATAACGGGCAAAGGCCTGGTTCAGCACATCCACGGCATGACTGGCTTCCAGCGTTATCGCCACCTTGGCAGCCAGTACCTTGCGGCTCTCCCAGTCGATGACGCAGGTCAGATAGACAAAGCCCCTGGCCATGGGGATGTAGGTTGTATCCAGCGCCCAGACCTGGTTGGCCTCACGAATAGTCTGGCCGCGCAGAAGATAGGGATAAATGATATGCCCCGGATGCTTCTTGCTTGTTCCGGGCTTTCGGCATAACGCTTCGACCCCCATGCGCCGCATGAGGCCCCGTACCCGATCACGTCCGACGTGGGAGTAGCCCAGCCGGTGGAGCTGATCACGGAGCTGGCGCGAGCCCATGAACGGGTGTTCCAGATGCAGATGATCAATGTGACGCATGAGCGCCGGATCTTCCGGGCTTTCCGGCCGTGACAGGTAGTACACGCTGCCTCGGCTGATCCCGGCCAGCTTGGCCCGCAGTGTGATCGGTAGTTTGTGGGTTCTATCAATCATCGCTTTGCGCTCAGCAGTCCCACCCGTGTAAGCGCGCTTTCTAAAAAAATCGTTCTCCAGCGTCAACTGCCCAATTTTGGCATGCAGCGCCTTCAGATCAACGGCAGGCTCGGCCTTGCCTCCCTTGTCAAAGACGGCGACCGCCTGCGCCTCTAGTTGCCGCTTCCAGTCAGTGATCTGGTTCGGGTGTACGTCATACTTCTGTGCTAATTCCGCCAGGGTATGCTCTCCTGACAGTGCTGCCAAGGCCGCCTTGGCCTTCAGTATCGGGGAATGATTCCTTCTTGGTCGTCTTGCATCTTCTGCTTCCTATCTCGGCTTCAGCAGCCGTCAAATTAGCAGATCTTCCACTTATCGGCCTGTTCAAATTTCCCCGACCACTTCTCGACAACTTTTTTAGCCGCCGTCTGCAATTTTTAAGATGGATGAACGGTGTTCATCATGGTAGCGAGCCAGCTCCATGAGCGTATTCAGGTTGAGCTTATTTTTTAAGGATGTTCGATACATCTTCACCGTTCTAAGAGATAGACCCAGTATCTGGGCAACCTCGCTTTGTTGATGTCCTTGACCGAGTAACAATAAAACTTGCGCCTCTCTTTGGCTGATTGGAATATCAATGATGTTTTCATTGCCATTCACTCGGTTAGTGACTTCCCTATTTGCATGGGTAGAATCGAATAAGTTAGCAAGCTTATCGCTGACTTGATTTGCAGTGAACGGCTTAAGAATAAAATCTATAGCCCCGCCATGCCATGCATCGATAATATCCGCCTGTTGGGCATTACCACTCATGAAGATAATGGGAAACGCCGCATTCATCCGCTTGAGGTTGGTTTGTAGTTCAACGCCTGTCATCCGCGGCATTTGAAAATCCAGAAGAATGCAGGAGGGGATTCCATCTTCAAACTCAAAATCATTGAATGCGCTTAAAAATGATTCGGCAGAATCAAAAGAGCGCACGAGATAGTCGCGGGAAAGCCAGTCTTGCAATCCCTCACGAATATCTGACTCGTCATCGACGATAATGACTCTAGAGTTTTTCATGAATGGATAACACTCTCTTGGGCCAGGGGGATTTGAATTTCAAAAATGGCGCCGCCATTGCTGCTATTTGAGGCGGTAATGCCACCTTGGTGTTTGTCCAGAATGGTTTTGCTAAGCCATAAACCAACCCCCAAGCCCTCTTTTTTTGTCGTGTTATAAAGGTCGAATAGGGTAGGTAAAAGCGCAGGATTGATACCTGTCCCGCTATCCTCGATCGATAGCTTGGCGAACGCTGTGTCCTGGGAAATGCTTAGTCGAATTTCCTTACGGGTTGATTCGGATTCAGTGATTGAGTCAATCGCGTTGTTAAAGAGGTTAATCAATACCTGCTGAAGCTGAATCTTGTCGCCATAAACAACTGGATTTGATGGGAATGATTTTGCTAATGCAATCTTTTTGGATTTCAAGGTGGGTTCAATGATTTCAAGAATCTCATGGGTGATCTGCTGTAGGTTTATGGGGTGAAACTGGTCATTACGTGACGTAAAGAGCTGTCGTAGATTTTTTACAAGATCAGATAATTTACCCAGTTGATCCGAGATTTTATTGAGTGGTATGACAAAGCTTGGGTTTTGGCCTGACTCCAGGAGGTTCCTCTTAACCGTCTCAGTTTGTAGGGCGATGCCTGTAAGCGGCTGACTCAATTGATGAGCAAGAGAACTCGCCAGGGAGCTTATACCTATGACACGGTTCGAAGCGATCAAACCTCTCAAGAGTTGATCCTTTTCTTCAATGGCCCTGGCCAGATCTCTATTGAGGATGTTTGCTTTGTGGGTCCTGGGGTCTACCCAGCTAATGCGCAGGGATTGATAGGCAACGTAGCGAAAAATACATAGGCCGACATAGAACGCATAAAAAGAGGCAATAAGCGTTGTCGGTCCATGCGGCTTAATCGGAACGCCTAGAAAGTAACTCGCTATTCTCGCCAGCGCAAATAACGCGAGACCAATTTCTATGACGCCGATCCATTTCAGAAATAGATTTTTTGCAATCTCAATGCCAGCGCTGGATTTATAAGCAGCATAGGTGCTTAAAGCTAGTCCGCATGAGACTAGCGCGTATAACAGGGTGGGCAGATTGGGGTCGATAACTATCCGGCAGAACTCCATGAATAGGCAATAGGCTGCACACAGCATCAGCAGCACCACAAATTTTTTAATCCGCACCGCTCGGGTTAGTGCATGGATGCTAAATAATATGGCCGCCTCTGCGCAAAGCCCCATCAGGTTGCTGAAGAAAAATATCACGGGCTGCTGGTAGGCGGTGTTTGTGTTGATCAAGGCAAACAACACCACCATGGGGAGCGTGATCACCTCCGCAAGCAGAAAGAATCTTCCAGATGTATCGATTTGCTCTTTGAAGGAAAAATAGAGAATGCTCGCCGAGCCGACCGTCACAAAGAAATATAAAACGGACAGGGAGATGAGCGGATTCATTCGTTGGATAAAGCCTTGAGAATGGTTAGGGCAGAGAGATGGCCAGCTTGTCAGCCAGCACGCGCCGCACGGGCCTGTCGATTATAAAGATGTTGCCATGACGGAGGAACTGTACCTGGGTACGTAGTCTTGGTCTCGCGCAACTCTTAGGATGGCTGCTACCACCATGCTCTAACCTACCAGCATGCGTTGTCTTGGCAGAAATGCTGAGCACATTAAATCCTACCGTAGTAATTCTTGTGGACTTGTTGATGTCGCAAATTCTTCATAGATGATTGGGGGCTGTTTTGAAAATAGCCACTCAAATAAAATCTCTATTGTTATGCGCTCTCACGCTTATTGCTACGAGCGCTTTTGCGCAATGGAGCTATAACGGCAACAATAGTTGGGGTCTTATTTCTACCAATGGCTCTATGGATGCAGTTGGTAATCAGTTGGGTAGCTTTGGTTTGACGGTTACCAATCCCTCCACTGGCGTTAACACTATTAATGCTTCTGCGGTTAGCTGGGACGGAACCCAGGGTTCTGCAAGCGGTAGCGCATTAACCGGCCAGTCTTATATGAACGTAATTGGTTATGGTGGTGGAGCGGGAACTGCTGGGGCTAACGGCCCAAATATCAACTTTAATTCTAATACTGGCGGCACTGCCATCATCAACGGCGCTGGTTATTTTGCAGGCTCATTGCAAGACCCTTTCAGTTCGTCAGGTCCTGCATATACACTAGGCCCTGGAGGCGTTATCAGTGTCATTAGTAATGGATCGAGTTCTCCCAATTCTAGTTTTAATAGCCCATCTTCGGCTGAGACTTTGCCGACGCCGACCTACTCTGGTGGCAATGGTGGCGATGTTAGTGTAGTTGTAACAGGCGGCTTTTTAAATGTGTCTGGATCATCATCTGCTACCGCTACCAATGTCCCATGGCAACCCAACGCTAGCGCAATTACCGCGGGATCCTATGGCGGAACAGCCGCTGCATTATTGCCTTTGGGCTTGGCTAGTTTTCATGCTGCAGTTGGTAATGGTGGCAATGGCGGTGCGGTGACTGTCAACAATAATGACAATATCACAATTGGATCATTAAATACTCCGATCGACGGTCAATTTAATGGCATTACCGCTGTATCTACTGGCGCTGCTGCTGCTACTTGCTGTACCTATCAGGCAAATTCAGGCGTCTCGGGATACCAATTAATACCAAGCTATTACACCAATCAGCAAGTGTCTCTGTGGACTGCTACCAATGGAAACGGCGGAGACGTTAACGTTTCAAACGCCGGTTCAATTAATAGTTGGGGTGGCGGCACGATAGGTATTGTTGCGGCGAGTATTGGTGGGGCTCCGGAAATTAACCCTTTGATTTCAATGACACCGATATCGCAGGTACATAATTATAACGAGGCACAACCCTCAGGTGTTGGTGGAAACGTTAGCGTTACCAACTCAGGCAATATGAGTTTGCTGGGTCAGCAATCCTTCGGGATTTTTGGAGTCAGCACTGGTCAGCAGATGGCTATTCCTCAGGGGTGGACTGTGCTTGGATCAACTCTACCAGCGGGCAATGTTGCGATTCAAAATACGGGGAGTATTACTGTTGGAGCCGCAGGCTCTAGAGGTAAGTTAGTGTCTAGCGGAATCTTGGCATTAAGTTCTCCTGGATGGATGACTGCGCCGCTAACAAGCATCGCAAATGCTTTAACTACGGCGGGCACGGGAGGCAATGTTCAGGTCACCAATTCTGGGGCAATTTCTGCGCATGGCACTTCAAGTTACGGAATTTCTGCATTAAGTATTGGCAATAGCGGCATTCTGAGTAATAGATCTACAGCATCAAGTATTTATTACATGGGAAATGGTGCGACTACCAATTCTGTAACTTCAAACGGTGGATCGGCTATCGTTACTAATACCGGTGCTATTACGGTAGACGGTCAAGGCACTGCTGGTATTGTCGCCATGGCAAATGGTGATGGGGGGTTGATTTCTAATTTGGCTGATCCGGTACTTTCCTCTTCTGTTACTACAAACCACACCACTCATATTCAAACAGCGCCTTTAGTGGGCGGCACGATGGTTGGTAACAACACAGGAACTTTTACCGCTAATGGTGGCACTACAACGGTTTCTAACGCTGGTTCAATTACAACGGGAATCGTAGGTGGCGGTGGAGAAACGGCTATCGGCATTCTGGCGCAATCGATTGGCGGCGGCGGCGGTAATGTTGGCGGGTCTCATGCTGTAGCTGGAATTGGGGATACCGGGGGTGCTGGTGGTGTCGGGGGTTCTGTCAGTGTCAACAACACCGGTAACCTCTTAACTCGTAATGATGGTTCCTTGGGCATTTTGACGCAATCGATTGGCGGTGGCGGCGGTAATGGCGCTGCAGGTGCTGGTGGATTTGTTGCGGTTGGTGGTGCTGGTGGCTCTGGGGGTAGTGGTGGCAGTATTACTTTAACTAATGGAGCATCCAATTCACCCTCACAGGGCTTTCTTACTACGCTTGGCGACTTCTCTTCAGGGGTGGTGGCGCAATCGATTGGCGGTGGCGGTGGTAATGGTGGTTACAGCAAGGGCTACGGTATTTTTGCTTCTGTTGGTTTAGGAGGTAGTGGCGGCTCAGGCGGTAGTGGTGGTTTAGTCAATTTTGCTAACTACCAAAACATTACTACCTCTGGCGATCAGTCCCATAGCGCCCTTTTGCAATCGATTGGTGGGGGCGGTGGTATTGGTGGTGCTGCAAGTAGCTATTCAGTCGGGGTTATTTTTGCCAGCTCGGTGGCGGTTGGTGGTGTGGGTGGCTTAGGTGGTGTGGGTGGAAGTGTAGGTACAAGTGCTACTCCTATCCTTAATGCTGGAAATATTGGTACATCAGGCAATGACTCTTTTGGCATCTTAATGCAATCGATTGGTGGTGGCGGTGGTAATGCGGGAAGCGCCCTAGCTAAAACATTAGCAATGTCTTTTGTCACTGAACCAGCAATTCCTACGATTGCATTTTCCACTGCTATCGGTGGTAAGGGCGGTGGCGGTGGGACTGGTGGAGGGATTTACTTTAACAATACCGGAGCAATTCAAACTACGGGATCGAATGCGTTTGCCCTAGGGGCGCAATCGATTGGCGGTGGTGGTGGAAATGGCAGCGATGCTTCTGCCGGTAGCAATGTTTATGGAAATTCTAAATACACCCTTAATTCAAGTATTGGATTGGGAGGTGGTGGCGGAGTTGCAGGAGATGGCGGCCAAATTACGATTAATAATGACGGCACAATTGCAACCTATGGCAACAATGCAAGTTCTTTATTGGCGCAATCGATTGGTGGCGGTGGTGGTACCAGTGGCTCAGGCAATGCCAAGGAAACCAAAGTCACTACCGGTGAGAAGTCTCTGAATCTGGCATTAGGTATTGGTGGATCAGGCGGTGCGGGCGGTCAAGGTGGTGATGTCAATATTTCAAATTCAAATTTCCTTCAAACGATTGGCTCCTCCTCTTCAGGGGTTGTTGTGCAAACGATTGGCGGGGGCGGCGGTGTTGCTGCAACTGCCGGTACGCAAGGCATTTCAAATGGTTTCACTGCATCAGTCGCTCTTGGGGGATCCGGGGGCGCTGGCGGAAACGGCGGCGCAATTGCGATCACCAATACCGGAAACATTAGTACCGGGGCATTGCTCTCAAATGGGAGTAATAATCCCTTGGCGATTGGCGGTGACTCCCATGGGATAGTTGTGCAATCGATTGCTGGTGGCGGCGGTATGGCTGGTAGCTCTGACCCTACAGCCAACCTGATTAGCAATCCCTATGCAGCGGCTTCTCAAGGTTTGCAGGCCTATGCAACCTATCACGGCTTAGCTGAATTTTTCTATAGCCCCAGCGTAGCGACATTTCCCAAAGACTATGAGGCAACGGTTGGCATCGGTGTTAATGGTGGCGGGGCAGGCAATCCGGGTGGCGTGACTCTTACCAATTCGGGAGTAATCAATACCTTAGGCCATCGCTCATTTGGTATCTTGGCACAAGCGATTGGTGGCGGTGGTGGTTATGGCGCATCGGTGATGAGTGGCAGTTCAGCTGTTGGTTCCTCTGTCAGTGGAGGTGTCGGTTTAGGTGCACTTTCAGGGCTGACATTTAACTCCGCAGTCAATGTTGGCGGTAGTGGTGGCGCCTCGTCTACCGGGGGAAATGTAAGCATCACGCAAACTGGTGTGATTACCACTGCAGGCTATGGCTCCTACGGTGTGTTAGCGCAAAGTATTGGTGGCGGCGGCGGTTATGGTGCCGACGGATCTATTGCAGCAAATACCGGGTTCACTGGTAATGCAACTTGGAATGATGGCGCAAGCGGCGGGTTCAGATTGGCTTTGGGCTCTGTTGGTACGTCCCCGTCGATTGGGTCAGGAGGCACTGTCACCTATGACAATTACAACAATGGTAATTTGTCTTCTGCAGTAATTACTACGTATGGTGATAATGCGGTTGGCATACTTGCGCAATCGATTGGTGGGGGTGGTGGTGTTGCCTCTGGTGGTTGCACTAATAATGGTCTGACTTCTGGCGCTAGTGCTTGTTTAGCGAGCACAGTAACAGCGGCTGGAAGTTCAACTACTCCTGCCAACTTTATTAACCAAGGTCAGTCGATGGCGCTGGTTATTAACCCCTCAACGAGCTCGTTAACTAATCCGTCAAACGGCGGTGCAGTCAATATTAATTCGTCTGACACGATTAATGTCAACGGTTCGGGCTCGATTGGTATATCAGCTCAAAGTATTGGTGGTGGTGGCGGTCTTATCTTGGCTGATAAAGCAAACATTTTGAGTGCTACGTTGCCTGCAATGGGTTCTTCTAGCGGTATTGGAGGTGCGGTTGGTGTAAGTGCATATGGCAACATCCTGCTCAATAAAGGCGCAGAAGGCGCTGTTGGAGTTTTAGCGCAGTCTATTGGCGGTGGCGGTGGCTATCTGGGTGATCCCAAGGTTTTTGATGCTAGGTCTGTTAGAAGTTATTCTTCGCCGTCTATTGCTATAGGAGCTAATAGTGCTGCAGGTGGATTTGTTAGCGCTGAAGTAATTGGCAACATAAGTATGTATGGCCCTAATCAAATCGGCGTTCTTGCACAGTCTATTGGAGGAGGCGGTGGTATTGCTTCTGTAAATGGATCTACGACTGCGCAAAATGCCGCTGCTGGTGCTGGCACCGTAGCGGGTACAGGTGGTGCTATCAAGTTTTTTGTAGATGGTTCAATTATTGATTACGGACATCAAGGTGGTACGGTGGGTATTTTTGCGCAGAGTTCGGGTAATGCCCAGGGGGGTAATCAAGGGGCTATCGTGATTAGTCTTTCTGAACCGATCTATGCCGGTGGGTCATGGAGAAGCGCGGTCATAAAGGCAGATACGGGGATTATCCTATCCGGCGGAGGAAATTCATCGGCTAACGCTAACGAGATAATTAATGGGAATATCCTTGAAGTCCCCTATGGTCATAAAGCAATTATCGCCAAGGATGGATATACTTGGGTCTATAACTCTGGAACTATTTCTGGAGGTATTGATATTGGACCGACCCCGGGTGTAAGTGGTAGTGGTGGTGCAATTAGTAATTACGGTACTATTAATGCGACCGGTGATATCAAGACCTCCAATGATAGCTTTAAGAATTACGGCAAGGTGTACGTTGCAGGTTCGGGCATCATTGGCGAAACAGACATGTATGGCTCTTACAAACACTTTTCCACCGGCACAACTTATTTTGATGTCAATACCACTTTAGGTTCAAACGACTTTGTGAAGATCGTGGCTGATGGTGTGAGTGCTGGCACCATGTTACAAGGCGGTAGTTTTCAGATGAACCGTATCGATAGCAACAAGCTTCCCACAAAGGGGGCATCATATTTGATTCTGACAGCTCAAGGCGGATACTTGGCTAGCGCGGATGGGGTTAATGCAACGCCGATTTCCATTAGCGATACTTCCCCATTGGTGACTTGGGGCTTACAGCAAAACGGGAATAATTTGTCAGCCCAGTATCAGGGGTTAAATGCCTCTCCAGCAGGATATGCCTTCAATAAGAGTCAACAGAACTTCCTTAATTACGTGATTAATGGGTACAACGCAGGTGATGCAGGCGTTGGTTATGCACTCGGCAGCCTCGTTTCAAATGGGGCTGCGGCCAATCTTTATGGCGCATTAAGTACGCTAAATGGTGCTGCCCAAACCATTCAGTCGCAAACGATTGTAATGACAGGCAACGCCATGTTGGGCAATGCGTTGAGTTGTCCTACCTTTGAACAAAACGGCACAATTTACGGCGAAACGGAATGCGTTTGGGGTAAGTTCAACGGCGGCCAGATGCGGCAGGCATACTCGGATAGCAATGTTGGCTACCGTGTCAACGACAGCACTTTATCACTCGGGGCACAGTTGAGAATAGCGTCCGACACCTTTTTTGGGGCGTCAGCACGTTATGGTCAAACCAATTCTTCATCAACCAACTTTGGCGCAACGGCTAATGTAGGTGATGTGTCTCTAGGCATTAAAAAAATCGTTGGTGACTACTACCTGGGTATTTCGGGCGCTGTTGGCGTAGCAAGCCAGTCCAATAATCGGTATACCACCGACTTCTTTACGGGGCAGGGCTACAACATGACCTCTCACAGCAATGCGTACTACGGCGGGGTGAGAGCAAGAAACGCCTATCAGTTTAATCTGCCGCGAAACACTTATATCAAACCCTATCTGGATCTGGACGGCCTGTGGATTCATACGCCTTCGTATCAAGAAAACGGATCTGCACAAGGTGTGCCGCTACAGTACAACACCCAGAACAGCTTTAACTTTATGGCCTCACCAATGGTTGAAGTGGGCGGCAGGATCAATCTCGAATCCAAGAAAGATGCCTGGATCCGTCCTTTCGTGTCGGCTGGTGCTATGTTCATCACCAACAACACAACCAATATTGCGGCCTCGATTGTCGGCGCCAATAGCGGCACCTATCAGATTAGTACGCAAGCACCTAGTGCATTGTTTAATGCCAATGTAGGCATTCAGGTATTTAGTGGCGAAAAGGTCGATGTGAAGCTTGAATACAGTGCACAAGCTGGCCAGGGATTCATTGGTCAGACCGGCACTGCCAAGGTAAATTACAGATTCTAGGTGCTACGTACGCTTTCTAACATATCGCATCAAGAGAGATCGTTATGAACTATAAAAATCGCATTCACCATGGTAATCGCTGGCCTTATCGCCAGTGGGCAACTGACGCAGGCACAAGATATCGGCAGTATTAACGGCACAGCCATTCCAGACAGTCAGTTTAACCAGGTTTTAAGTGGTGCGTTGCATCAGGGCAGGGTCTTTCGACATTTGCCAAGCCGATTCGGCATCCGAATCACCTGGAATTCCGAATTGCTACCATGCATGAATTTCTGAAAGTAGCTGATTGGGCATCGATGCCCTAGCGATTCAGGGAGCCTGTTCTTGAATAATTTTTGAATAAGGCATATATTTCCCCTGCGCCGATTTGTCCCGCTTGCAGGGCGCTTTATAAATACTCGCTAAATTCGGAGCAACCCGTCTTTAGCGCAAGCTGGACGGGTTTTTTGTTGCCTGGTCTTCGGACCGTCGCGGATTTAAAGATTCAACTTGCAGCGCGACTCATAAATTCTTGCTAAAGCGAGCCACATCCAGCCCTAGGATGCAGCAGCTTC
>JACCDN010376385.1_pt1 | contig 11236 bp, 12 predicted proteins | sample 7441691 | NCBI WGS metagenome assembly JACCDN01 (sample SAMN15323439, study PRJNA562643) | freshwater metagenome | isolation source: river surface water | place: USA:Blue River Watershed | collected 2017-08-16
TCGATAGCGGCGAGATAGGTTTTTTCTTGCAGATAGGTGTAACCCGTTGCGGTATGGGCTTTATCTTGTAAGGTTAAGTATTCTGCACGCGATTGGCTATTGGGATCAAAAGACAGTTCAGTGAGTTCATTAAAAAAAAGTTTGGCGCTTTTCATATCGCCGTTGCGCGCATGGGCGGCACCCAAATTGTAAAGCGCAAAGGGCTCCCATTGGGCAAGCTTGTCTTGCTCTATTTTTTTGATGCTCAAGGGCGCAAGATCATTTTGTTTGATTTGCAAATTGATTTGTAGCGAGCGCATTTCTGCCAGAAGGTCTTCATTGAAACCTTCACTGACGCGACTAAAACTACTCGCGGCTCCCGCCCAATCGGCGCGAGCATATTGCAATTTCCCCAAATAAAACCACGCGGCATCGCGCACATGTTGTGGACGCTTATTGTCTTGCAGGAGTTTTGTAAATAATTGCTCTGCGTGGTTTTGCATACCAAACGCAAGGCTCAAACCACCGGCAATTAATTCGGGATTGTCACCGTGACCCTGAATACCATCGCGCGCGTCAGCCACCATTAACTCAGTGATCGCTGGAATATAATCTTGTTGGTAATAGTGATAGAGAGAAACACCATAACGCAAATCCGCCACTTCGGATTTAGGTTTTTCGGCAGCCTGCACGGTCACGCTGAAGATCGCAGCGCTCATACACAATGCTGGCATTGCCGCCAAGGCGCGTTTGTTGCTAAACCATTCCGCGAGGGATTGCATCATAGCTACTCAGCTTTCCATTCTTTAATGTCAAAGGTGGGCTGCAATTGCGCGGTTGAATCCATGATTTTTAATTCAAGTACGAGCGGTGCTTGCGTTTTATTAACGACTAATTTCGCGCCGCGTTTGTAATCTTGTTGGGGGCCTCGGCCAGTAAAATAGGCGCTAATTTCATGTTCACCGGTTTTGAGATTGCCGATGTATAAACGCTGCACGCCACCGCGAAACAGCGCGTTAATTTGTTTATCGGTGTACAACTCGCTGGCGACGAGTTTGTTATCGATTTCCAGCTTTACCGCATCCAGATTAAAAAACTGACCGAGATCCATTGAGAGGTAAATGGCAACCTGATTGCTCGCCGGATAGAGCAGCTCTTCTTCCAAAATTAATAAATCGCGGTTGAGATTGAGCACCGAGGCTTTAAGATTTTCTACCTCAGGCGTGACCGCAGGTTTTTGTACAGATTCGGTTGGTGCCGTTGACGAAGGAGCCGTTGACGAAGGAGCCGTTATTGATGGTGCGGTTGATGTTGGCGCTGTAGCAGGCGCTGCATCTTGAGCCTGCGCCGTGATGCCAAGGCACAAGGCCAAAATAGATACCAACAGCGGTAATTTTACCGTTTGAATGAACATGCATGTCCCGCCTTGTGTCGTGCCAATTGTGATTTGCGATTATGCAATTCTAGAAGCCCATGAGTTTATTGGGTGTGACTCTATCCACACTTAACTCACCTATCTCGGCTGTTTCTCTAAAACTTCTTATATTTAATAGCCTTAGCGAGGCGCTAGAGCCGGTGTTCGGTGAAAGCCTGCGCTAAGAATAGCGTTTCTTTGCGGCTGGATTAGAAAATCCGCGGAGCAATTGTCAATTTCGTGATCAAGGTGGCGTTAAGCCTTTGCTGTAGAGAACTTTCCCCCTGTCAGTGATCACCACCGCATCAAAACCGGGCAAGCTATCAATTAACGCCAAGCCTTTTTCGGGCCCCATAATAAACATGGTTTTGGTGAGCGGGTCAGTATCGAAACCCGCTGGGCCAATCACGCTGGCGCTGATAATTCCGTGGGGCGACTTGCCCGTTTTGGGGTTGATGATGTGATGTATCCGCTGACCGTCTTTGTCGATAAAAAAACGCTCATAATCGCCAGACGTTGATATCGCACAGTTTTCCAGTGGCAGGGTAATCGCCACCGCATTTTTATCCTCTGCGCGCGGGTTGCGAATACCCACCAACCAAGGCTTACCCAGCTTATCGCCAATAACACGACTATCGCCACCCGCACTCACATTCGCATTAGCGATGCCGTATTGCTGCAGAATTTCTGCACCGCGATCCACGGCATAGCCTTTGGCGATTCCACCAAAGTCGATGTACACCTTGGGATGATCAAAATACACGGTGTTATTTTTGGCATCGAGGTGAATGAATTTGTAATTGATTTGAGGGACCAGCTCTTTGAATTGAGCATCCGTAGGTTTTAGGCCTTTGCGATAGTCGTAATAGCGCGCCAAGGATGCGAAGGTAACATCGAACGCACCGCCGCTAAGTTCACTGTAGTGATTCGCCTTTTGCAGTAAACGAACCATTTCTGCCGAAATGGGCATGGGTTTAGCCGCTGTGGCTTGGGGCGCGAGTTCGTTGACTCGGGAAAGCTCGCTGGTAGGAATATAGGGGCTGTATTGCTGATCTATGCGACGCATTTCTGCCATAACCGCGGCTATCGCCTGCTCTGCTTTGGCATCATCGGGGTGAAAGAGCGTGACGTTTATGACAGTACCCATGATGTTTTGAGTATCGCCATGCCAGCCTGCCCATGCTGGCAGGCTTACCCATGTAAACATTGAGAGGCACAAGCAACTGACTAAGAACTTTTTCACTCGCACTCCTTTACTGAGTTGCTGCTAGAAATTTAAATCCACGGCGTAAACAAGATTACCTTGGGCATCATTGGCTTGCGGCGTGGCAAACATGGAGATCCAAGCGCCCGCATTAATTTCACGAAAATAAGGCTCTGGCATCGCCAAAGTACCTGTCACCCGCGCACCCGTTGGGTAGGGCAAACTGCCATTGAGGTCCATACGCAAGGGGCCACTTATATCAACTATGCGGGCGTTAAGGCCATTTTTGCCGTCATCTTCCAAATCGGCACCCAAACCGCCCAAGGCCATCCAATTCGAACCGTTGTAGATTTTGCCATCGGCCCAAGTGGCCTTACCCCGAAGTTTTTGCAAGCGGCTATTGCCGAGTTCCAGCTGTTCAATCGTCAGTGAAAATTGTCCACCGACGGCCAACGGCAGCATGGGTTGTACCAATGCAGCAGGAAAACTCAGGGTAGCATCTTTAATGGCGACACCAGTTTTACCTTTCAGGCAGACATAGCCGTCAAACTCTTGATTCTCCATTTTGGTGGTAATCAAGGCACAGGGTTTTAGGGTGAACAACGAAAGGCCATCCAACTTCCAGGTCAATTGACCAATAGACTGATCCAAGCCCTTAATTTTTACACTAACCAAACTCGCGCGGCCAGACCACACCGTGCCCGACACGCCGTTCATGGCAATATCGCCACCACGCGTTAAGACATAAGCACCCCACACCGCCGGTAAATTACTCACCACCAAATACAGCCACACGAGCACCCCGAGGGTGATCCAGAATTTCTTGCTCGCATTTAATTTGGGCAAGACCACGCTAGGAGACATCATGAAAACATTGACCTTTTGCATTAGGGCTTAACGAGACGCAAGTTGATAGAGACTTGACCGGGGTCGTTACTGGCGGTGATAGAGAGTTCGCGGATGCCGATGTGATATTTAGACTCCAGATCGTACAACCATTGCATCAAGGGCTCAGTGGCAACCTTGTCGATACGCACACGAACTTCGCCATTGGTACCGGGAATAAAGCTACTCATAGTCATACCATTGTCGCGCAAGCTGGTATCGATCAAACCACTCAAATTATCGTTGGCAAGGCTAGATTGATTCGATTGTTGCGCCAGCTGCTCGAGCTGCCGCGCCAACACCTGCACTCGCCCCAAGGATTGTTGCGTACTGGTGGTGATCTTAATGAGCTGCTCGCGCTTGGCGTTAAGTGGCGACAGTAACACCATCCATAACAAATAGAGCGCTACAAGCAAGGCGCCGATCAGCAAGGTGGTTTGCTCACGGCGATTAAATTGAGAAAGGCTAGCCAGTAATTTATCCATCTTTTCTATTCCGCGTGCTATTGCTGTGGCTTGGTAATTTTGAGGCGACCACTATTGAGATCGCCCTGTGCATTTGCGGTTAAAAGCTCTGCGGTATACCCCTGTGCACTGATGGACTGACGCAAGGCATCAATGGAGTTGAATGAATGCGCCTGAACGTTAATCGACATTTCACCGCTGTCCGCCGAGTAAGAAACCACTTTGACCGTGACATCGGGGTTGGCGGCGATAATGGGGAAAACACCGGCTAGGATAGCCACCACACTACCCGATTGGGTTTTGGGTTGAAGCTGCTGCAGCTTCATGCGCAAACGTTTCTCTGGGTCATCTGCCTGACCGCTAGGAACCACGGTGCGATAAGCAGCTTCCATTTGCTGACGCAATTTCAAGTTCTCTTTGTTGAGTTTGTGGATATTGAAACCCAACACCCCCACGTAAACCACAAAAGTTACTAAGGCCAAAATGCCCACGCCGCGCCAAAGCTTGATCCAACGCTCCAAGGGCAAGCGCTGGGAGAACTCGGCTTGGCAAAGATCTATCGCCTTGCCGTTAAAATCTAACTGCCAAGGATCGGCGAGCACCTGACTACGCACTTGCGCAGCCAAATGCGCGGGCAAATGTTGGTAAAGCGCATCCAGATCGGCTTGCTCGGCGGCACGCAAGGTCAAAGAAGGCAGGTTTTCGCCCAACTTTTGCGTAGCGATTAGCATCTCCAAAGCCGGAGCCAACAAGGGCAAAGGCACGCTAAACCCCTCTTGTTCAGCAAACCGTAAATTGACCTGACCTTGGTCATAGCCGAGCGTCCATAGGATGGAAGGGCTAGCAGCAGGCTGCGCCTCGGGTATTGCATCTGACTCGGGCACGCTAGGTTCCGCAGACGCCCCCACCTCTTGAGATTCAAAGGGTAATACCAGTGGCGCAGCCCAGCAGCGAGTAATTTCAATACCGATGTTAGAGAGCTGGGTGAAAATGGCTTTTAACCATTGCTTATCGGTGTAGGCCAAGGCGACCTTGCCTGCGGATGCTGTACCAATGGCAACGTGTAAATCGTCAATATCGCCCACCACCGATTCTTCCAGTTGAAAGGGCAACAAATTGCGCAGGTGTTTCTTTTCTTTTTCGGTGTATTCCAAACTCCGCGTTACCACCTTGGCGCCGGGCAATAGCAGCCACGCTTGCTGGCTTAGATCGCCGATTGCTGCGCGCAAGGCATCAAGATCGCCGGCTGTGGGCGCGGACGCTTGATCTTCGCCCAACCAACACCAGCGGAAATGATCCGCCGAACCGTTGATGGAGACTACAAGTTGTGAGGACATGAAACCTACCTAGTCACTGCTTTTTAAAGGAAAAATGTTAGTTGCTCTCTTCGCGTCTAACCACTTTGAAATAAGGGTTACCGCGCTGCAGCAAGCTGCGCCCAATGCGTCGCTGGTCACCAATTTGTACTGCCGTGGTCAACCAAAAATACTGTGTCTTAATGGCGATGTCTTTATCCGCCGCACCCGCGCCACTAATTTTATTCCAAGACACGTCGAAATCGCTTGGGCTCGAGTAATAGCCGCTACTCGGTACCTCAGCCTTGAGCGCGCTGGCTTGACTGAAGCTCAAGGGTGTCAGGTCTGTAGTTACATTTATGGTTCGGTAAAGTATCTCTGGAATCGTATTGATGTTCATGCGCTCCGTCGCCTCCAAGGCGCAAAGATAAGGGCGCAAGGCTCTCATAATGGCCGGTGTGACACCGCGCACCAGTTGTAACTCTTCAATGCTGCGAAACGGCGAATTTGCCGCCTGATAAGGGTCGGGCTGGCTGAGATAATAGTCATTCTCTGCCCCACCGGCACCTGACGGACTATCCGGCGGATCTGCCCAATCCACTACGGCTTCTAAAATGGCCGCCGCCTCATCGGGCGATTTCACCAGCGGCACATTGGGATCCTCCTCGCTGGGCAGCGCTTGCAGCAAACGTATAAACATACGCTGTGCGGGCTTGTAGCGTGAGGGCTCCAATATGCCTTTGGCAGGATCGAGCGGATCCAAAATGCTGTTCAAATTAAAACGGCTATTGGCGTCTTCCACAGCGATCAAAATATTACCCATACTGTCAGGCAGCTCTATAGGTACCGGCTGCCCCCAAAGCTCTTCGCGATAATCCACATTGGCATCGTCAGTTGCCAAAAACTTAATGGCGGCACCCTCTCCACTGAACAAATACGCGCGCGCTTGTGCGCCATGCCAACGCGCTTCTGCGCGCGCCATACCTAGCTGGTAATCCCCCGCAAATTTAATGCTCAGGCCGGCCACAAGAGCGACGATCAAGAGCACCATGATGAGGACTGCGCCCTGTTGAGCAGCACGACTATTTTTGGGGGATTTCGAACAAACGCACACTGCGGTTTCCCCCTTCAAGCTCGATGCTAATCTCCAAGGCGACTGGCATAGCCGAACCAGCACCATTGGTTCCCGAGCCACCATTTCCCCCGCCACCATTTAAAGGCGGCCAAGTAGGCTCCCAGGATTTGCTGTACTCATTGCCTTCCAAGACGCTTTTTCCGTTGGCTTTAATATTGGCCTCGGATAAAAAACGCACCTGAACATCCGCGACATCGTCCAACAACAGCTGGTGCAAAGAGTCGCGCTCAAAGTCGATATTTTCCAAGGGCAAGTTGCGCTCCGGCAGGTAATCACGCCACAACTTACCCTCAGCAACGCGATAGTTCACCTGCTGTAAGTCGCTGCGCATACGCCCCAAGGGGTTAACCCAACCGCGCCGCGCAAAGACCATAACCACTTGAAAGGTGTCTTTGCCTTTGGTTTTTTGGCTCGCCGCTTCGAAGCGCACCTGCGTGTTAGGCAATGCGGTATTGAGCGGCACTATATTGCGCATGTCTTGCCCAATCAGCTGCCAGGCTTTATCCAACTTATTCACTTCGTCCAAGAGTTCTCGCGTACGCTCGGCGTTGCGGCTGGCACCATCAAAGGACTCATAAGCCATAGCCGCAACCAGTGCAGAAAGGGCAATCGCAATCACCATTTCAATCAGCGTAAAGCCCTGTTGCCGACGGAGGTTATTCACTCACATACCCCGTTAGGCGCACTATGGGGTCACGTTTCTCTAAATCGCCAACGCCTTTAAAACCAACGCCCTCTGCCGCCACGCCCAGCACAGCGACATCTATGTCGAGTTTAAGAACACCGTCTACCGGAATCTCTTCGGCTTTGGTAGTTAGAAAGGTCCATTGCCACGCAAGGCCCATCATGTCGGTCTTACCAGAGTCTTTCTCGGGCAGTTTAAAGTTGGGGAAGCGCTCTTTGTTATTGTTTAACAGGTTTAGCCGAGTGAGTTCATTTTCAGCAATCCACATGGCGTAAGTCTTGTTGCGAATATGCGCCGCGCCATCAATTTGGGTCATCACCAATATGATGAGCGCAGGCAGCGCCATGGCGACTATCGCGAGCGCAACCATTACCTCTACCAAGGTAAACCCCTTGCTAGGCAAGCGCTGCAGAACTGTCAGCCTATTTCTCATCGGGCGCTTCAGCTTCATCTTGCTCCAGCCAACGGCTATTACCCATCATGTCGATTTCTATATGCTGCGCTGTATCGCTGGAACTGGCGCTTGCAGCCGACTCAAACAACGCCATTTCCACCGGAGTCGCTTCCCCACTGGGAGAGAACACCAACACAGGTGGTTGAATTTCTAAATCGGGGTCGTAGGCATAAATGCGCCCCTCAATAACCATCTCCCAGATGACGGTTTCAGGCAAGCAATGTTCTGGGAGCGTATCGCTCGGCAACTCGCCCCAGTTATTGTCGCGGAACCGCTTCCAGCTGTAGCACCATTGTTTGTTCAGCTCGTCTTTGGCGTCTCTCTGACTGACAAACATGGCGATGATTTCGCCGTTCAGCGCAGTGTACTCACCGACAAATGCAATGGCCTGTAGGAGCTTGCTCGCCTCTTGATAGGGTGCACTGTCTTTTTTATCGTCACCCATGGAGAGCGAAATTAAACTCGCGGTGAGGCCGATGATAAACACCACTATTAGGATTTCAATCAGGGTAAAACCCTGCATTCGCCCGTAGTTGCGCACCAGACTTGCCGCAGATTACTCGGCTTTTTCCGCCGCGTTCCAGACACTTAAATCCGCATCTGGGCCTTCGCCGCCGCTTACGCCATCCGCACCCAAGGTATAAATGTCGTAATCATGACCTTCAGCGGGGCTCATGTACAAATAGGGGCGGCCCCAAGGGTCCATTTGCAACTGCTCAACGTAGCCGCTGGATTTCCAGTTACGTGGCACAGGTGCCAAGCTCGGCTTGGTAACTAAGGCCTCAAGCCCCTGTTCACCCGTTGGAAAAACAAAGTTATCGATCTTGTAGAGCTTGAGTGCGGTTTGCAGCTGCTTAAAATCGGCCTTGGCTTTTTGTATGCGGGATTCATCCACACGATCCAACACAGCGGGTACCGCTACGCTCGCCAAGAGGCCGATGATGATAACCACCACCATAATTTCGATAAGGGTGAAGCCGCTTTGACGACTTTGAGCACCCAATGAATGCAATTTTACATTACGCATATCTACTCCTAAAACATCACATTAAAAGCGTCGCTAGCGATTAAACCAGCGAGTTCATTTGGAAAATCGGCTGCAAAATTGCCATAACGATCAAACACACCGACGCCCCCATAAAAACAATCGTCAGAGGTTCCAGTAATCCCATCGCCATACCCAATACCATTTCCAGCTCGCGCTCTTGGTCTTTGGCGGCATTATCTAACTGCTGCGCCAAGGTGCCATTCGCTTCGCCGCTGGAAACCAGCTGAACCAGTAAGGGCGGGAATGTACCTGCGTTTTCCATGGCGCGCGCCAAGCTACTGCCTTCACGCACCGCATTCACCACCTGCTCACAGGAATCTTGCAGAATTCGGTTGCTCATGACCTGACCCGCAATGCTAAGCGCTTGCAATAAAGGCACTCCGCTGGAGGACAAGAGACTCAAGGTAGCCGCAAAACGCGCTGCGTTGATTTGCCGAACCAGCTCACCAATCATTGGCAACTTCAATTGCAAGCGATGCCACACGCGCAAATTCGCTTCAACTTTGAGTAACTTACGCACACCAAAGACGATGCCGATAACGGCTAGCACCAAAAATACGCCGTAGTTAACAATAAAGTTGCTGCTCGCGATCAAGAGTTTGGTCAGTGCCGGCAGCTCGTGGCGGCTGTGCTCAAAAATTCCTACCAGCTTAGGCACTACAAAGGCCATAAGCGCGGTAATCACCCCCAAGCTCACGAACAACAAGACGATGGGGTAAATCATCGCCATTTTAATGCGCGCTTGAATTTGCTGGCTGCTCTGGGTGTAATCCGCCAAACGCTCTAATACTGGTCCCAAATAACCGGAGCTTTCGCCGGCGCGCACCAAGGCGCGGTACATATCGTTAAAGGCAATCGGGTTTTCACCCAAGGCCTGCGCCAAACTGAAACCTTCCAGCACCTTAGTGCGGACACCCAGCACGATACGCTTGATATTGGGTTTGTGCGCTTGCTTGCCGGTGGCATGAAGCGCTTCATCCAAGGGCAAACCAGAACGCACTAAGGACGCCAATTGACGCGTAATAATACTTAAATCGCGATTGCTTAAACGGCTCGCCCAGCGCTTGCGCCAGCCCGTAAGATCAAGCCCATCATCATTCGCTTTTTGCGGCTGTTCATGAGCGTTTTCTACTTCTAAAGGCTTGAGTTTTTTGGCGCGCAACTGGCTACGAACGTGGCGCTCAGAGTCGGCCTCGATAATGCCCTTAACGGTTTTACCCGTTTCGTTTAATGCCTTGTAGCTGTATGCGCCCATATGCTTTTTTAAAACCCGTTAAAGCTGTGTAGTAACGCGGAGCACTTCTTCCATACTGGTGATGCCATCCAATACGCATTGGCGGCCATCATCACTGATCGAAAGACTGTGTTTACGGGCTTCGGCCAGCAATTCTTGCTCGCCAGCTTGTTCGTGGATGAGATGACGCAAACGCTCGTTAATCTCAATTAATTCATAAATACCCTTACGACCGCGATAGCCTTGGTTGTTACAGTGCGAACAGCCAACAGGGCGGAAAATAGGGGTGTTTTCGGGCAACTTGAGCATGGCGCGCTCAGATTCCACCGGCATGTAAGACTCTTTACAGTGATTACACAGCAGACGCACCAAGCGCTGCGCCATCACCACTTCAAGGCTTGATGCTAAAAGGAATGGTTCAACACCCATATCTTTTAAGCGCAATACCGCACCAATCGCGGTGTTGGTGTGTAAGGTTGAAAGCACCAAGTGACCGGTGAGCGATGCTTGAATCGCAATTTCAGCGGTCTCGCCGTCGCGGATCTCACCCACCATGACCACATCCGGGTCTTGACGAAGAATCGCCCGCAAACCACGCGCAAAGGTCATTTCCACTTTGGGGTTAACTTGGGTTTGGCCGATACCGGGCAGCAAATATTCCACGGGGTCTTCAATGGTTAAAATATTGCGACTGCGGCTGTTGATATGGCTTAAACCGGAATAAAGTGTGGTGGTTTTACCGGAACCCGTTGGGCCGGTTACCAGAATAATACCGTGGGGTTTGAGCAAGGCACGGCTGAGCTTTTCTTGTACAGCTTTGGGCATCATCAACTGATCAAGCGACAGCTGACCGGCAGACTGATCCAACAGACGCAATACAATGCGCTCGCCAAATGCCGAAGGAATGGTTGATACACGAATATCCACCGCATGACCCGCGAGACGAACGGTAATACGACCATCCTGCGGCAGGCGTTTTTCGGCGATATCCAAGCGCGCCATAACCTTGAGGCGAGACACCAAGACTGGCGCTAGCTCTGGCTTGGGCGACAGCACCTCATTCAATACACCATCGATACGGAAGCGCACCGATACGCGATCTTCAAAGGGCTCAAGATGGATATCCGATGCGCCTTCGCGCACAGCTTGGGAAAGAATGGCGTTGATCAAACGGATAATCGGGGCATCGTCATCACCGGCCAATAAGTCGGTGCGCTCAGCCAAATCTTCGGCCATGGAGGACAAATCGAACTCAGCGCCTAAGTCATCCACCGCGCGCTGGGCTGCGCCATCGCCGCTTTGGTAATCTTTGGTCAGACGCTTTTGAAAGTCATCGGCGGGAATTTCCTGCAAGCTAAAACCATCGGCCTAATAGCGCTGTAGCACCAGGAGTACATACTAGGTTAAGCCGGAGCGATGCAAGACCACTTTGCTTTCAA
>JACCDN010459087.1_pt1 | contig 11236 bp, 9 predicted proteins | sample 7441691 | NCBI WGS metagenome assembly JACCDN01 (sample SAMN15323439, study PRJNA562643) | freshwater metagenome | isolation source: river surface water | place: USA:Blue River Watershed | collected 2017-08-16
GCATAAGGCTAAGTCCTGGTCCTGAGGTCGATGTCATCGCTCGAGCACCTGCCCAGCCGGCACCCAGTACCATACAAACAGCCGCTAATTCGTCTTCAGCCTGAAGAATTGCAAATTTATTTTGAGAGTTTTCATCTTTTCGATATTTTTGTACTAGAGAAATAAACTTTTCACCAAGAGATGTTGCCGGAGTGATCGGGTACCATGAAAAAACAGTACAACCACCCATTACGCCGCCAAGAGCCGCTGCCGTGTTGCCATCAATAAGCATTTTGTTGGTGTTTGCATTCATTTTCGTTAATTGTAAATCCGCATTCAGTTGTATATTGCTGCGATAAAAATTTCTTCCAGCAAGCAGGGCATTACGATTGGCCTCAAGCACTTTGGTTTTATCACCTAAGAAAAATTGCATGGATTGTTCAATTGATTCCTGGTTGATGCCAAGCATTTCTGCTATCACGCCAACGTAAACCATGTTTATCAAATAGCGTTTAACTTTGATGGAGTCTGATAAGTCTGCAACTAGATTTTTAAAGGGCACTTTAATTATTCGATCCGATTTGAACTCATCAGAAATTTTAATATCATCGCTGACAATCAATAGGCCAGTTTTGTTCAAATGATGGATGTCATCGTTGATGGAAGCTTGATTCAGGCAAACAACAATATCAGCAACAGATTTTTTAGCTAAAAAACTATTTTGGTGGGCACGAATCCAAAACCAAGTTGGCATGCCTGCAATATTCGAAGGAAATAAATTTTTACCAGCTACTGGAATGCCCATGTTAAATATGGCTCGCATCAATATGTTATTGGCTGATTGGCTGCCGCTGCCGTTAACTGTAGCTATACAGATATTAAGATCATTCACTTTCATGTTTTCTCCAGATCAAGATCACAGCGTGATAATAGTCATAGGTAATGATCAACATTAAATGTTAAAAATTGTGTATCGTCAAATTATTGATATCCAGTTCTATTCTCAAACATAGATAGAGAAAAACGGGAGCCGTATGGAAAATGATAAAAAACCGATCGTTTATTCTTGTTCTGGATGTTCATCGGCCGCTCAGCTCGCAAATCATATAGCGGTACGAATGGACAGAGCACGGATAGCTGAGATGAGTTGTATTGCTGGAGTTGGTGGCGATGTACGAAGTTTAGTAAATGTAGCAAAATCTGGACGGCGCATTGTTGCACTTGATGGCTGTGCATTAAAATGTGTTGAACACTGTTTGCAACGCCATTCTGTCGTGGCGGACTGTCATTATGTGATGTCTGATCTTGGTGTTGAAAAAAAATACCATCAGGATTTTGACAAAGAGCAGGCTGAAATTGTGTATAAAAAAATTATCAGCGAATTAAGTTGGGACGTTTAGTCCCAGCTTAATAATCTTTTTTCGCCACTCAGCTTTTGGATTTCGGTGATATCTTGAGAAACTTCGATGACACCTTTATAAGATTTATTTTTATCTCTGATTGCAAAGTAACGAATGTGGATCATACGGCCTTTGAATTGAATCCAAAAATCTGCATCATCTTTATTGCCGTTTTTAAACTCTTCTAAAATTTTTAATACTGTATGTACGCTCTTCGGTGGGTGGCAGAAGCGAACTTCTCGTCCAATAACACCAGCGCTGCGAGGAAACACTCGGTGTTCGCCTCGATTGTAAAAGAGAACTCGATCATTTTCGTCAACAAATGTTAGATCAAAGGGGATGAACTGTAGCATTAAATTTATTTGTTCTAAATTCATGCTGCCTTCTTGCATTTTTAAAAATACTGACTCAAGGTTTCGATCATTTGATATAACTTGATGAGCTGTATTGCTATTCAAGATATGTTCAGTGATTTCATATTTAGTTTCACTGACAAAGCCTATTTCTTCTTCGCCAAGACTCATTTCTTTCCATTCGTCTTCGGTTACAAGGTCTAAAGAATTTGGGAATAGTCTTAGTTCTTCAACTTGCATCAATCTTTTAATTTCAGATAGGGTGTAGTTGATAAGATTCTGTAAGTCAGAAAAATCATGATTTTCGACTTTAGCTCGAATGTCTTTAAGCATTTGCCTTATGCTATCGTGAAAAGCCCACATGCCGTTGCTAGGGCCAAGCCATCCATGCTTTTCAAGAAACGGAAATAATTGATTTTCTTTTCGAGCAAAACGTTTTTCGATCTCACATAGATGGTTAAAAATATTATAAAATTTATGCGGGTCACTCTTGGGATCTAAATAGAGCAGTTCATTAATAAGTTCGTTTAATACTGACGACTCTTGAAAATAGTTTTTAATTGGATGCCAAGAAGGTAGGTGTTCAAGATAAAATGGTTGATTCATATAGAATAGATAATAGTAGTCGTGTCATATGGTTATGATTTACGTCAGTGATAAGATGTTTTAATAAAAAAAGTCTGTGCACAGTTGCTGCTCTTAGCTCTTCCCTTGATTTCGTATTGAAATTATTTTATCGCTACGCTGGATTACGAGAACTCTAACCAAAAAATACTGATAAAAAATGGTGCAAATTGAAAACAAATACTACAAATCTTAATTCTACAAAGTATGGACGACAGCTTCTAATTTTTTTATTTATTTTGGTGTTGACCATGATAGCTCTCGGAGGATTGACTCGTTTAACCCGTTCAGGATTATCGATCGTTGAGTGGAAGCCTGTGACAGGGATTCTTCCGCCGCTCAATGAAAGCCAATGGCAAGAGCAATTTGAGTTGTATCAAAACTCACCTGAGTATCTTCAAATCAATAGTCATTTTCAAATTGAAGATTATAAAAAAATATTTTTTTGGGAGTATTTACATCGTCTTTTTGGAAGAATAATTTTTATTATTTCCGTGGTGGTTGCTATTTTTCTTTGGCGTCGTCAGTTGTTAAAATTAAGTCATGCCTTGTTATTACCGCTTGTGGTTTTATCGCAAGGACTTGTCGGCTGGCTCATGGTCCGATCTGGCTTGAATTCACGCCCTCATGTCAGCCAGTATATGTTAGCAATGCATTTTTTTACAGCGCTTTTATTGGTCTATTTAATCATCTGGATTGATGATCGAATTCGTCAGAAAACAAAAGTAATATTATTACTAAAGCAAAAGCTATTATTTTTACTTGTTGGCTTGTTACTGTTTTTACAAGTTTTTTGGGGGAATTTGGTAAGCGGTTTAAAAGCTGGTTATTATTTTAACAGTTATCCTTTAATGTATGGCAGATTTTTTCCAGTGGACGGCTTAAATCTGCATCCAGAGTATTTAAATTTTTTTGAAAATCCAGCAACTGTACAATGGGTACATCGTTGGCTGGCTGTATTGCTCTTCACTATGATTGGTGTATTTGCATTTACATTTTTAAAAAATAAAAAAAAGACATGTGTAGAGCGTGATGTTTATCAATTGTTTGTGATTGCGCTTATACAGCTGGCATTAGGGGTGTCAACTTTGGTTTTATCAGTTCCAATGTATCTTGCTGTGTTCCATCAAGTTGTTGCAACCCTACTTGTCAGTCAATACTTTGTTTTGTCTCACAAAATTCAAATTTAATTATTTTTATTGTGATCTATGTCATCAAGGATGACGGCGGTCATCTCGACCTAGCGATAATTTGAACAGCTTTGACTAGATGTAGTGTTTCTATTGAACTGATTTCATGAACTACTTAACTCGACAAATTGTTTTTAGAGAAATTCCAAACGAAGTTTCAATGTCATATTTGATTACTGGCTGCACTCTACGATGCCTTGGTTGTCATTCGGCAGATTCGTGGAATGCAGAGGGTGGGAAGCCTCTGACTTTAGAAACTCTAACAGTGCATTTGCAAAAATATAAAGAATGGATCACCTGTGTTTTGTTTATGGGTGGCGAGTGGCATGAGGCAGAGTTGATACAATTTTGTCAATTGGTGCGTGGTCAAAAAATAAAAACCGCACTTTATACAGGGGCCGAGCAGGTCTCACCACAATTGCTGGCGTGTTTAGATTATTTAAAAACAGGTTCATACGTCAGGGCCTTGGGTGGTTTAGACAGCAAGCAAAGCAATCAGAAGCTTGTGAATGTAGTCACCGGCGAGATTCTCAATTCATATTTTATCAATCAAGAAAATCAAAACAATCAGGAGGTTTTGTGATACGTTTAAATGAAACGCAAATAAGTAAAAAGACACAATTCATATCTAAATATATGTCCAATATGAATGCGGCAGACAGTTCTAAAATGGATGCCAATGCCAATGTGTCATTAAAGAATATTTCAACACTTGAGTCTGAAATTCATAAAGACATTAATATTCAAGTCAACAGACACTTGGTCAAAAACAAAATTGAACAGTTGTTTGGGCGTGAGCTGGCTGACGAATACGAAAGACAAATAGAGAGCCATGAAATTTATGTTCATGATGAGACCTCGTTGAAGCCCTATTGCGTATCTATTTCTATGTATCCATTTTTATTAGATGGTATGACAAAAATGGGTGGTGAATCACGTGCGCCTAAAAATCTTCCTGCATTTTGTGGCTCCTTTGTGAATTTGGTTTTTGCAATCAGCGCTCAGTTTGCAGGCGCGATTGCAACGGTTGAGTTTTTAACTTATTTTGATCATTTTGCTCGTCATGATTTTGGTGATGATTATTTACAAACACACAGCAAACAAATAGAAGGTTTTTTTCAACAGGTGGTTTATTCAGTCAATCAGCCCGCGGCAGCAAGGGGTTACCAAAGCGTTTTTTGGAATATTTCAATTTATGATCAGTATTATTTTGAAAGTTTGTTTGAGGGTTTTGTTTTTCCTGATGGCGACAAGCCTAATTGGCAAACACTAAGTGCTTTGCAGAAATGCTTTATGAAATGGTTTAACAAAGAACGCGAAAAGGCATTGTTAACATTTCCAGTGGTAACGGTAGCGATGTTAACAGAAAATAATCGAGTGCGCTGTCGCGAGTACAGTCAGTTTTGTGCTACTGAGCTTTCAGAGGGAAATTCATTTTTTATTTATCTTTCAGATACCGCTGACAGTTTGGCGAGTTGTTGCCGTTTACGAAATGAAATCACTCGTACAGATTTTAGTTATTCATTAGGGGCAGGTGGGGTTGCCACAGGCAGCTTGAATGTGATCACGATGAATATGAATCGTCTGATCCAAAATGGCAGAGACTTGTCAGAACAAGTAGTGAAAATTCAAAAATATCAGGTCGCATATCGTAAGCTGATGGAGGATTTCAAAGCCAATGGCATGTTAACGGTGTATGATGCTGGCTTTATATCTATGGATAAACAGTATCTGACAATTGGTATTAACGGCATGGTCGAGGCTGCAGAGTTTCTTGGGTTGGAAGTTTCTGACAATGAAGAATACAAAAGATTTTTACAACAGCATTTAAAAATCATTTATGACCTCAATAAGGCCGCAAAAAAGCATTACGGATATTCTTTTAATACTGAATTTGTTCCGGCTGAAAATCTGGGTGTGAAAAATGCCAAATGGGATCAAAAGGATGGTTATTATGCCCCGAGAGAATGTTACAATTCATATTTCTATATTGTAGAGGACAACGATATTGATTTTACTGACAAGTTGAATCTGCATGGACATGAGGTCATTCAGTATCTCGATGGTGGTTCTGCCTTGCATTTGAATATGGAAGAGTATTTAACCAAACAACAGTATGTTTATTTATTAGACCAGGCGGCACGTGTTGGTTGCAATTATTTTTGTACAAACGTGAAGGTGACAGTTTGTAATGATTGTCAGAAGATAACTAAAAAAACACAGACGACTTGTTCGCACTGTGGTTCTGCTGATGTCGATTATGCGACCAGGGTTATTGGCTATTTGAAGCGAGTTTCTTCATTCAGTACACCACGACAGATTGAGCAATCTACACGACATTATCATCAGGTAGCAAAAATGAGACCTCAATCTTCGTTAACATTTATCAACACAGCTGTTGCCGAATAAAGCTTTTCGTAGCTGCCATAACCATAAAGCTATGGCAGCTATAAAACCAACCATCGCAGTTAACAACTGAAGCTCATAATTTTCTGGAAAAATACTGAGTGTTAAAACTAAACGCAGGATTGAAGCTGTTAGAAATAATATAATTGTAGGCAACAAAAGCTTGGCACTTTTTTCATGATCCAATGAATGACCAGCATGAGCCAAGGTCACTCGAGTTGCCACCATTAATGTTAAGAGTGAAAAACCTGCGATAAAAACCAAATGTTGAAGGCCCAGCCATTTTGCCTGATTTTCAACGGAGACAAAGGATAGCAGTGTGTATCCTAAGATAAGCATCCAGACAGCTGAGCGTAGGCCGATGCCGACATAGGATCGTGTCATTGGTTTCTGTAAAATTTTAAAATGTTTGATTGCAATGAACAGGCAAACAAAAGCGCGCAATTGGTAAGAAGGTTGGATGACATTTAAGAATTCACCAACAAACGAAAGATTCAGCGTGATTGCCAGGGCTAAAAATTCCAGACGTTTTTTATTATTACCTGCTGTTTCTGGGGAAATGGCAGAGGGGACTCGTGTCAACATTGGCACTAAACGACTACCGAGACCTAGAATTAAATTCAAAGTAAACGCCTGTCCAGACAGAAGATATATATTGGAAAAGCTTATCGGAATATTTAGCAAGTGAATAATTGGAGCGATAATTGAGCTCAGTAATGCAAATGGTAAAAAGATAAATCCTTCAAACGGAATTTGTTTTCTGACAACAAAACGACTGACAATAAAAACTATTAAAAAAAGCACTTGGGCTAAAAATAAATTGGCCGATTGGTAAATCATATTATTTAAGTTCAACAGTAATTGCGCAGGGACGAAGAGACCAGAGAGTATAATCTCAATTTTATTAGCTGTGTCGGTTTTTGTCATTCGTGGAATAGCGGTCATTAAAAAACCACAAATAAAAGACCAAAGAAATCCAAAAAACATCAAATTGGCGTGAGCATTTCGAGGATAAAAAACGATCCATTGTTGTTGATGAAAAAACCAAATTAATGCTGCGACAGTGGCTGCCAACAGACCTATTGGAAAATGCAATTTATAGGGATCTTTTTGATATTTTAGTAAGCTGATCATATTAAAATTCTTTCTGATTTTTATGTATTTCTTCAACTAGCATTTCTGGTTTCAAGATGCTGATCTGTTGATCTGTGGTTGCAATGATTCCTTTTTTTGACCAATCACTCATTACGCGAATAACGGATTCGACAGAGGCACCTAAACAATCTGCAATTTCTTTGCGTGTTAATGGCAGCGGCAGAGTCCAAAGATCTGGGTTGGTGTTTTTTTCTTTTAAGTTTAGCAGTAAGATGCCAACTTTTTGCGCCAGTGATGATTTGCTCAAAGCCTTTTGGCTTTGCAACAGTTCCATGCGTTCAGAGAGAGAGTTTTGAATACGAAAAATCAATTCAGGTGCTTGAGACCATTGTTGAAGATATGTTGCTTTTGGAATTTTTAAAAAGCGAGAAGATCCCATGGCTACAACAGTCACTGGGTATGTGGGTTTAGCTTGTGTCATAATAAATGCGCCTATGACATCCCCTGGAATTGCGAAATGCACAATAACATCTTCACCAGAAAATGTTTGTTTAACTAGTTTATAAGCTCCACTGAGTACGATTCCAAAATGTGTGGCCTCATCGCCGCTTTGAAAGAGAACCTCTCGATGGCATGATGTGGCTATAGTTCCACTCTGACAAAGATCTGTGATTTGCTGCCGTGTCATCTTGGTAAAAAATGAACAGTTGATTAGTTCATTGATAGCGGCTTCAAGAGCTGTCATTATTGATCTCCTTTGATCAGTTGCAATAGCACAGTATAAATCGCTTCAGCTAATTTTTGCGGATCGTGTAGCATTTGGTAATGTTGAAACATCCGTGGGAAATATTGTTTAGCCTGATTATCGACAGTCAGTGCGTATGGCAAAATACCCCGAGAGGTGGCCTCGAGGCAAGCTTGGCGAATGTCCTGAATGCCATGATTGCCTTCATAACCATCAAGATCCGTTGGTTTGCCATCGGTTATTAATAATAAAAGTTTTTTGTGAGTAGTAGCTTTGGCTAGATTTTCAGTAACATGGCGAATCGCGGGACCCAATCGAGTGTAACCTGTGGGCTCTATCAGATGTTGTATCTGAAAAAAATGTTCCCAGTTTTGCTTAGGATTTTTATAATTTTGCAGAAAACAGTTTTTCCGAGTTTCACTCCATGTGCCTGCGATACTGACGTTATCAAAAATATTTTCAAATAAAATCCCACACAACCCAATAGCTTCGAGGATCACATCCAGTACTCGTTGATTGGCAACCCACGAGTCTGAGGACATGGATTGGTCAAAAAGAATATAAATGGTACATTCTTGAAGAGACTTGCTTTTGCTTTCATACCAACGAGCTTCGACATTTTTTCGCTTTAAAAGTGCAGGAATGTCTCGCACATAAGAATCGTAATCAATCTCTTCTCCGTCTTTTTGTCTTCTTTTCCATAGAAATTGATTGTTCAAGCTTTGAATTTTACGTTTCCATATTTCAATATTTGCGGTGTGCTTTGATATAAGATTTTTTTTATGATCATTAACTTGTGTTTCTAATTGTAATGGATCTTCAAATAGTCGGCAATAATTGTTGAGATATTTCGTCGATTTCGCATGCCACTCTGGATAAAGAAATGATTTGGTATGTTCATGTTTAATTTCGTCATTGTTTAGGAAATTTAAAAACATATTATCTGATTGATAAATCGACTGTGCCGCCTCGCCACCACGAGTAACCTTGTTAAGGTCTAATTCATCCAGGGCATTACTGTGCTGTTCCAGTTCGTCATCGCCGTTGTCAATACGATAACCACCTTGGTATTCGTCAGCCGTTTCCAGTTTTTCAAATGAATGTGTGACGGGATTGGCTTTTTCTTTTTCGATATCAACATGTTCGATCATTCCACTGTGAGGCTTGTTTTTTACTGTCGTCGGGGCTTTGTTTTCATTTCTTTTATTTTGGTCTTGTAAGGATTGAGAGGGCAAAATAAAGGCTTCATCGATTGAAACCAGGCAAGGTGTTGAGAGTAATAAGAACAACGGCAGTTTTTCATTTTTCTTTAAGTTGTATTTTAGTTCTGTTTCTACCGATTCTTTTTTTTCTCGTAATAGGTAAAGTTCTTTCCAGACAAGCCAAAGAGGCGTGTTAGTGTTTTTTTTCTGCTGAGAGGTTATCTGATTAAATATGTTATGTTGTAATGTATGATATTCAGGAAATTGAGCATCCAAATAACAATTAATTTTATGAATATGCGACAGATGCTCAAGTCGTTGTTCAATTGCCGAGATGTGTTTGTTTTGATTGTACAGTTTCAAATTAAAAGATGCCGAAGTTTGTAAAATAAGATTTAGATAGAAAAGCCGGTTTTCTTGGTGGTGAATGTATTGAGGTAAAAAAAGATTTTGGTTTTGCAAGCCAACATAACGAGTGCTTGCGACAATCTGTGGTTGAAATTTAGGTTCAAATAAGGCGCTGGCGAACGCTTCTAATGATTTACATAAAACAAGCCATTCATTTTCAGATATATTTTTGCTTTTGTTTTTTGTTAAAAGATCTCTCGGCCACAATTGCTGAAAAATCTTTTCAATCGGATTCATTATAAACTCAGATCTATCAAGTCTTTCAGAGAGCGCACAATTTGCGGATCATCTGACAGCACTTCGGCAATGCTTACATAACATGCTTGTCTTGGGTTCATGCCATCTTTAATCAGTTGAGAGGCGTAAACCAGCAACCTTGTTGAAACGGTTTCGCGCAGATTGAACTCGCTCATTTGTCTCAGTTTGCTTGCCAGTTTGACTAGTTTTGCCGCTTGTTGAGTGGTCGTTTGAGTCATCTCAGAGAGTAATCGTGTTTCGTCTTCAGCATTCAAATAAGTCATCATCATGTTGATAAATCTTTGTCTGGTCGAAGGCTTGAGTTCTTTAAAACCTTTTTGATAACCAGGATTGAAGCTTGCCACACACATAAATTCTTTAGGGGCTTTGACAACTTCGTTGGTTCTATCTAAATAAATTTCTCGACGGTGATCTGTCAGAGGATGCAGAGCGACGATGACGTCTTCTCTGGCCTCGGCAATTTCATCTAAATACAAGAGAGCTCCCAAACGCATGGCGCGAGTCACAGGGCCATCTTGCCAGACGGTATCAGCACCTTTGATGAGAAATCTTCCCAACAAGTCTGCGCTGCTTGTGTCTTCGTTGCAGGCAACTTTAATCAGCGGAACAGATAATTTTTCGGCCATGAATTGCACCAGCTGTGATTTGCCACAGCCGGTGGGGCCTTTAAGCAGAAGAGGAAGATTGTTTCTGTAACAACGTTCAAAAACTTCGACTTCATTATGTGATGGGAAAAATAATGTTTTTTCGTTTAACTGTGATTTCATTTTTCCCTACCAAATTATTATTTACGAACCTCGCCAACAGGGGCGCCGAAACGAATAAAATTCCAGATAAAAGCAATGATACCAGCGGTAAACAATGTTGCGGCTAGAATCAGACCTAAAAAGTGAACTTGGATTTCTTTCTGAACAGTCATAAAATCCATTCCCATTTTTCTTTCAAGATAGACTTGTGCAATACCTGCAATGGCGAAGGCGACAGTCATTGCTACCATGCCAATGTTTGAAGTCCAAAAAGCAAAGGTATTCATTGCCGTGTCTTGCATTTTTCTGCCGGTTAAATTTGGTAAAGCGTAAGTGATAATCGCTAAAATCAAACAAGCATATGCACCCCAAAAAGCAAGGTGTCCATGCATCGCTGTAACCAGAGTTCCATGTGTGTAGATGTTTACTTGTGGTAAGGTGTGAGCAAATCCCAAAAATCCTGCGCCAACAAAAGACATTACGGCACAGCCCAGAGTCCACAACAACGCCGTTTTATTCTCAGGCATTCGTCCACCTTTTTTAGCCATCGACAATGCGTAGATTGCCATAGCTAAGAAAGCGACTGGTTCTAAGGCACTGAATACTCCACCAATGATAAGCCAATATTTTGGTGTTCCGATAAAGTAATAGTGGTGACCAGTGCCCAAAATTCCAGACAAGAATGTAAAACCAACGATAATATAAAGCCATTTTTCGATAATTTCGCGATCAACACCAGTCAGCTTGATCAAAAGGAATGACAAGATGGCGCCCATGATCAATTCCCAAACTCCCTCAACCCAAAGGTGAACAACCCACCATCTCCAATA
>JACCDN010378602.1_pt1 | contig 11235 bp, 11 predicted proteins | sample 7441691 | NCBI WGS metagenome assembly JACCDN01 (sample SAMN15323439, study PRJNA562643) | freshwater metagenome | isolation source: river surface water | place: USA:Blue River Watershed | collected 2017-08-16
CGTAAATACTGAAGGGTTCTCTCGTCAGAAAGTTGTGCAGTCGACTTCAATTCCAAATTCTAGCGGTGGATTAATGACGGGAACTGGGGTTAAGGTTGATGAGATTACTAGAATCAACGATCCTTTCCTCGATAAACGTTTAGCAAATGCAACTTCCAACTACCAATACAATGAAGCTAGAAGTGATCACTTGAGCCAGGTTGAATCTATCTTTAATGAAATTGACAATGAGGGTTTAAATCAAATCTTAAATAAGTTCTTTAACTCGTTTAGAGAGCTCGCCAATCAACCAGAGAACGAGACAATTAGATCGGTTGTTCGCGATAACGCAAATATGGTTGTTAAAGACTTTAGACGTATTAAGGAAACTCTTGATACTCAAGCTAATAGTATCGATAAAAAAATTACGACTTCGGTTAGTGAAGTAAATCAAATTCTTCATCACATCGCTGAACTTAACGGGAAAATTCAAACAGTTGAGGCACAACAAGGCGAAACGGGAGATCTTCGTGACCAGCGAGATCTAGCACTCAAAAATTTGTCAGAAAATTTTAAAGTGCACACTTACGAAGATGAAAAAAAACGTTTTGTTGTTTCCGCACAAGGGATCGGTACTTTAGTTTCAGGATTAAATGTTCAAGATTTGGCAACTGTATCAATGAACAAAAATCAATCTTCTAATAATATGAGTGGATCTGCAGAAATTATTCTTAAAGATCGTCCTGCTCAGAAAATTTCTGATAATTTTCAAGGTGGAAAAATCGCTGCACTTATTAAAGTCAGAAATGCGGATCTTAGAAAATTACAAGACGATGTCGATAAGCTTGCTTTCAACTTCGTTCAATCAGTAAACGCCATTCACCGCCAAGGTTACGTAAATAGAAAAATTGAAATAGGGCCTGACGGTGAACCTGTAAAATTTGACCGTAAAGGGCCTACTACAAATATTAATTTCTTTGCTGAACCTGAGGAGATTAACGGGTTTGCTAATCAGATTGACTTGTCATTTGAAGTTAAATCAGACTTGGCCAACGTAGCAGCAGCCGTTTCTCCCAACGCTCCTGGAGATAACCGGGTTGCAATTGGTATTTCAAAATTGCAACATGAAAAAATCTTAGATGATGGCACAACAACACTTGAAGAAAAATTTCTTCAAACGATCGGTAATATCGGTCTCGAAACAGGAAAAGCTCGCCTTGATGCTGAACAGTCACAAGGGATTTTAGCTCAAGCAAAAACGATGAGAGAACGACTTGTTGGTGTTTCAATCGATGAAGAAACCGCCAACATGGTGAGATACCAACATGCGTATGAAGCTTCGGCAAAGGTCATGGCCGCAGCAGATGAAATGTTTAAAACAGTACTTAGCTTAAAACGCTAAGTAACAATTAGGATAGATAGATGACGAGAGTCTCTGAAAATAGTGCAAGCCATTCATTACAGTTTGCACTAGGAAAAACAAAGCAGAAGATGGAGGACCTACAATTAAAAGGTTCGACGCTGAAGTCTATCACTAAGCCTTCTGATAATCCCGTTTCTAACGTTGAGGCACTTGCTATTAATTCGTCTACTAATGACAATGTTCAATATTTAAAAAATGCAGACTTTGCTCTTACCTACTTAAATGTAACCGAAAAATCGCTTGAAGAATTAACCGACATTTTAACTAAAGCGAAAGAGATTGCTATTGCGCAATCATCAGATTTTTTCAATGCGGACGTAAGGAAAAACGTCGCAACCGAAGTGCAACAACTTTATAACCAAGCACTATCTATCGCTAACCGCAAGGTAGGTCTAAAACATATTTTTTCTGGGTACAATACATTAACAGTTCCCTTCGATTCTGAAGGAAATTATCGTGGTGACACCGGTGTAACTTCTTTAGAAATTACTAAAAATTTTTTTGTTCCCATCAATCTTCACGGAAAAGAAGTTTTCTTTGGAACTGATCAAAGCAGCTTTGACGAATCTCCCTTGGATCAATTTGAAGAGTACAATAAAGCAAACCCTAACAACGAACAGAGTTTAGAAAAAAGAGACTTGGCTTCCATAGATGCGAGTGGAAATAAATTTAAATCTCGCGATAATATTTTTTCTCAAGTTAAAGGCCTTGTGACCGCACTTGAAAATAACGACGCTAAAGGTATTCAGTCACTTTTAGAAAAATTCGACAATTCAATTACACGGCTTATTACTCTTAGAACTAAAGTAGGGTCGATCACAAACTCTATCGATACCACAAAGAGTACTATTGAGACTGAAAATATCGACCATGCTGCAAGAAAGAGTACTCTTCTGGATGCTGATGTGGCCGAATTGTTTGCTGATATACAAAAGCAGCAAGCACTTTTAAAAACTACTTATCAATCTACGCAAGGCGTTTTAAACTATACGTTGATGGATTTTTTAAAGCGTTAAAATCTGCGTGCGACTCTTTAAGTAAAATTAAAGCGCGCTTTTTTCTTGCTTTTTAATTCCTAAAATAATATATGAAGCTCTTGTGAACCGGATCAATGGAAGGTTCTGGCTGTTATGTTGAGGTTCTTATGCTCGTTTTGACAAGGAAGCTAGGCGAAAGTATTGCAATTGATGACCATATTAAAATCGTAGTTGTTCAAATTAAAGGAAAACAAGTACGCTTAGGCATCAAGGCTCCGCCTGAAACTAAAATTCACAGAGAAGAAGTCTATAAAGCCATTCAAGACCAAAATACTGAAGCGGCGCAAACAGACTTAAATACACTTTCAGCTCTTGCACAAGAGTTAACTAAGAAGTAATTTCCCGCTTGCACTTTTGCCCCTACGACTGTTACAATCAAAGTCACAAGGTCGGGTATTACCACTCGCACATGGAGGCATTGTGAAAATCAAGACGACAAGATTTGGTGAACTGGAAGTCGATAAAAAGGATGTTATTGAATTTTCAGAGGGATTATTAGGCTTTGAAAGCTTGAAAAAGTTTTTCATTGTTGATCCAGGAGACCAAACACTCATCCTTTGGCTACAATCAATTGACGATGCAGGGACTGCATTTCCAGTTATTGAACCAAAAATTTTCCAACCTAATTATTCTGTAAAATTATTGCCAGTTGAACTTAATAGCCTTCAACTTGAAAACTTATCAAACGCTTCGGTATACGCGATTTTAACAATCCCACAAAACGTAACTGAAATGTCTGCTAACTTAAAAGCACCAATTATCATCAATAATAAAACTAAAAATGCACGTCAAATCGTTCTTCAAGATAGTAAATTAGAAGTAAGGCATAAAATGTATATGGATCTTAAAAAATACATCGTTTCTTACTCTTCTGATGACTCTAAGAGAACTAATGTGCAAGCAAGCACACAGAGCAATGCACAGGTTGTAAATGCAGCTCCTGAAGCGACTGCTACAAAAGCTCCAGCTGTAAACGTAGCAAAAGATCAAGAAGCTTAGTTTTCAAAAAAAATTCTGCAAATAAAAATGGCCCAGATTGGGCTATTTTTATTTGAGCTATTTTAAATTTTTATTCGCAAAATCAAAATTCACTAAAGACCAAAAGGCATCAAGAAAATTAGCTCGATTATTTCTATAATCAATGTAATAAGCATGCTCCCAAATATCCACAACTAGTAATGGAATTAATTTTTTTGTAATAGGTGTTTCAGCGTTTGAGGTATTTATAATTTCAAGTTTTCCAACTTTGTTTTTCACTAACCATGTCCAACCCGATCCAAAATTACTTAAGGCCACTTTATTAAAATTTTCTTTGAAAATTTTGAAACTACTGAAGTCTCTATTTATTAATTCTTTGATATCCCCGTGTGGTGTGCCTCCACCCTTGGGACTTAAACTATTCCAAAAAAAAGTGTGATTCCAGATTTGAGCGGCATTATTAAAAATAGCTCCTTCTGATGTCAAAATGATTTCCTCTAATGTGCGTTTATCATCTTTAATAAGATTATTTAAATTGTTCACATAGGCTTGGTGATGTTTTCCATAGTGAAACTCTAACGTCTCTTTAGAAATATACGGTACTAGAGCATCTAGCTCATACGGTAGTTTTGGCAATTGAAATGTCATAAATTCTCCTTTTTTCTTACTAGAACTACCTTACTCCAAAAAAGTGCCTGGCACTTTTTATTGTTAAGCAGTTAGATTCTTGCTAAGTTATTAACAAAAAGGATATTTTATGGACAATGATTTTAAAGCCTTGGCCAACAACCTCGCACATAACCTTGTTGAAATCAGGCAACTTAGAAATCTCACCCAAGATGCTTTGGCAAGGCTTGTCGATGTACCACGATCAACGATTGCAAATCTTGAATCTGGTGAAGGAAATCCATCACTAGCTAATTTATCTAAACTTTCACACGCTCTACATATTCCTATTGAAAAACTTTTAACTCCTAGAAAAATTAAATGCACATTAGTTGAAGCCAAAAATATTGAAGTTCAAAAAAGAAGCCAAGGCGAAGTACTCGTTCATAAATTATTACCTGATCCACTTCCTAATATGGATATTGATCGTTTGGAATTAAATCCTGGGTCGCAAATGAAGGGAACTCCTCACCCGTCAGGAACAAAAGAGTATCTTCATTGTATTATGGGAGAAATGACGGTTAAAATTTCTGGTGAATCTTTTGTAGTGAAAAAAGGAGATGTACTCGCCTTCCCTGGAGAAACTCATCATACTTATATTAACAATGGCAAAGGTATGGCCATTGGAATTAGTGTTGTTGCACTGACTCCACTGGGAGCTTAATGTTTCTTCAGCTTCCCTGCTTTCGTTTACGATAGTAAAAACAGTTCGCTCCCAGCGTGTTCCGCTAAAGCCAAATTCAAAAAAATCAGCTTGTGAAGACGATCTCGAACCACAAGGCTTCGACGATTATTTTCTCCACTCTACAAATGGAAAATTACGATCACACTTTACGATCATATTATTACCCATTGATTTTGCTAGGCTTAAATAAGATGTGTTGTCAGCGATAAAAGCGTTGCGCTTTTCTTGGACCACAAAACTCCAACCTGATGTATGGTTGGGCCCGATAGCATATAGTGAAAAACCATTTGAGATAAGTGCTCGCCTCATCTTAGAACTTCTCAACTGTCGCCCATCTCTGTTTATGATGCCTTTAAAATATGCGCCATTTTCATCAAATCCTTCTTTTTCTATTGTAACCTCAACACCATTTGAATTACGACAAGTTATATCTGGCTGTCCGCCACGAGCGAAAACCGAAGAGGCACTTACCATCGATAAAGTAAGAATACCCAATAAAAATGTATTTTTCATATTTTCTCCTTATTAATTTGGACCACATGAGATAGGTCTAACTTGGTTAACTTATATATTGCTAACCACAATATAGTTTCTATAAATAACTTCAAGGATTCATGTAATAATTTCATCGATGTCTAAAAAGCTTTCAAAATTAAACGAGTGAAAAAGTGCCTGGCACTTTTTAGCTTTTTATTGAAGTAGGGCATTATGCATCTGGGGATTCTGAATTGCCATTTTGTCCGTTACCCAAAAGTACTTTGTTTATATCGGAAAGAGTTCCCCTAAGAAGGGATGATCTCGTATCTAATTTACCAGCAGATTCAGAGGACTTTATCGCACTATTTGTTGATTTAGTTGTTCCTTCGCTTAATTTTGTCATTGCTTCATTGATAGCGGCCATTCCTTGACTTTGCTCATTAGAAGCAGTTGAAATTTCTGTTACCAATTGATTAACTTGGGTGAAGTTATCGTAAATTTTATTAAAAACGTTTCCGCACTCTCTTGCAACTGTCTGCCCTGCTTCAACCTTAATTTTTCCTTCACGCGAAATGCGCTCAAGTAAAACTTTACTATCATTTACGGTTGAAGATACCTTTTGCACACTCTGTGAAAGTAGTTCTGAAATTTCTTGAGCTGATTTTCCCGACATATTGGCTAAATTTCCAATCTCTTCAGCAACTACCGCAAACCCCTTCCCGTGCTCACCCGCTCTTGCTGATTCAACGGAAGCATTAAAGGATAAAAGTTTTGTTTGAAAAACGATATCATTAATAACTTTTGTCTTTGATTCAATTTCCGAAATTACATTAAGTATATCTTGTATTTTTTGATTATTTTCCTGCACCTCTTTTATCATGTCTTGATTAGAGACATTAATTTCGTCCATTGATTGAATCATGTTATGGACTACCCCCCTTCCAATATCTGCGGTCTCTAATGAAGACAGAGAAACTCTTGCACTGTTACGAGCATTGTCACTGTTTTGAGCAATGGTTGCAGTAATCTCATCTAATACTGAAATTGTATTCTGCAAAGCCTTCTCTTGACCACTGGCCGACTCGGAAAGTTCCATTGAGGTCAAATTCAGCTCTTCAGAATCCGTACGCAACTCTTCCGCAATAATATTTAATTTTTCAACCGATTCAATAATTGGTTTGGACATTTGAACTGCAAAATAAAGCCCGAGTGAACCTAAGACAATTAGGATCACGCCACCAATGAAACTCACTGTTTTTAAGAAGCTGTATACAGGCGATAAAATTTCTTGCATATTTTTTTCTGATATAACTATCCAACGATTACCTTCTGCCTCTAAAGAAGAATAAGCTGCTAAAACCTTTTCCCCTTTAATACTTTTAGTTTCAACTAAATTATTCTTCTCACCCTTTTTTACTAATTCAATTAGCTCTAAATTTAAAGGAGTAGCGTTACGGTAGTTAGCATTAACATTGTAGGTATCTTTATCTAAATACATATCTGAGCGTAAAAAACCATCTTCTCCAACAATATAAGTTTGCCCAGTCTCACCCATCCCATCTCTTGCAGAAAGAAGTTCTGAAATTTTTTCGAAGTTAAATTCTACAACGACCACCCCCATTACATCCCCCTTACTTATCCCTTCTGATAAATGAGGAAATTCTGCATGGGTTCTAACACAAAAATATGCGGCAGCCCTATCTATTGTTTTTAAGAATTCGTAATCCGCATAAAAGACTTGAACTTCTTTAGATTTTAACGCCAAATCTACACACTTGGAGAGCTTTGTACCTTTTAATAAACCGTTAAAGGCATGGCGCCCAGCTATTTTTCCAGATGTATCCTCAATAGCAGAAAAAATAAATTGCCCATTCATATTGGTCAGATAGTAATTCGAAATTTGAAAAGATTTTAGTTGCTCCAAAACTTTAGTTTGATAGATTGCTTGTAAATTCGAAAATGCTTTTTTATCTAAAGCATAATCATTACCCACGCTAAAACCTGAAGCATAAAAAGCACTTTCGTAAGCTAAAATAAGCCCTTCCGTTAATCGATCTGTTCCCAGCAACGTTGTGAACATTTTGGTTCTTTTAAAAAAATCGTCTGCTCGTTTTTGCGAAATTCCACGAAGTGAGCTTAGCTGATTTGAAGCCATGCTCATTAAAGCTCTTTTGGAATTAAAAAAGGAAATACTCAAAGTAGAGACAATCCCAATAATTGTTACGCAAAAAACTAATGCAATAATTTTTAATTTAAAAGAAGGCCTATTAATCGTTAACACGAAGGACTCCTGATTAATTTATTTAACGTCCTCTTTCCAAACACCAGATCCTGCAATCCAAGAACTGCCATCTTTCATTTTACATAACTTAACAAACGAAGTTTTTGGTGTTGCCTTCTCTTGTCCTGGTTTTGCCCATACGTAGTCAACCCATGCTCCATCCGCCTTAGCCTTTGCTGCTTTATCAAACTCTGCAAAAAGCGGAAACTTATTCTCATCAACCTGAGCACCGATAACGTTACCATTTAATCTTTGCTTAATTGGGTGCATGACCATTTTTATTTCTGCACTTGTGTCCTGAACCCAAATGTAATTATCTCCACAATTTTCAAACAGCAGAGCCTTTGGCCAGTCCGCCTTGACGGCATCACCTTTTTCACTGATTAGCTTACATACTTCATTGACTTTATCTTCAGCTATTTTTTTATTGCAAGCACCTGCTGCTAAAACACTTGAAGTCAAACCAAATACAATCATGCTGAAAAGAACTTTCATGGGATCTCCTTGTTTAAATATGTAAATTCATTATCGTATATATTTGTAAGGAGATGAGTTTTTTTAATGTATTTTCTGAACAATTAAGGTTGCCTTGAGAAAAAAAGGGCCTGTTAAAAAACAGACCCTTTTGCTTTAGTATTTTGAAAAAATTTAAGAAATTAAATATCTGCCTTTATACCAAAAAGAATTTGTGACGTTTTTTCTTCTTTTTTTGTTGCTGCTGAGCTGCTGAACTTTTTTGTGTCAGTAGTGTAAGCAACGTGATATCTGAAATTAGTATCAGCAAATGGCTTATACATCAAACCAAGCGCCATTTTATTCGCTTTGTAGTCTGAAGCCGCAGTATTTTGCTTAGTGTACTTATCATTAATATATGTCGCAAAAGGAGTAAATTCATTTATCGCATACGCTACGTTAAAATAGATCGCCTTAGTTGTTTCTTCTAAAGCAGTTGTGTTCGTTCCTGAATTTCTGTTATCTTTTTTAAATGTCTTGTAATCTGCATCGATTGTAAAACCTGCAACTTCCGATCTAAGACCTGCCGACATTAAAGAAAAATTACCTTTTTTTGTTTGTGAAGCAGCTGTCACGTTTTTATCACCATCTTGAGGGGCCAAAGTATATGCCAATGTAGGCTGAATCATTTTATCCATAAAGCTAGCTGTATAGTATGCACCATAAGCAACTGCATTATTTTTTGAATTTCCAGTTGTATCTGTAACCGCTGTATTTGGATTTGAAAGAGCAAGTGTTAAGTTATGCACTTCTAAAAATTTAAACATTGCAGATGCACCAAAACGATACTCTCCTACTGCTGTTCTAAAATTAGCGAGTGCATTTGAAGTAAGGAATACATCTGAACCAGACACCATCGATTCACGTCCAGCAGCGTTTGACCATGATTGCTTACCAAATCTAGTTGTGAAATATGAATTTTTATGATCTACAAAAGCAAAATCTAGAGCCGAGTTTGAATTATCTCTATTAGTATCAGTTCCAAGCTTATTAAATCTGTATCTAAATCTTAAAGAAAGATTCTCGTTTACATTCGCTTGAGCGTTTAATCTTACCATCGTATTATAAAAAGAGTTTTCTTTATCCTTGTCTTTTGTCCCAGATGGTGTTTCTGATTCCGTTGTTTTTATAATCAGATCTGATCGCCCTTCAATGTTAAACTTATAATCTCCCGCAACAACAATTGTCGAAGCAAGAAGTGAAAATACTAGTACGACTTTTTTCATATTCCATCCTTAGTTAATTAATAAAAAATGCTTGTTAATATATAGCATTATCTAATTTAATAAAATTGCCAAGAAAAATAACGGCGCGCTTGAAATATTAAAAATAATCAATTCGCGTGCCAGAGAAGAAAGAATCTTGTTCTTACTAATGCACTGGCTTAAATTCATCATTCAGGAAAAAAGAGGTTTCCATATCTTTCCTAACATATCTCTAAAATTGTTAATCGAATTTTAATCATCCTAAAAAAAACCTCACACGCCATTTTGTTTTTTCTTCTTTATATAATGTAGCAACTTCAATTAAGAAGTTTTTTAGGAGAATCACACATGAAAAATTTAGTTGCTACAATCGCACTTATCGCTTCTGTAAATTCATTCGCAGCTGTTAATTATTCTGCATCTGTTGAACTTCCAACATCTGCTTCTCAAATTAAATTAGCAAGCGCTGAATACCAATTAATCCCAACAAAAACTATCGTACGAACAATCCCAGGATGTGTTGAAACTCCTGAAACTTACGGAACATGCACAACGACTGTTGTTCTTGAGTCAGAAGGTGCAGTAGTTGCTCATGTTTCTTACCTTGATTTACAATTTTCAGAACCAGAAGTTCAATGGGTATCTGTTAACTTAAAAACTGATAGCTTTTCTCCAGAAGCAGTAACGGCCCTTAAAGCTGCTAGCCCAGCTTGGAGATTTCCATTTTCAAAAGTGAGAGCAGAATTTGCGAAAAACAACTTATCTGCATCTGTTAAAACTATTTCAAAAGACATCCAAGTTATCGACATGAGAAATTCTAAAATTTGTCAAAGAAACGATGATGGTGAAATCTTAGGTAACTGTTCTGATGTTCTTGTTTATAAGACTGCTAAAACTTCTGTAAAAGAAGTTTCTGTTCTTAAAAAATAAGATTTAGTGTGATTAGTGGGTCAAGTGAAAGCTTGGCCCATTTTCGTTTAGTAAGTTCAAACTCCGTTATCTTAGCGTAGTTTCTGTAGCCGTCTTTGAAAGGTTTAAATACATCGCCGCTTCTTGATTAAATGGATCCTTTAAAAGAACCTTTTCCCATTCAGTTTGCGCTTCAAGAACTTCACCATTTCCATAGTGAATAATTCCTAGTGCAATTCTAGCTGGTGCATAGTTGGGCTCTTCGTTCTTAAGTGTTCGGAGCTCTTCGATCGCCTTATTCACAAAACCTTTTTTAGCGTAGCATTTAGCTACTTTTACACGTGCTTCGAAATTTTCTGGATCAAGCCCCACAGTTTTATTGAATTCAAATAGCGCTTCATCGTAGCGTTGATAAGTCAGGTATAAATCTGCAAGTTCGTAGTGTTTTAGGGCAAATTTGCGATTGATATGTTTATCTTCTAATAATTCAGAAGATGATTTATTTTTTCCCTTCACTCGCTCGTTCGCCATTTCAAAGATTTTTTTAGCTTGTTCATATTGACCAATATCATTATATAAAACAGAAAGTGAAATCGCTGCATCGGTGTGCTCTGGATTTAAACTTAAAACGCGGTTAAAAGCTTTGATTGCTTTTCCGATTTCGCCATTAATATGAAAAATATTTGCTAAGTAGTAAACAGCTTCCGCATTGCGATCATCAGATTCAACAATTTCATTTAAAAGCAGTTGTGCTTTTTTGTACTCACCTTTTTGAAAACATTCTTTGGCATTAGAAAGAATTTGATCATTCATTGAATTATACAAAACGCGCCTCCTACTGAACGGTTTTTTTGCAATTATTTAAAACATTATCAAAAGATTTTTTGATTTTACCATCAATTTGAGATGAGAATTCGTCGTAATATTTTTCACATGAAGCTGAATCTTTTAATTCATAAGAAGCTTCTAGTGCTCGTAGCATTGAGCGCTGTCTTTGTTCTTCTTTTGAAAGAGTCTTTGCCAAATCTAAGTAGCGTGCACGAGATGCTTCGTAATCACCTGTCTTGAAATAAAAATCTGCA
>JACCDN010999881.1_pt1 | contig 11234 bp, 8 predicted proteins | sample 7441691 | NCBI WGS metagenome assembly JACCDN01 (sample SAMN15323439, study PRJNA562643) | freshwater metagenome | isolation source: river surface water | place: USA:Blue River Watershed | collected 2017-08-16
ACCTTGAGCTTTAGCATAGCCACTAACCTGTGCATCTGCTCCTTCTCTATGTTGTACTAATTCAGCTTGACCTCTATCTTGCACTTTCTCTACGATGTCAGAGTTATCAATGTGATCACGTGATGCCCTAATATGCGCCATCATACCTTGTGCCTTCGCCATTCCCATTTCTCTATGAATAGCTCTTGCTTCAGGTGCGCCAGATAGCACTTTGTGTCCCGCATCATGTTGCGACATCCCAGTTCTCTTGGCAAGTAAATCAATAACATCTTGAGTCTGATCTTTGGAATATTCATTTGCACTATTTCGAGTTAACTCTCTTCCTTCGGATACACTCTTTAAATTATCTTTATGTGCATTAGTTGAAGTCTCTAAACGCTGCATCTCATTATATGAGTTTCTAAAGCCTTCTTGCTGACTCTTGTCTATACCAATACTTTCAAGAGCAGATTCCGTATTGTTAGTTCTTTCATTAACACCTTGTCTCTGGGAAGTATTAGTTGATTCATCAACCTTAGAACTATGAGAATCTTGTTGACTACTGTTGTTATTTGCATTTACCTCACCACCAACTCCTGCATTAACATTAATTCCCGCCATACCACCAAAGAACTTAGCAAGGCTTCCGCTTAACCCGACTTCGCCTTTAATCCATGCACTTGCTTTTTGCTCCCAGCCATGAGTATTGTTTTTGCTAAATTCTTCCATTTTATTCACGGCTCTCATGACTTCCTTACCATCTTCAGTACTTGTATCAACAGTAATACCGTTCTCTCCTTTCATGGCTTCGGATAAATTCTTAAGTGCAGATACTTCCTTGCTGACTAGCGATTCTTCTACCTTGCTTAAAGTTGCTCCTTCGCTTTCAAGGGCTTGCAACTCTTGCCTTTCTATCGAATTAAATGCACTAGATATACTATCTGTCTCTTGATACTTTGCCTCACCGACAGAAGAAGTAGTCCCCGCTCCACCGGTCGTGATAACGTTTCCATTTGGCAAGATTGTTTCCATACTACCATCTGCATTAATGCCGGAGTTCATACCAGTAACATATTGCTGAGCATTGTTGAACTTGTTCTCTCCTACATTGTCGCGGTTAATATTTTTGGTATTAATGTTATCATATGACATACCGCCGCTAGCTTTTTCAGCGGCAACTGCCCCAGCTGCTCCTTGCATGCTTGACATTATACACCCAGCTAAGTGTAGTAATCCTCCCTCTCCCATACGAGTTACATATACGGCCAAAAATGGTATCATCAAGCTAAGTCCTGCAGCTAAACTTGCTATGTGATCCATCTTATGCATAGCGTTAGACCAAGCGCTATAGCTAACTATATGTGCGGGGTCATATGCCGTATCGATAATCATATTAAGCATTGCAAATAATGGTGGCCATAATTGCAATGATATACAAGTCGTTATCCATCCTCTGTACTTTGCCATACCTCCTGCAAAGATCATTAAGGGCAATACAAAAATGAATGAACCGTAGATCATGTTCTTCATTACTGTTAATAAGCCAGTCAGTATCCTATCCGCTAAATCCCCAGAGAGGAATCCACCTGCTTCGTGTTGTAACTGAGCTTTAACGTTAGGATACTTGCCTGCTCTATATTGATTAAGACTATTAATCATCATGTTGTGCTTGATGATCTCCTCAACTGCTATCTCGCTATTATCGTACAGAGCTTGGATTTGTCCTTTGAGAGCATCGTTTAATTTAATATGCGATGGATTGTATTTAGCCTTAGCACCGGGCGCTCTTAATTTAATCGACATCGCAGTAATATCTCCTGCTGCAACTAGTTCCATCTTCACTTCAAAATAAGGTACCGCTTGTTTACAAGTAGGTGATGGGTCTTGCTTAACTCCGCGTATGATCATCGGCACTCTAGTGAATGTTCCAGCATTCTTGCTAACTAGTCCCCACATATCTTTAGTAGCAACAAGCTCCTCCTTGGTAAACTGATGGCCTATCATTGCAGGTAAGATCACGCATCTCTCAATGAACTTGTTCATATTCGCTACAAACTCAGGGTCTCTAACCTTTGACTGCATCACTTCCTTAGCAAGCCTTGCTCCAAAAACATTCCCATGATGGTAGTAATTAAATGCAGATCTACCATCAATTGCAGAGAATGCTTGCTCAAAGCCAATAGTTAACAAATGTCCTATTTTTTCTGCTATCCCTATAGGAAGAGCAAAAGCTAATGGAATATTGTCAACCCTCCAAAAATGCTTCTCAACATGGTCTTTAATGTTAACAGAAGTTTTTGGCAGTAACAGACCGTTGATCAGCACTACAATACCAAGAACCTTCTTTAAATATTGTCTCCACTCTCCATCAGCATTACTTCCACTGATCTTAAGAGCATAATATGCAGCTACCACTATAGTTACCGTATTGATTATTCCAGGATATAATGTTGAATTCCGCAGCATCGCTATTGCATTTAGCGTATTAAACATGTGATATGCATATCCATATAGGTGTATTGTCAATTCCATTTTCTTGTCCTCCTATTCTCCGATTCTGTTGCTGCCTACAAATGATTCAAAACTCTTGTTAAAGAAATCTACATCTCTCTTTAACCTATCTTTGCTGCTTGCTATTAAATCGTACCTACCTCTAGCCTCAACCCTTGCTTGTGATAGCATTCGCATTACTTCTCTGGTTTCTTGCTCAAATGATTCAAACTTCTTTGCATCTGCTATTTGTGCGTGGCTAAGCTCCCCTACAGCTTCCTGAACTTCCACAAGAAGTGTCTGCAAATAACCCGTAACTACGTCAAAGCTTAGTGCTTCTACGTACTCTAATTGGTTACTGATAACGTTATGCTTTCCTGAATAGGTAGCAAGATCCATTTCTATCTTTAAAATGAGCTGCTCAGATGAGAGGGCAACAACAGTTTCTTCTTCTGCTGTTAGCTCTCCTGAATTTGCTAAGACTTTGTCGACTATGCTAGCTACTATCTTCTGTATCCGCTGAAACAAGAACATGCCTTTTCTAACACGTTGCGCTTTAGCTGTAGGATTCAAACACTTGTCAGCTTCATCACAGGTATATAGTCTAATTGTTTCACTATCTACGCCTTCAGCCCCAACAAACTGGGCAAGTAAATCTCTGTTAATTAGCGACTTAAGATGCTTCACTTGCGGCTTTCTATCTTCTCCTTTGCTGCCAATGATCGTACCTGATATACTCATTAATAATTCCTTTAGTTCTTTGGCATCTTCTTCTCTCTCTTCGCTGATTTTTTTAGATAATGCTTTCCATACGATATTATAATTCTCACCAAGTTGTGACTCTAGTTCCTTAACTCCTTCAGTAGCATCTCCTGTATCTTCTTTACTTTTCTTTTGGAAATCGGCCATATCCTTACCACCACCAGTAAGTACCATCTTGGATTGACGAATACCTTCTGATTTAGCGTTCTCTTTTGGGAACATTGGATCCATTAAGCTTTGCATTGTCTGACACTTGTCAAAACTCATCTTGTTTAGCCAATCGGCCTTTCCGTCTAACCATTCAAGTAAATCCTGACATTGCGGACACAGACTTTTAATTGCCATCATAGCCCCATAAGTAGCTGCAGTTTGTGGCAGACTTTTCAAGTAATTCATTAACTCCGCGCCAGAGACCATCGACAGTGCGCCGCCTAAAAGCTCTACTTGCGCAGCGCATGGTAAACCACCAAGTCTACATGATGGGGCTCTCTCGCAGTAATAGGATGTAATTTAGGTTCAGCAGGGCTCCTAATTACCACAGAGCCACCAAGATAATGACCTGCTTGCTGTTCCTTTACTACCGCAGCAGCTGTACTATTACTCATTGTACCGCTTGGAAACACATCTTTGACAAGCTTATCAAACCCAGCCAGAGCTGTACTTGAACAGATTAATATTAATACTGCAATTAGCGTTCTTGACACGATGCACACCCTCTTCTGCTTTCTTCAACATTTCCTAAAGTTTCAATTTCTGTAGTCTCCATATCCATTTTGTTGGGTGATCTGACTTTGTGAACTTCTTCTTGCTCATCTACTTGCACTGCAGTACCTAAATACTTAGCAAGCAAGAGAGCTTTATCTTCAAGGTCTGTTACTGATACTGCGCCCCTTGCTAGCTCAAACCTGTCTCTAGTATCATTAACTACAGCAATAACCGTTGGCATAACTGTTAACTGTAACTGAGAGATGATTTCAGGGCTGGAATAAGTCTTAAAGTATCTACTGATGCTTGAATCAGGAGAAACTGCTTCTACGGCAAATCCATACTTATTTGCAAAAGTTTGTAAGTGCTTCTCTAAGGTATCACAATAAGTACATCCATCTTGCCTAAATACAAATAACTCTATTTTCTGACTTAAAAACTTTAAGGTTTGGTCATTAAGATGCTTTTGATTTGAGCTCTTTAAATCTCTACCATAAATATTTTGAGGATTAGCAAGCTCATCTACAATCTCTGGATTCAAGAAGTTAGCCATTAACCAGTTAGTACCAAGTACAACCGCCTTATCCATCATTTCTTTTTCTTTAAGCTTATATAATCTGATATATTCAAGATTTTCAGGATGCCTAATGGCTAAATGCTTGAACAACTCAAGCTCTTTTGAGAATTGCTCGTTCTCCGTTTTAGCTTGCTCCATTTGCGCCATAGTCGGCATTGCCGATTGTTGCAGCTCTTGATCTTGTTCCAATTCTTCCTTTGCCCTCTCATCAAACCACAACCATCCACGATGACGTTGCTCAAAGAAATTCTCACTCGCTCTAGCAGTAACTGAAAGCAATGATAGTAGGCTAATTACAAACAATATTATTTTGAACTTGCATCTCATACCCCAAGCTCCCTTTGCTGTTTACTTAAATCCTGGATCTCAATTTCAAGATTTCTTTTCTTATCTTCCCACACCTGTACTTTATCCCACTCGTGCTTGTATCCTTGTTGGTACAAGGCAGAGCCAGTACGATTCCACCAATCTACATACCACTGATAATTCTTCTTTGCCTCAACAAGCTCCTTTTCTTTTAACTTGATCTGTTGTTGTAAACTTTCTTTCTTAGCTACTTTAACAAGCCTTTCTGATTCTAACCTCTCAGCCTCTAGTTTAGCTAAACGCTCTCTTTCAAGTCTTTGCTCTTCTAACTTAGCAAGCTTTTCCCGTTCTTGTTGCTCTTGTAATAGTCTTGCCTGACGCTCTTGTTCTAATCTTTTTTCCTCATCTGCCTCATATGAATTATCTTGTATGCTACCGTTCCAACCAGTCATGTTATTTTCTGGATTATCTGGGTTGTCGTCATACTTTCTGATGCTATCGATTGAATGCTCTACAGTAAGCAGCAAATCGTCAGGATTAGGAGTTTTGTATTTTCCAGCAAACTTGACTTTTAAGTCTTCTATGAATTCGCTAAAGTCTACCTTGCTCCAATCAATGCTTTGTATATCTTCTAGACTTAGTCCCCTGCAGTCTGGGCTACCACCACTACCAAAACTTCGACCAAGTTGCTTCCTACCTTCAACTTGAATAACCTTATCGAGTAAATTACCAAAGCAACAAAAACTATGCTTGATATTGACAGGTACTCCTCCAACCTTTTTTGTCTTCTTTCCAACATAGACACAGAGCTTCTTTTCTCTTTGATCCATTAAAGTTAGTTCATCTTTGGTACATTTAGCACCCAAACTCTTACCCCACCCTTTACCACGATCACCAACAACGCAGCAGTTGTTGTAATCAATAGGTTTCTTGCTACAGCTTTGACCGCTTCCTTGAAACAAATTAAAATTACCATCTTTGTCCGGATTCATATGACTCGTTGCATACAGCTTTGATAGCGAATCCATCATCTCACCGTTCGTGTTGTAAGACTTATCTACGCAATTACCGTCTATACATGGCATTCCTTTACATACAAGGGTATCCTTACCTTCTTTTTCTTCAAAACCAGTCCTAACTTTTTGATTTTCTTTGTTGGTAATATCCCATGACTTACATGAGAATTCTTTCTTCATGTTCACACAATTACCAAGTGAGTCTTGTAAAAGACAACCCCTATCGCCAGCAGAATAACAATGCTCGTAAAGGCGACAGTCATTCTTACTTGGATATGAACAAGTTTTGATGTACTGCCATTCCCAGCAATCCCTGTGTACAGAGAACCCATCAACAATCCTAACCCCGGTTCCAGTGCACATCTTAACCGCATCACTGCATGAATACGTAGCCGTGAATCTACTCCCAGCTTTGCTATTGTCTATAATTAGCAAGTTCATAACTGCTCCAACGCAGAAAAATAAAATTATCAACACAAGTCTCATTTTATCCTGTCGGGTAGAAACCATTACTCTTCCCCCTCAAATAATTTAAAGGTCATTGTTTTGGTTCCCCCCACAGAACCCTGCGTGAGGATTTCCCTCACAGGGCTCTTCAATGTAGCATTCACCGTTTCATATACAGAAAAGTAGATTTTAGGCTTAGGTAACGGATGTCTTAGTAAGTAACTATCGAACTCCTTCCAATTCATACTCTTCTTTTGGCTTCTTCGATTAATCCACTTAAAGACAATCGTTTTAACCTTAAAATAGTACTTGTCTAAAGATTTATAGTTCCCACTGATTCCAAAATACCTATAGTGACCTAAGATTTTAAGTTTAAGAATATCCCACAGCTCCTTAAGGGGCCGCTGGCTTCTCTCCCTTTTTATCCAGTCCTTTACCTCCATAAGTTTACAACAGAAATTTTCTTTTGAAGTTTTACACTTCATGACAAAATTTCCTTGTCTACTAGTACCACAGTAATGAGTGAATCCAAGAAAATTAAACGTTTTAGCTTTCTTCCTTGTACACTTCCACTCCCACCACGCTTGCCGGCCAAACTGGATTATTTTCGTCTTCTCTTCAGCTATTTCTAAACCGAATTTGCAAAGACGTAATCTTAGTTCTTCAAGAAAATTCTCTGCATCTTTCTTCTTTTGAAAGCAGACAACAAAATCATCGGCATATCTAGTTAACTTCATGTAACCATATCTCTGTGGCTTAAAAACCTTTTCAAACCATAGATCAATTACATAATGTAAATAAATATTCGCTAGCACAGGGCTTAAGTTTCCACCTTGCGGTGTACCTTTCTCCGTTGCATGATATTGATTAGCTTCTATCATTCCAGCCTTAAGAAATCTGTGGATTAATCTGATCATACTTCGATCTTTAATTCTCTCTTCCAGACATCTTAAAAGCCAGTAGTGTCGAACATTATCAAAGAATTTCCTGATATCTACTTCTACTACGTATTCTACAGGTTGCTTTCTCACTACTTGGTGCAGTTCTTGTAAAGCACCGTGGCAACTCTTGCCAGGCCTAAATCCATACGAACATTCAAGAAAATTTGCTTCATAAATATTCTCTAGAATTTTCTTTATCATAATCTGTACCATCTTATCTTCTATACAAGGTAGCCTTAATCCTCTCTTCCCTCCTTTACCAGCTTTAGGAATATAAACCCTCTTTACTGGTTGTGGTCGATAAGTTTTAGATCTCATCTTTGTTACAAGATTCTCAATATTAGCTTGAAGCTCTTTCCCATAGTCTTCCCATGTCACATTATCTATACCACAAGCTTTATTCTTACCGATTTCCCTGTAGCATTGTTCCAATGTTTCATAGTTAATATGATGAACAAGAGATGTAAATTTCAATTTCTTATCTCTTGCCCGCTCGGCTATAAGTGCAAGTTTACTATTCATTATCTTTTTAAAACCTCTGTGTATTTTCTTAATAAGTTGTCCTTACACTCTCACTACATTGCTAACCGCTTCCCCATGTACAAAGCTTTCCTTTGCTCAGAGTACTATCAGTTAGTCCGACTTCCTTAGGGTCTTTTGAAAGTCCTCGTTTTTTCAACTTGTTCTCTCATACTCCATCTCTGAAGAACCCAAAGGATCTCCCAAGTCTAAATAAAATCCATCTTGATTCATGCCATAGTCTAAGACCCCGGTAGAGTCTAAGAGAGCTCGCCTTTATCGCTTTCTTAGATGCTGTTTTCCATATAGGTGCAAACATGTCAACCTCTACAATGTCACAGATTTCGGGATTTATAACTTTCACTTACGTTATGGCCTAAATCATTCCTCCCTTTAGCTTCATTTGGATTGTTACCTCCCCAAATGTAAAGTTTAGTTCTATAGTGGTGGCTAACCTTTCTATAGATGGGATTTTCACCCATTGGACTTTATTCATTTTCCTTGGCGCACGCACCTCTCTGTCCAGTCTTCTTCCCACTCTTCGCATGTATCAAATACTTCCCTAAAGTCATATCCAAACTCATACTCATCCCAAATAGCTCTCCATCTCTGACTACCACCCAGTTCAGTGATGTTGCCAGTTCCTCGTCCGCCTTCTGGAAATCTTACATTCTCACCGATCTGATCAAGCCTTACTTTGAGTACTTGCGCTAGAATTCTTCTAGCATCAGCAATAATTGCCCCTGGGTTATTTCTCCAAACTGAATCAACTTGTACCTCGCCAAACGCAGCTTTAATTCCTCCTGGGTGATATGGCGTTATATGCCAGCCCCATCTACCTACCTTCCACTTAATGGCATACCCCCAATTCATAGCACTGCCATATAGAAATTGGCCATTAAGCTTAATTGTCTTTACTTGCCAATCCCCGTATCCTATTCCTTTTCTTTTGCAAGTCAGTGATACCGTATCATCACAATTGTAAGTATTACGTAGCTCTTCACAGAATGTCTGGTTGTATACAGTGTCTTTCTGTACTTCTTTTTCTACTTGTAAGTAATAGGTTGGCTCTTGCTCTAGAGGTCCTTTCACTGTCTTGCAATCAACTCCAATATCAGCAAGCTTTTCAAGTAGATTGCGCATTAGCTCATCCTGACCCTTGGCTATTTTCTTAGCATCTTTTAAATGCTGCTTAACAAGAGGTTTACGGTAATCCAGATACAAATTATTTATCGTATCTTGTTTGATCACTTCTTCTTGTCCCTTAGAATTTAACTCACTTGCTCTAATACTACTTAAAGACTCAGCAGCCCCTGTGATTTCTCCTTTGTCCTTTGCTAAAAACTCTATGCCCTGCTCTTTCTTGACTCCTTCGATAGCTCCATCTTTCCCAAGATTAAAATCTCTTTGCGTAGCAGTCCAATCCCCTGTTGATTTCTCAAATAAATCAGTTTGTTTGTTCTTCTGTACAGCTATTGTTGGCTCTAAATATTCAGCTCTTGCCAAACCCAAAAAACTATGCCAAAGTAATAAAACAACCAGGATATAGTGGCATTTCATTATCTTACTCCTATACTACTTAATCTCATTGCTGCTATATCCTGGTTATCGCCTTGGCTTCCCATCATCTCAAGAGCGCGTCTAATTCCTATATTGCCGCTAACCTTATCAAATTCTGCCTCATCATCAGCCATGCCGCTTGCTTCAAATACATCCTTCTCATTAACTAGCACAAATGTTGGCACGCTCGTTACCTCGTACTGGCTAAATGCCAAATCATCTAGCTGAATTGATGCGCCTTCATCCTTGCCATCTGTTAGCTCATATACTAGCTCTGATAGTCCCCGCCATGAGCCTTCTGGCAATCCACGAAACACTAAAGTCGCATTGTATTTCTTAGCTTGCTCTAGATAGGTTTTTAACAATTCTTTAGGCATAGAACTTGACACAAACACTTTTAATGATGCGCTTGGCTTAAGTAGCGAATCTAACTCTGTATCATCACTTATATTCAAGCCTTTCTGATTCGTCTTGTTTCCCTCTCTCATCGCCAAAAGCTCTTGCCACTTTTCTTTGATAGCTGACATGCTACTTTGTCTTGCTATTTGACTAATGTTATTAGCAAACTCCAAATCACTTTTATTAAATTCAAATTGCTCGTTGGCACTTGCATTTGAGCCAAACAAAAGCAACAAAACTAAAACAGGCAACAATTTTTTTTGCGCCATACCAAGTACCCCCAATCTTGTCCGTCATACGGATATTCTTTAAATGCACTATATGCCATATCAGTCATTCCAAGCGGCCAACATCCCACTTCTCCAGAAGTAGACTTTGGATTAACCATCTGTAACTTGTATTGGCTTTTCTTGATCTTAAGTGCTCTGCTCTTCTTACAAATTGCACCGTTAATGCTTGCATCTGCAGTACTAGTTTCTTGAGCAAGACCTATCCTGTGCATCTTGGCGATTATTCTCATAGCCAGGAGAGAGCTGTTTTGTACTCCGCCTACATGATCAGCATTTGCTCCGCTAAAAGGATACATGTTGCCCCAGCACCCAGAACACCAAAACATACTATCTATTGCAGTAGATACTGTTGCGCTTGCGCAATCTAATCCACATGCAGCTTGTGCTAATGGATTACCAAACAATATCGCCTCAGGATTAAGAAGTGAACAGAGCTTAGAATCATTCCATGTGACATCAAACTCACTCATATACGCTACATCAAACGTAGATTGCTCTAAGCACATAAAGTCAGTGAGCAACTCAAGCCAATAAATAAGCGGGTAAACATAATAATGTAAGTGATAGAAACTATGATGCGAACTACGTTTGTCATAACCTCTACTATAACTACTGATCTTCTTAGCATCAGAGCCAAGTGCAATGCCGCCCAAGTTCACCATGCAATAGGGTGTTCTTGTTACATCAATGAGCCTGACTGGCTCCCAGAAACCTATCGATATTCCTGGTACAGGCACAGGTTGACCAAATCTACTGCATGCACAAACAGGTGATACAGGATTCTTTGTATCTCTTTTTTTTGGCGTATGTCCTTGACCAATTGATAAGCCGCCTATAGAAATAGGAAGCAAACAGCCCCAGCAAATATCCGTAATAGGATTGACAAAATGTCCCTTACACGTTACGCTTGCTGTTGCTGATATCGGTGTCATGAGTACCATTATCAGCACTATGATTTTTTTCATAGATACCTCAATGAGCTGGTCTCTGGAGTCAGTCCGCCAAGATCGTTCTCCTTTGACCAGCGTGTGCTGGTGTTGTTTCATTTATTCCTCATTCAATAAATTTGCTATCAATTTTATTACTATTTCTTTATTATCAGGATTACTCTCAGCAATTAATAAAGCTAATGCTGTAAGAGCTTCTGGACTTATTAAATCAACTCTAATTCTATTAATTTGTAAGAATAATAAGAATAAAAGACATCCTATTCTTTTATTGCCATCACTGAATGGGTGATCCT
>JACCDN010011206.1_pt1 | contig 11232 bp, 9 predicted proteins | sample 7441691 | NCBI WGS metagenome assembly JACCDN01 (sample SAMN15323439, study PRJNA562643) | freshwater metagenome | isolation source: river surface water | place: USA:Blue River Watershed | collected 2017-08-16
CTGTCGATGGCGAAGTCTTACTGTACATTCTAATGGAAACTTGGGAGCTTGTCCACTCACAAAATGTATATCTTCGAGCAAAATTTCTTTTCTGAGCAGGGCTGGATCATCTTCAAACCCAACAATCAGTTCATTGGTTTTCATATTTTTTCCTACCACAAACAGAGGCTTTCCACCACCAGCTTGATTAAACCCATGCCTTTGACCCAAGGTATAAAAAGGCAATCCGTCATGTTCCCCCACAACCTCTCCTTGGGAAGTTACAATCTTGCCTTTTTTTGGTTTGATCTTTTGCTGCAAAAAATCCTTCATAGGAATTTCTCCAATAAAACAAATACCCATGCTTTCCGCCCGCTCAGCCGTTGGCAATTTATACTTTTTAGCAAGAGATCTCACCTGTGATTTTTTTAGATGCCCAACAGGAAATAGCACATGCTTGAGCTGCAATTGCCCAAGCTGATGCAAAAAATACGTTTGATCTTTTTCTTTGTCTTTTGATTCGAGTAAATGATATTTCGCTTTTATTTTTTTTACTTGCGCATAATGGCCAGTTGCCAAGGCTGCAAATTTTTTCTTTTTAGCATACTCAAGCCAGAAACCAAATTTGACCAATTTGTTACACATCACATCAGGGTTCGGAGTGCGCCCAGCTTTATATTCGGAAAACATATAATCGACGACCCACTTTTTGTATTCTTTTTCAAAATCTACAGTCAAAAAAGAAATCCCGAGGTGCGCTGCTACTCGCATTGCATCACGCCTGTCATCTTTCCAATTGCATACGCCAGAAAGACCTTTGGCATCGCTCCACTGTTTCATGTAGACACCTGTTACATCATACCCTGCTTGAAGCAAAAGAAGAGCCGAAACTGATGAGTCGACTCCACCTGAAAGGCCAACGAGAACTTTTTTCTTTTTCATAACTGAATATCTTCAACAGAAGCGCGAAGTTTTGCGACAAAAAAATCTGTTACAGGATCCATGAGTTTTTCATCATCGACTTTTTGACGAGCTGTCTGAGTGCGGAGCCAATAATAACAATAATATTTTTTATACAGATCAGTCAAAATAGCTTTTTCATCTCCAGCAAAAAAACTACAACATCTCTCTAAACCGATTGGTCCGAGAAGATCAATTTTGTCTGCATCTCGAAGAACAAAAGCACTGGGATACAGATCAGCCGCATCATTATAATGATAGCGAATACCATAGAGGAGCTCTTTTTTTTCTTCGTCAGAAAAAATATCGAAAATACGATCCTCAACAAACCACTTCCGAAGCAGTTCATACGAAAGCTCATGATGTGTTTTGGTATTACCCGGAGTGTAATGTTCTGTGACTCGCCCAATATCATGCAGGAGTCCAGAAATTTCACATAAAAATATTTTGTCAGGATATTCTTTTTGAGCAATGGCTTTGGCATCTGCTGCGACGCGGTACGCATGATCAAAACCATGTCCTTTTACAGGAAAGGTCTCAAAAAAATCTTGTACTTTTTTTGAAATAGTTTCTCGTGTGTATTGTTGTTCTTTTGTATACATATTTTATCTCTATTATCTTGAGATTAGCAAAAAAAGAAGCAAAAATCAAGACCTGAAAAAAATAAAACCACCCCGTTTAAAAGCGGAGTGGTTTGAAATACTTCAGAAAGTATTACGCCATGTTGTCACGGCGAGCTTTGTTACAGTCAAAACAGTAAACAGGTTTACCGTTGGTTGGCTGAAATGGAAGCTGTGAAATGTGTTTATTACATTCACTACAGTTGATATCAACATCAAACATCTGTTTCATTGGGCGAGGTCCACGGTTTTGAAAACCAGCAGATTTCTTAGCGCGAAGACAATCGCGGCAGAGAAGTGGTTTGTCCCCACTTGGCATGAAAGGAAGTTGAGTAATAGCTGTTCCACATTGTGAACATGTTTCGTTGACATCGTACATTTGACGAGGTGCGTTATTGTCGTACATAGTATATTGAGATTAAATGCTCGTAGACTAAATAAATCCCGACCTTTTTTCTGGCAACTGTGTGTTTTTTGACTGTTTGTTGGGATCTATTACGAGCATTTATGACGACCCAAACTTGTCTTCAAACGTACCAATTGCTGGTACCCAGTATAGCACGTTTTCTCCCTGTTGTCAAGAGAAATAGGAGAGTAAAGTACCCTTAGAGACCCTGAATTTTCCTTTCTATATCCTTATTCTCAGGGTTAAACTGGTAAACCTGGAGATAATATTCTTTTGCCAGTGCCTTTTGCCCCCTACGTTCATAGAGGAGTCCCAAGCTATACAAGGCATTGGAAGAACGTGGCTGAAAATTTACGGCCTGAATCCAAAGCTTTTCTGCACGTTCTTCATCCCCTACCTGTTTTCTATTATAGTACAAACGCCCAAGCTCATATAATATGTCAGGATTTTGATTGTCTTTTGTCAGGTACTGTTCATATACATCAAGAGCAGAGGCAATATCATTTTGTTTTTCATAAAATCGACTCAGGTCAAAATACCCTTGGAGATAATTTGACTTCAAGAAAATGGCCTGCTCATAAGATTTTTTGGCAAGATCAAGTTGGCCGGAAAATTCTTGCAAAAAACCCATTTGAGAATAAAAAAGAGGATTGGTCGGTTCAAGACGAAGTGCCGTTGTAACAGCATCAGTAGCATGCGCCAGTGATTGTGCCACGGCACGTTCGTTTACATATGGCAGGGTTTGCAAATAACTTGCTGAAAGGATCTCGAAAACACGGACATTATGAGGATCTGTCTCTTTAGCAAGACGAGCAAAATCAATGGCTTGTGACAAAAGACGTGCGGCTTCAGTTGGGCTGATCGCTGCCTGTGACAGTGACATATCAAAATAATTTCGTGCCAAAAGAAGTGCATATTCAGAAGAATGTGGCTGATATTCCAAAGCACGTATGAGAATCTGTTGTGATTTTTCCGAAGTACCCTGCGCCGTATAGACCAATTTTTCTGCGGCTAAAATTTTCCACCATAACACTCCACCAACCACAGTTACGGCTGATAATACTAAAAAGAAAAATGAAAACACAAAAATATATTGTGAATTTATTTCAAATGTTTTTTCTTGTTTCTGAACTAAACTTGGCTGAATATAAGAAAGTCCAATTACTACAAAGGCAAGAAGTGTCCACCAAATAAACCAAAGTGCAAAATTTAATACACCAACAAAAAAACCAATCGTCAACACGATCCACGCAATCATAAATACAAAGTATTCAAAACGGAAATCAGATTTAGATAAGGAAAGAGTTGTTTTTTCCCAGAGAGTCGAACGAATATGTAAAAAGGCACTCAGAACCGAACCCAATACAAGAAGTAATATGAGAAAGAATGCAATTGTACCAACAAAACCAAATTCTGACACCCAAGAAAAAAGAGAACTCCATGGCGAATCAAAGCGAACCCCCCAAAAATAGGCATCTTCATTCATAATCGCCGGACGAAATTGCGAAAAATCATAGACAAATGTCCCTGGTCCAGATCCAAAAAGAAAGTTTTTTGTATTTTGAGTAAGCGATGATTCAACAATTGTTTTTGAAATATTTGGATTCAGGTTAATTTCAGTCGGTAGGGGCCTACCTACATGAAAAGTACTGGGCACCAACAAATGAAAAAGAGAAAAGAGAAATAATCCAAAAACAAGAGCGATCATACTTTTTCGTATTTTCCCCCAGAAAGCCATTCCTAAAAGAAAGAGCAAACCCATTCCAACACAGAGTAAAACCCAAAGCACCTGAAAATCTAATCGGATAAACACCACCCCCGAAGAAAGCGCACAGACCCCTGAGAGAATCGACGACAAAATATGATGTTTTCTATTTTTAAGAAGAAGTATGCCAACAGAAAGAATAAAAAGAGTAACAACATACATTCCAAATACACTGCTCGGCTTGGCAACCGGGTTAAAAAATTGGATATCAAATAAGCGATGAAAAAATGAAAATTCAGATACCAGAAAAAATAAACACGCTCCGATCCCTGATAATAAAAAAACATGAATCGCCTGAGAAAAAAATTTTTCTGACTGGATTTTTTGAATCAAAAACCACGACCAAGTGAGAAAGAGAAAAAGCGCAAAAAAATGAATTACAAAGGTATCAGGCCGACCCCAAAAACTAAGATTACTCTGAAGAGAGAGCAGGGTTGAAAGAAGTCCTGAACCAAGGAGAAACAGAAATGGTTTATCCAGGATGGTACGTGTGTGTCTGATTGTTCTTGTTTGTAAAATCTCAAAAAGACTAAAAATAAAAATGAGACTTACGGCACTATAGAGAAAAACTTCTTTCGGAAGATCAAAGGTTCCGCGAAAAGAAGGAAAAAAAAGAAGTGGAAGACAAAAGAGAGTGAGAAGAATACAGACAAAAGAGAGCCGAGAAAAAAATGAGGGACCTTTCAATTTTTGAATCAGGCTCGCAAAAAAAGACATAGAAACAAGGCAAACTAGGAAGCTGAAGGAACTACCGCGCTACTACTACCAGTTCCCTTTCGTCTTCGACGTCGGCGTTTTTTCTTTGGTTGGGTATCCTCTCCTTTTGGAGTATTTGATACTTGAGAAACAGGACGATGAATTTGTTCATTTTTTATAACTTGAGACGCAGGAAGTGGTGAAGGTACCATTGGTGGTTCATCTGCAAATTGAATAATTTGCTCTGTAGGATTACGAGAAATAACGTGCTCACGTGGCTGTAAATCTTCAAGATGAATAACAGGTTCAGGAGTGAGATGAACAAGTTTTTCTATTTCAGGTTCAGATGGGGTGAGATTGTCAACGGCAGGAAGTTCAGGAATATTCGGAGCAGGTAAATCTTCTTCTATTTCAGAATCCTCACTGTCCCCCTCTAAACCAGCCCAACGCATAATTTTTTCTTCAATATTTTCTCTTGGTCTTCCATATCGTTCACGAGAGACACGAATAATTTTTTCGGCACTGAGGGTACGCTCTTGAAGTGGAGGAAGTGTCATCGCACTAAATGGCTGTGAAGAGACTCCATCAATCATGAGTTTAAGAAAGATATGAAATTTGGGAATATTAACCAAATCTTCTTCCATAAATACTGGGCTAAACTCCTTTGCCAAAACTTCAGAATCGGCCCCACCAACACGAAAAGATACAATCGTTCCCACATTTCCAAATACGGCATTGGCAACTATTTCATCAAGCTGAGCAATATACTGATGCGCCATTACCAGACTCAAACGATACTTACGAGCTTCAGACAAGATATTTGCAAAAGATGGGGTCGCGAAATTCTGAAATTCATCAACATAGAGGAAAAAATCACGACGCTCCGCTTCTGGTGTATCGACGCGTTCCATAGCAGCGAGCTGAATTTTGGTAATCAGCATTCCCCCAAGAAGTCGACTATTATCTTCACCAATTCTTCCTTTACTGAGATTCATAATAAGAATCTTTCCTTCGTCCATGAGCTTACGAATGTCAATCGTCGATTTTACTTGAGCGACCATGTTACGAATAACATTGGCAGACAAAAACTGTCCAATTTTATTTTGAATTGGAGCAACGGCTTCTTGAGCATATTTTTCCGTATAACTTGCAAATTCTACATTCCAAAATGTCTTAATAACAGGATCATTTACTTTAGAAAGAACCTTTCGGCGATATTTTTTATCGGCAAGCAATCTATTAATTCCAAGTAAAGTAGAACCTGGATATTCAATCAAGGCGAGAAGTGTGTTATTCAAAATATATTCCATGCGGGCACTCCAAACGTCTGGCCAGATTTTTTTAAAAATTCCCATGAGCCCAGCAACCACCAAATGCTTTTGTTCTTCGTTATGAACTTCAAGAATATTAAAACCAATTGGATAATCTAAATCTGCTGGATTCACATATACCACATCATTGATACGTTTGGCTGGAATAAAATCAATAATTTTTTCCGCAAAGTCCCCATGTGGATCAACAAGGCCAATACCATGCCCAGAATAAATATCATCAAGAACCATGTTTTCCATCATGGTAGATTTTCCCATACCCGTTTTTCCCACTATATACATGTGTCTTCGTCGATCGTCTGTTTTGATACCAAAACGACGCAATTGATTGCGAAAGTTTGTCTGGGCAAACAGACAAATATCATCTTGTTGCTGCAACCGCTGCGCTTCTGGCTGCAAGTGAATCATTGGCATAATACTACACAGTATATCACAACTTGAAAAAAACGACTATAATTTTTTTTGTGTCCTCTGTATACACTCATTCAGAGTTTCTTTTGAGGCTCGTGGTATCAATTGTCCTAAATTTTTCCCCAAGGTAACACGAGAATCCTCATCCTGTACTAAATTTCGCACCATATCCAATAAATGAGGTGCGGTAATGGTTTCTTCTTCCACTGACAAGATTCCCTTTCCTTCGACACAAAATTTTACATTCTTTTCTTGGTGTCCGGATTTTGGAACCAATAGAGCAGCTTTTTGAAGTGCTGCCAGTTCTGTCAGTGTACCAAATCCTCCCCTTGAAATAACAATATCCGCGGCTGCATACGCATGTTTCATATCGTCTCCTAAAAATTGAAACACATGATAGTTGGAAAGTGGTCTATCTGGCTCCTGAGTTTGTCTTTCTTTTCCAGTTAAATGAATGATTTGACAAACACTATCAAGTTCGAGAGCGATTTGAGCAATCAAGATATTGATCTTTTCTGAACCTGTCCCTCCACCAGTTGCAAAAATAACAGGCAGACCTTCTTTGAGAGAAAATAATCGTCTTGCTTCTTCAACCGATCCTTCAAGAATACTTGGACGAACAGGATTTCCTAAAAAATAGGTTTTTGATTTTGGAAACGAAGAAAGGCTTTGTTTGAGCGTTACTGTAATAAGAGTAGCAACCGGAGTCATCAGGCGATTGGCCAGACCAACCTCCACATCTTGCTGGTGGATCCAGGTAGGGATACCCAAAATCTTGGCTGCATAGTGAAGTGGAACAGACACATAGCCTCCGGCTGAAATACAAAGATCTGGTTTTTCACGCTGAAGAAGTTTGAATGAACGAAAAAATGCTTCAATAAAAACAAAAAAATCAAAGAAAGTCTGCCAAGAAAAGTAGCGACGGAATTTACTCGCAGGCAAAGAATAAAAAGAAATACCAGCGTTTTGTACAAGTACCTGTTCTGGACCATCTTCAGTCCCGACCCAAATAAAATTTTTTTCTCCATCATCTTTGAAATACTCAAAGATGGCCAAAAGCGGTGTGACTGGTCCTAAAGTTCCTCCTCCAGAAAAGAGTATCTTCATAAAATCAATTAATTTCTTGTTTCAATTTGCGCATGCTTACTCATATTGAGTACCACACCAACAGCACACATCGCAATTGCAAGAGCTGTACCTCCATGACTGACAAACGGCAATGGTACACCAGTGAGTGGCATGAGTCCAACCATCGCAGCAATATTGAGAAATGCTTGAGTGATAAACCAAATCATAATACCCGTAATAGTATAGCGAGCAAATAGATCATCACTCCGCCTTGCTATTGATAATCCTCGATGAATAAACAAAATAAATAGTATAAGAAAACCGAGAGTTAAAAGAAATCCCATTTCTTCGGCAATAACCGCGAAAATACTGTCAGCCTGAACTTCTGGTAAATATTGATATTTTTGTTTTGATTGCCCAAGACCCTCTCCCAAAATTCCACCAGAACCAATTGCAATAAATGATTGATTGATATGATAGCCAATTCCTTGCGGATCTTGTTCTGGATGGAGAAATGTGGTGAGGCGATCGAGGCGATACGGCGCAATCAAAATTAAAACAATAAAACCAAAAATCGCGATGGCCGATAACAGACTTAAATGTGAGAGTTTTACTTCAGCAATAAATAACAAACCAAAAATAATACAAAAAAGAATGGCCATAGTACCAATGTCTGGCTGGAGCATAATAAAAAACACCGGAATCATCCCAATACCTAAAGCGAATAAAAATCCCTGCTTAAAATCTTGAATCGTACGTCCCATTTTTGCAAGAAAGGCAGAAAAATATACAATGGTTCCAAGTTTAGCCAGTTCTGCTGGTTGAAATGAAAAATTCCCAAGTACGATCCAGCTTCTATTTCCAGTATTTAAGGCAGATCCAATCCCAGGGATAAAAACAAGAAACAGGAGAATGAGTGATCCAATAAACAGCAGAGGACTTAACTCTTTCAATTTTTGGTAATTGAATTTTGCAAAAAACAGTAACCCAAATATGCCAGGAACTACTCCCAGCAGCAGCTGCCTTTTAATAAAATAATACGTGTCTCCAAATTTATCGTACCCAGCGACAGAACTGGCTGAGGTTAAAAAAATCAGCCCAAAAATAAGGAGCAAGAAAAAATATACGAGAAAAGCAGTATCGCTCTTGAGGATTTTTGCGCTCATACGTTGAGAAAAACCAAAATACTCGTTGCAATGAGCAAAAACAAATGAAGAACACAAGAAACTGTATTGGAGATGACAGCTACAAATTCATCTTTTTCATACATCATCCACCCAATAGCTGCATTAAAAAGAATAAGACACAGTCCTAAACCCGGCAAAGAATATACCATATAGGAAGGTCCTGTAAGGTCAACGCCAAAAAGAATGGTATAGTGCAAAAAGACAGACTCGGACTGAAATCTGATATTATACAAAAGCCACCCCCAGATAACGAGGTTCAAAAAAAACGCGAAAAGGAGCGGGACAAAGGTAGACGGGTGCTTCAGGTAGAGCTTGAGCGGATACATTTTAGCCATAGAAGAATAGGTATAGTATAGACTATTCTCCTGCTCTTGACAATTCACATAAAACCCTCTATAATAAGCCCAAATTTATTTCACGACATGGTTAACGACGTTTGTGTTTTGGAGGGCATAAGCGGGCGGTTGGCAAAAGAGCACTCTTTTGCTGGTATATGTGTAAAAACACATGGCACACAAGAAGGCGGGTGGTTCCACCCATCTGGGTCGAGATTCCCAGCCAAAATATCTCGGTACAAAAGTTGGTGATGGTGAAACCGTGAAAAGCGGAACAATCCTTATTCGCCAACGCGGATCACGTATTCACGCTGGAAGAAATGTCCGTAAAGGTAAAGACGATACACTCTATTCAATCGTGGCAGGTGTCGTAAAATTTACTACACGCAAGCGTACACGGTTTGATGGAACAATGAAAAAAATGAAATTCGTTACCGTTGTTCCAAATAAAGCACAATAAAAAAAACTCCCCTTCGATTATGCGTAGGGGAGTTTTTATTTTAGAATTTTTTTGAGGATTATTTACTTTTTTTTACTCGAGCTTTCTTTTTTTCTGCACGCTCTTCTAAGTCTCCTGAAAGTTTCTTCGTAAGCTTACTGACTACAAATTTTTCTACCATACCAGAGAGAAGACCGGTCATAGAACCCATATGTTTACTTACATGTTCAACTTTTTCTTGCATGAAAGTAACAGCATTTGAGATATATTCCAATTTTTTTACAACTGAATCCATGATTTTGTTGGCATTTTGCAATACTTTGGCAGCCTGATACAAAAGCCAACAAAGGAAAACCGTTGCCCACACAATTGCAATGGACAGGACAAGATACAAAAGATCTTGCAGTGATTCTGGAGCAAACATAAAATAAAAATTTATATTGATATTGTCATTATAGCATATTTTCTCTAGTACTAAAAAGCAGACTGTTCATAAGTCTGCTTTTTGTAATCTTTTTAACCACGAAGTTCTGCGGCAAATTTTTCTTGAAGTGTTTTGAGTACATGTGCATGAACTTTCTCTATTTCTTCAGTTGTGAGTGTCTTTTCTTTTGAAGCATAGGTGATGTGATAGGCCATACTTTTTTTCTCTTCTCCGAGACGTTCACCCTGATACACATCAAAGAGCTCTACTTTTTGTACCAAAGGATCAAGACCTATAAGAGCTGATTCAAAAGTAGCATGTTCAATATTTTTTTGTACCACAAAGGCAATGTCACGGACAACTTCGGGATATGGAGAAAGCGGCTCGTACGAAATTTGTTCACTGATAAGACTACTGAGTGTCTGGAGATTCAACTCGGCAAAGGCAGCTCTTTCATCAATGCCAAGTTTTTTTGCCACGGCTGGATGAAGTTCGCACATACGGCCAACGATAGTACCTTGTACCAGAATGAATGCAAATCTTCCTGGATGAATCCACGGAGTCTGTGATAGATCTTCATTGGTATTGGATCGAAATTCAAAATGAGTAGAAAGTCGTCCAGAAAGTGATCGCAATGCATCAGAAAGAGTATAAAACGGCGTTTGATCCTGCTTTTTGGCATAAACTAATGCAAGTTGCACATCTTGCCGAGGTAAAAGTTCATTGCTTTTTGCTTCCACTCGCTCCCCTGCTTCTTCAATGGTATACGTACGACCAGTCTCAAACATCTTCACGATTTCAAAACGGTGAAGATTCGATTCAACATTTTCAAGAAGATTTGGAATGAGACTCCGACGAATAAGCGGTCGATCTTTGGCAATTGGATTAAATAGTTCAAGATGAAGTGCAGGACTCACGCCCAATTTATTCAGCCATTCTGGGGATTCAAATGAATAGTTATACGTTTCGGTAAAACCACATTCAAGTGCTAAACACTCTTTTATTTTTCTTTCCAATTTTCGTACTTTGTTTTCTTTTGGTGGAGTAGTAGCAAAGGTAGGAAGTGTAGACGGAACGATTTCATATCCGAGAAGTCGCACGACTTCTTCAACAATATCTTCAGGAATTGAGATATCCTTGGTGGCACGCCAACTTGGAACCATAATTTTGAGTTCATCTTTTTTTCCTTTTTCGAGAGTAAAACCAAGACGCTCCAAAATATCATTGACTTTTTTGTGATCAAGTTTCAAACCAATTTTTTGTTCAAGAAAAAAATACGATGTGTTTATAATTTTTGTTTCAACTTTTTTTGGATAGTTATCAACAACATTGCTTGCCACTTGTGCGCTCGGACAGATCTTGAGTGTAAGTTCTACCAGACGCTTAAGAGCCATCTCTGCATTCTGTGGATCAAGACTTTTTTCAAAGCGGGCTGAAGCATCAGAGCGAAGAGAGAGTTTGGTAGATGTTTTGCGAATACTCGTAGCCTCAAAGGTAGCTGATTCAAAAATAATACTCGTTGTTGTTTCGTTTACGCTACTTTCAAGTCCTCCCATTACTCCAGCGAGGGCTACGGCTTTGTCGGCATCAGCAATCATGAGCATATCAGAA
>JACCDN011133661.1_pt1 | contig 11232 bp, 10 predicted proteins | sample 7441691 | NCBI WGS metagenome assembly JACCDN01 (sample SAMN15323439, study PRJNA562643) | freshwater metagenome | isolation source: river surface water | place: USA:Blue River Watershed | collected 2017-08-16
ATCCATCATGGGCTCCTAAACTCGATATTCGGAGCCAATTATAGCTCTTAATACGGCGCTATAAGTTTTTTTGTTGTACAGAATTCCTGTACAACCTGGCGAAGCGCTTCCCCCTGAAATTTCGCTCACGGGCTTGTAATAATCGCCCTCAAGTTGCTGGTGCACATACCTCGTGCCAAGCATGACAAGCTGCTGATTGTTGAATGAAGGGGGTTTTATGAAGCTGAAAGTGGATAAAAGATTAGTAGTTTTGATTTTGGAGGCGCTTAAGGTGCCACACGTCACGGTTATGGTGGGCATGCTTGGAATCGCGGCCATATCCGCGTGGGCGTTCAAATGAACCAGCGTTCCAAGCGGTTTACGCCGACAAGCTCTGTAGTCAGAGAGTGACCCAAGAGCTGTTATTTTGGTTACAATAATCAAAATTCTGCAAAAAAATGTAGATTTTTGATTACGGAGCAGATCAATGATCATCTCGTTTGAGATTCAGAACTACCTATCCTTTGCCGGTGCATCGACGGTTGACTTGTCGGTAGGCCTCTCTGCGCCAGACAACTATCACTTCCTGAAGAATGGTGCCGAGAAGGATCGTGTTGCCAAAATCGCCGGTGTATACGGTGCTAACGCATCGGGTAAAACGAATCTCATTCGAATTCTGCCTGCGTTGGCTGACTTCATTACCGACTCGTTTGGCTACAAGCTAGACGAAGCTACGCCATTTAAACCGCATTTTTTTCATCGTGAAGCCCCGATCTCCGTCCATATCGAGTTCGAAGCACGAGACCCGCACAGTCAGGAAGTAAAGCGTTATCGTTACGATCTAGATGTTGCCGATCACGTGGTGCATTACGAGCGCCTCAGAATCAAGAGCAGCAAACTATACAGTCGTGTATTTGAGCGACAGTGGGTTGATGGCCAATACAAGGTACAGGGCCTTGGCGAAAAGCTCGCGGTGAATCTAAGACAAAACGTATCCTGGCTTGCTTGGCTTGGCCAATACAACGTGCCTGAAGCCGTGAGCATTATTCAGTACTTCAAGCGTATTAAAAGCAATCTTTTTGGTGGTGGTACGCGAATCCCCGGCTTTATTAGTAGCATCAGTGCGATCGACGTTTACAGAGGCAATCCCGACTTATCCAAGAATATGGTCGCCCAGCTTAATCGCTGGGATATCGACATCCATGATGTGGTGTACGAACGGATTGACGGCACGGAAGATGGCCCCGGCCATTGGATGGCCTATTGCGTCCATAAACTGGGCGACAAAGAAGCGCGGCTATCGATTCTGAATGAATCATCCGGCACCATGGGTCTGTTTTCCCTGTTATCAATAGTCTTGCCCGTTCTTGAGCAGGGTGGCGTTGCCGTCATTGATGAATTGGAATCCGATTTGCATCCGCATATGCTCGAAGCAGTGCTTAATCTGTTTGTGCAGCCAGACACTAACCCACGTGGTGCGCAGCTGTTGTTTACGAGTCACGCTGATTGGCTCATGAACATCTTGCATAAGACCCAGATCTTCTTGGTGGATAAGCAAGAAGCGGGTAGCGAAGCGATTCGACTGTCTGACATTCGTGGCGTTGCGGCCAGAGAAAACTTCAGCGCTCGATACCGTGCGGGTTCTTATGGTGCCGTACCGGAAATCGAATAATCATGCTTAAGCACGTACGTAAAACGGTACTGCTATGCTGTGAAGGTAAGGCCGATCAGGCCCTTATTGCGTACTTGCGCGCAACGTACACTGCAGGCCGGCCGGGTGCGCCACATGTTAAACCCAAGCAGGCAGGTGGAAAAGGCAGCAATAACGTCATCGATACCTTGTTGGGTGAGGCGAAATGCTCGCAGCCAGATAAATTGGTGGCATTGCTAGATGGGGATGCACCGCCATCCACCGTCAAAAGACGAGAGGCAGAGCGTAAGAACGTGGGATTGATTGTTCTCTCACCCTGTCTCGAAGGATTGTTGCTTAATATCCTGGGGCAGCCTGTTCCCGGTAGCAGCCAAGAATGCAAAGACCGGCTTAAGCAGATTGATAGCCGAGAGCCATTTGAGTCTGGATTTTATGCGCAAAATTTCCCGAAAAACTTGCTGGACCAAGCCCGTAGTCGAGTAGCAGAATTGGATGCGCTACTCGTATTGTTTGGTGCGTAAACTGGTGCACGACGAGTTTTATCTGGGTTTATTGAGTGGGGTATGCTTGGTACTTGGCCGCAGCGCACTTCATGTTTTATTGAGCGAAGCTCTTCTGCTCCCGACCCATTGCCGACAGTTGGCCTGTCTTACAGCGGTCATTGCTCGACGAGGAAGACTGAACCTAATAAGCGCATTTTGATACAAGGAACACTATCGAAATATTGCCACCTAGCCACGGACATTCCCTGACAGAGTTCACTGATAGTTGCCGCGTACCTTACAGTCCCGGAAAAGTCCGAATTGTCACGGCGTCACTCGGCCCCAAATTTTCTTGGCCTAATCAATTTGGCCGACTCATTAAAATACGATGTGCCATGTATTCTGCGGCTTTTTGCGACAGCTCACCGATCATTTCCTTGGTTATTCTCTGCCCGTCATGGGGGAGAAAGACCTCGTCAACGATGCGAGACATGTTCTGTGAATCTGCATGCCGATAGTATCGTTCAAGGATACGAGAAAATCTGACACTCATGCTCGGCCACACCGTTTCATCCGGAAGCAGACTTCCAGAATCAAAGGTAGGAATGTTTTCCTTACAGAAATCTGGATTGCGACATTCAGAAGGCTTCACAATTCGAAGCGAGTCCACCGCATATCCGTAGCAAAATCCCGGACCGTCGTACCGCTCAGCAAGGCGCAATAAAAAACCGAGGTCTCCATAGAATTGGATGTAGCCATCTATGCGCCCTTCATTTGAATATACCGCCACAAACTGGTCAAAATCACCGATTTTCGGTAATTCAACTTCTTCAGCCGTTCTAAGCCAGCGAACGAATTTCTTACAGTCCCCCGTTCCATGCAAGATGAATGTCCTAACCTCATCTAAGGCGTCAAGAAATGCAATCTTTGCATCTGATGCGCCCAGTAGGTTAAATGCGGCTTTCAGTGCACCCCTGAAAAATTCGTCTCCACCTAAACTACTTCTGTATTTGAGGTGCTCGTCCACGTAGCCAGACTGAATAACAGCTTGATGACGTAGCTCATTGATGTCAAAAGCGGCGTCCGGATACATTTCCCTCAGTTTGGCAACAGCCCAACCCAGTTGTTTCATATCTCCCAGCACAACCTTAAGCTGATGTCGACCATCCGGCATCTCCTTTGTCTGAATGATAGGTTCGGCAATGTTGGGCTTGCCTCCCGGATCCATGGAAAATCTCGTGCCGTTGCTACCCAAAATGTTCTTCAATGTCGGCCCGATCTCTCCGCGGCCACCTCGCGCTCCCAGAAGGTTTCGGATCTCCTTCAGCCCCTTCGCAAGGGCAACATCAATAGTGCTACCGAACTGGTGCTGTACTTGGTTTGATGAAATTTCAGTAGAGGTCCAACGCGCGCCGAGAAAATTTTGCAAGATGTGCTCACCATCGGCTGTTTCGAAATACTCTTTCGTGTAAATGCATTGACTCAAGGTTCACCTCAAATATTCAAGGAAGCGAGGGTCTGCCGAACAAGGCTCTCTAATGGGGCACTCTACACGGGCAAAAGTGCATTGAAAGCCTTGAACAATTGCTCGAATCGGTCGAGGGTCGCACTGACTCCTGGCGTATCGGCATCCAGCAGGGAAGGGTTTTCCAATAGCCAACGCGACGCACAAAAGTGGTCGAACTCAGCAACGGTTTCAGGCATTAGTTTGAATAGAGCCTCGGCCTTCTTGACAATGCGTGGAGTCGCCGCCGCAGCTATCAAAGCTTCCTTTGTCACACTATTGGCTACTGGCGGCTTGTAGGCTGCATTGAGTAACTCTACAAACAGATCGGCGTCGAACAAATCCTCGACATCAGACTCGGTTTGGTTTGTGAAGTCTGCACACGTAAAGAAATGCCCAGCTTTCAGGATATTAGCCTTCTTCAAATTCTCGATTTTGGTTTTGTCACCATTGGCAATGTCAGAGAGCACGGCAACGTTGATTTTGTTTCCACCAAAGAGCCTCACGAACGGCGCGATCTTGTCGATGCCGCCCGATGGGCACAGCGTCCACTTCGGGTCAAGGCCAACACGTCCGCGCATGGTCAGCGCCTGAGACAGAACATTCAGATAAAGGATGTCCGATGGGCCTTCGACGAGCCAAGTGTTCGTGCCGATGAAAAGCGACTGGGTCACTTCGTAGCCTAACGCACCTTGGAGCGGAAAAAGTGTGTCGTCATTAACTTCAAGCACGTCAGATCGAACCTTCGTCCCCTTGACCTCGGGGCGTTTGCCTAACCTCTCGATGACCACATCCTCCACGATGCGTACATCAGCGAGGCGGTCCATCGGGACCATGAAGGGTGAATGTGTAGAGAATATGACCTGATGGTCAGGCAGCAACCGCTCCACTATATAGCGCAGTAAATCCCCTTGAGCCTTGCCATGCAGGGTTAAACCCGGCTCGTCCAACAAGATGACCGCATTGCCATTGCCAGGTATCTTCTTAAGCTGCTTGAACTGGGCGAGGAAAGAGAAGAACCAAACAAAGCCCGCGCTACGCTCGGACAAGGGCAGCGTTGCCTTGTGATTGTTGTTCCTGATCCGAATTTCAGCCACTGTTCCGGCGTTGAACGGGGGCGGGTCTTTTGGTTTTCCGCTATCAATGTCAATCACCACTTCCAAGGCGTTGTTCTGGCTCCAAAACTGAAAGATTTCCTCCGTGATCTCGTTACTAGCAGCCTCGCAAGTGGCCTTCAATGTTTCTCGGCGGTCAGCATCCAGCAATTCTTCAAGGGTCGTACCCGCGTACTCCAAGAATTCGAGAAATATCTTGTCGCCTACGGAGACTTTGTCGTCATTTTTGTCCTGTTGAAGCCTCTGAATCGACACTATGCCCGACATGCGCTCAAAGTGCGAGGTGAAGAAAAATTTCGGTTGTCTGGCAGACAGGAGATCTATTACACCTAAGGTAAAACTTGAATTTCTGCACTTCTTGATGTCTTGCAAGAGCGCCTCTTGCTTGGGAGTCCTTTCAGTCAGCCCAGAAAGTGCTTTGTCTGCGGCGGGGCCATCCGTCACCCCATGTAAGACGTTTCGCTCCGTTGCATCAAGGGCATGTTTACTGAGCATGTTTTCGAGCACCTTGGCGCTATCGACATCAATCTCCCAAATTCGCTTGTCGTCTTCATACCGGAAGCCAAAGTGCGATTGGAACGTGTCGCCCTTCAAGGCTCCAACACCAAATCGTTTTTCGACAGCAGCCTTGTCAGCGGCTTCGAGTCGCCACCAAGTTCGAATGACTTCAGCCGTTCCATTTTCGTGCCGGTCATCGAACCGAGTTGCAAAGCGCCGAGGGTAATCGACAGGCTCATCGAATTCGAACGATTGCGATGGCTTGAGTCCTCGCATTGCGCTCAACAAAGCAGTCTTGCCAGCTTCGTTCTTGCCGACAAGACAAGTGAGATCGCCAATCTCGAATTCACCGCTGTCTTCGATGGAACGATAGTTTTGAACGCGAACTTTGATTAGCTTCATGATTTGTCTATTTCAGTGTTGATCTTTGTGAAACGTAGATCGCTTATTAATAAAGCAAACCCGTTCACGATTAAAAGCACCAATGACATTGTGCGGCAGGTTTCGAGCGACTTGGCTACCGGCTGCTTCTCGCCGATAGCTGTTAGACGGACTCCATCTCATCCTGCATAAATGCCAAATTTCGGGAAAGTCTTCGTGAATAAATCATGCCGCTGGTCCGCTGCGGCATCGTGGAATAACTTGTAATCACTCTTGATGAATTCTGGGCTGTACTTGTAGGTGTGAGCTTCTGTATTTACCCACTGCGAGATCCACGATACAAAACTCTGCCCTAGGTGTATGGCCTGTACGGCAAGCCGCCCCCCTGGCGTGTAACTACGTTTACTGGCAACTTTTTCTTCAAATTGGGTTGCCCAATGTAGATAATCATCTCCTAATGCCAAGTGCTTCCAAGAACCACTGCCTTTGCCAACATAAGAAAGTCTCTCTGAGCCGAACCCGAATTGATTGCCTTCAATGAGATCCAACCATACTTGAAGCCGTTTCTCACCATCGGGTTCTCTGATCTCGCAAAATGTCCGATAGAGCATTTCCTTGTGCTCGCCTAGCCCCTCGGCCTGCGCCTGTGCATCGCCGAGCAAGAACCTCTGGTAATGCTTACATAGTTCATCGGCAGCTTGGATGAAATCTTCGGGGTTGTTGCGATAGACCGTATGCCCATCTGAATTGGTATACGTCCATTTTAAGTAAGGCCTGTCTGGATAGGTGTCGACTCGTGCATGCCCAACCTTTGGTGCTCTTTTGGCATCAAGCTTTCTCTGAGAATCATCTTTGATCTCTGATGCATGGTTTAGAGCAGTTCTTTGACCAATAAACCCTTGATGGGCAAAAGTATCTACAAAAACATGAGATGCAATGCCCAGTCGGTGTAAGCCGTGAGGCCTGTCACGTGTGGCGATCACCCGAGCCATCATCTCTTGTGCAATTGGGCTGTTTGGCCGACATATGAGATGCCTTTCAAAGAGCTCATTAACGGGAGCTGCTTCTATTAATTGCTCGTTTCCTGGCAAAAAATGAAACGGAAGCCAACTTTTTGCTGAACTGTCATTGCTCAGATTGACGAGATGCAGGACGGGGTGCGCTGTTGCCTCTCGGTAGTACCGCATGCCATTGTCAAAACGTAAAAACCCAGACGTTGTTGAGTCATCAACGTATTGAGATGAATAGGCAATAATTTCAGCATCATGCTGGTTAAAGCCCGCAATGCGAGCAACAACGTATGTAGTGGCGAAATGGAAGTCGATTTGCACGATGAGAACCTGAAGAGTAATTGCTTCAAGCTACGCCGCTTCCGATGTTTTGTGCACTCCCACTTCTACCAGCCCCCACAAACCAACCTATTAGTTCTGCCAGTTACATGAAATAAGCCCTCGACATATTTTTCGTGCGTCCCTTTTACCCAAATCGACTAAACGGAGGCGCACATGTCGAGCAATATCCAGGTTGGAATCCGTCGTGACTTTCCCAGTAAAGTACTCTGGGATATGCATCGTTTACGCACCCGCGTATTTAAAGACCGCATGGGCTGGGAAGTACCCGTGCTTTCAGGCATGGAAATAGATGGCTACGATGCCATCGACCCGTATTACATGGTGATCCTGTCCACCAATGGTGGCGTAAGCGGGTGCTGGCGCATGCTCCCAACAGAAGGGCCGTACATGCTCAAAGATACATTCCCGGAATTGCTGCACGGCGCGCCAGTGCCGGAGGCGCCAAACGTATGGGAGTTAAGCCGCTTTGCTATTGAAGCAGATGGCCCTCAAGGCTTTGGCTTTGCCGGTATGGCGTTAGATGCCATGCGTGAAATCGTGACATTTGGTGACCGCATGGGTATCACCCATTACGTAACAGTAACTACCACTGCGATTGAGCGGCTTCTTCGTAAAACTGGCATAGCCATTACCCGATATGGTCCACCGATTCAGATTGGTGTAGAGCGAGCCGTAGCTTTAGAGATTGATATCGGCGAACAGACGCATCGGGCGTTGTTTGGAGAAGTTGGTAAGGCTGCTTAATTAAAGGAAGGGCGTCCGCTGTGACGCCATTCTGCACCTATTAGAGTTGCTAGATGCTTCTTCATTATGTTTGATTTAAGGTGGACATGAATCAATTCCAAAAATGTTTTGAGCGTGCCTTCTTGTTGGAGAAGACAGCTGAAGCTGCCAACCTTGCATGCCTAAAAATGGGAGATCTACATGAATCCGGCCCTTGTCTCACGTACACAGAAAGAACGCCACCTTTTTAAGCTTAGCGAAGATGATTTTCGGGATCAGGTTGTCCGGCCCCTGTTGTTATTGAAGGGGTTTAATGACGGTCGAGATTTATGTGGGCCGACAGAGCAAGGAAAAGATGCCCTGTTTTATGAATTTGACAAACTCGGCACCCTAGAGCTTTCAGCTGTTCAGACGAAAAAGGGCAATATAAATCTAGCTGCTAAAGCTTCTAATAACGCGGCAAACTTGATTGCCCAGTTAAAAACTGCTGCCGGAACGTCTTACGCGCTTATGAAGCCAATGAGAAAAAAGGAACGTGCCGCAAAGGTTTATTTGATTGCAAGTGGGAAGATCAATGATGCTGCAAGACGCCATTGTGTTGATGAGGTAAGCGATGCAAATCTTCGGTTTCTTGATTGCGATGATTTGATCCCCTGGATTGACGAATGTATGCCCCAGCTTTGGCTGGATATGGATGCTAATGTTTTAACTTATCTAAGCGCAATGGAGAGGCAACTTGCAGGTCAAGATGGGCCGTTCGCTGCGCAATTTCTGCCCAATGACAAGTCGTTAGCAAAAACGTGCTTCAATGACTCATCTGTCACAGTTTATGTGCGAAGGTCGGAAGACACAAGCGTTTTGGCTGGGCCAAAGCCGACAAAAGGAGGTCGCAAAAGAAAGGACGAGAGTGCCTTTCCTCTTTATGCTATTCCTAAAAAACCATACAAAAAAGTTTTGCTTTTGGGCGATGGGGGCAGTGGCAAAACAACAGGTTTGCTACAAATAGTTTATTGGACGGCCAAGTCAAGTTTGGAAAATGCAAAGGCTGAACTTATCCCGCTTCTAGTTAAAGCTACTGATATAGATGCGAAGAGACCTAAAGAGCTTGTCGACTTTCTTGAAGAAAAATCACGAGAGTTATCGCTACAAAAGAAACCTGTATTCGGTCTTTCGGACTTGAACGCCGGCCGTGTTTGCGCATTCATTGATGGGCTTGATGAAGTAGGTAGCAAAGAAGGCCGGGGGTATATCGTCGGTTTGGCGAATGCCTTCAGTTCTAGATTTCCTGAGTGTTCTGTAACCATAACCTCTCGTCCATATGAATTTTTGTCGGAGATTAAAGAGCTGCACGGCTTTGAGCGCCTGATGACAGTTCCCATTACCTGGAAGGATGCCGAGAAGATTCTAGATTTATCCAAGTCTGGGAAGGCTGTGGGATCCACAACCATTAAAGAATCAATTAATCATTTGTCGAAGGTTCAAGGCTTTGCTTTAAATCCTTTAATGGTTTCCGTGTATGCGGCGACATCAAATTTTGATTTACAAGATGTTCCGCCAAACGTAACTGAGCTGTTTAAACGTTACACGGAGCAGATGTTGGGACGTTGGGATGAGCAGAAGGGGTTGTCTAACTTACACCGGCCTCTTGTGAAAGATTTTGCGCTTTGCTCTTTGGCATTTGAGATGCATTCGCAGAAAGTCACATCAATTGATAAGAATAAAGCCAGAAATCTAATCGCAGATAAACTGGCCGAAACGGGGCATCATGAAGACGGCAATGCTATTTTGCAAGAGGTTCTTGATCGCTCAGGTCTTTTCCGAGATTTTGAAGATAAAATTGCATTCCGCCATCATATGTTTCAAGAGTTTTTTGCGGGTAGAGGAATACCAACAGAAAAATTCGCCGCGCAAAGCGCTTCAGATTCATGGTGGCGGAGGGCGATAGTCTTTTATTTTGGTGATAATCCAAAGAGTGCAAATATCCTATTCGATTTCTTAGTAGACGCGGCGAAGAAAGAGCCGTCACACTATTTTTCGGCGGCTTGCACTGTTGGCTTGGCAGTTCAGGCTTGCTATCTAAGTTCAGTAAAAACGAAGATTGATATTTGGAAATCCCTTGCTCAAGCCGTCATTGAACTGAAGAGTGAGTTTCACAAAGATCATGATGCGCATAATGAGATGCCAATCCTTACTTCAGTAGGGTATTACTTTCTCCATAGAGACTCTTTGGCGCTTTCAAACGTTGCTGAGCAACTAGAAGACATTTTGGCATGGATTGATTCAGCAAACTTGCCGAAAGACGATGTCAGAGCATTGCTGACATTTGCTCTTATGCGCTTAGGTCGTTTTGATCTTGTTTCAAAAGGTCAAATGTTGAAATTAACCGATAAAGAAGATTCGTGTTTGATCGCAGCGCTTGAAATGTTTGAGGCTACAAATGGACGCCCTCTTTCTGGCGTTCAGAAAAAGGCCGTCGAAGATCTCAACCCGGTGCTCAATAAGGAACTTAACGAAAAATTACTGAAACCAATTATGAAGGAAGTAGAGTTTCAAACTGGTAAGCACAAACTATTGCAAGACTCTTTGGCAAAGCGGACCAGGTCAAAAGAGTGATTGGGCTGGTATGCATAAGGCTCCGTAAAATTTATGCGTAATGTAATGTGTACTGCATATAAAAAGCTATCCACTTGTCGTGGTGCCAACAAACTGACCGGCGCGCAATGCTGGAATTTAATCAGTGCTTGGCTCGTTTTGAGCCAAAGCAAATGAAGGCTATAGCGGCAACTCTGATTACGAGTAATATTTCCGCTTCGCCTCTTCGGAGCTAAAAGCAGCCGGCTCATAGCCGCTGGACTCAGATAAAGACTCTCGCATGATGTTGGCGTAGGGCTGCTTGCTCAGGTCGAAGTTGTCGAATAGCGCGTACTTGTTGGCAAGAATGCCAAACTTCCTGCCTTTATCCGTAATCCCAGTGAAAAACAGGAGCTTGAGCTCATCGCTAGATAACTGTGCGCGGATGATTCTTGCGGCTTGAGGATACCCCTCTCGTCTGATTGTTCGCCCATCAAAGCAATCGGCATACATGACACGTTCGGTAGAACTCCTGATCGTACTATCCAACCATCTGCCTGTAGGTGCTTAACCAAGAGAAAAAAGGTCTGCTCGAAGCGTTGGCGTTCAATCGTCGAATTCTGGGATGACAAAGCGGTTGCAGATTTTGCCAATTCCTTCCTTGATAGTTTCAGCTCCTCTCGCGATAACTTGAGCTCATGGCCTTGAACATAAAGCGTGGCCAGTAAAGCGCAATGATAGGAAACTAAACAGTGGGCCGAGTATCCCACCAAAGTAGTCGGCTATGCGCCCCATATCTTCAGCCGTTGGGTCTGTGACCTTTTGTTTTGTCTTTGTCGTCATCGGCTACTACTTTGGCGCCGAGCGCGACATCAAACCGCAGCGCCACGAAAAGCCATGAAGACCCTGTCCGGAGGCTGCTTGCGGGGGGGGGGGGCAATCCCTCCACCCTGGCGCCCCGAAAAGGGAAAAATTG
>JACCDN010147059.1_pt1 | contig 11231 bp, 4 predicted proteins | sample 7441691 | NCBI WGS metagenome assembly JACCDN01 (sample SAMN15323439, study PRJNA562643) | freshwater metagenome | isolation source: river surface water | place: USA:Blue River Watershed | collected 2017-08-16
AAGCAAGAGTTTCTATCGACAATGAGTCATGAAATTAGAACTCCACTTAATGCCGTTATTAGCATTGCGCATTTGTTGGAAGAGTCTGCAACAGATGAACAAATACAATTGATAAAATCATTAGGCTATGCATCTAAAAATTTAATGCAAATTGTTAATGATATCTTAGATTTCAATAAGCTGGATGCAAATAAAGTTAATTTAGATTTAAGTAATTCTGCGCTTCAAGATTTAATCGAAAATATTAAATACACCTATCAAAACTTAGCAGCAGAGAAAAATCTAGCTATAGAGGTTCATATAGATTCAAGTATAAACTCAACGTATTTGCTTGATGAAACTAAAATTACTCAGGTATTAAATAATCTAATTTCTAACGCCATTAAATATACTAATAAAGGCAAAGTAGAAATTAAACTAACACATATTGCCTCAGTAAATGATATCGATGAAATTTGTTTCTCCGTTAAAGATACTGGGGTAGGAATACCAGAAAAGTATTTCGAAGAGATATTTGAAAGCTTTTATCAACCCAATTCTATAACAACTAAAACGAATGGTGGTGCAGGTTTAGGCTTAGCTATTGTTAAAAAATTAGTTGATTTAATGGGTGGAACTATTCAACTAAATAGCAAGCAAAATATTGGTTCTGAATTTTATTTCACACTTAAATTAAAATCTACTTCGAATAAAAAAATTGCATTATCTGATGAAGAAAGCATACTAAAAGGCAAAACTGTATTAATTGTAGACGATAACATGATTAATGCACTAGTAGCTTCGAAATTGCTTTTAAAATGGGGTATTCAAACGGAACATGCACAAAATGGAAAAGAAGCAATTCTAAAATCTAATAAAACTAAATACGATTATATTTTAATGGATATTCATATGCCATTAATGGATGGTTATGAATCTTGTGCACAAATTAGAAAGTCGAATGGCTTAAATAGTACCACGCCTATATTTGCTTTAACGGCAGATGTTACTGCCGCTCAGCATACAGATTTTGAAAAAGATTTTAATGGCTTGTTAACCAAGCCAATTAATGTGTTGAAATTATATGAAACACTAACTGTTTCTTAGTGCCCAGCCGACGGGCTAACATCATAATTTATCCCCTGACGTTGTAATACTCTTTTTACTAATAAAGCAAATGCAATTAGATAGGCAAAACAAATTACAGCGATCCAATACGATTGATGTATACCAATTAAATCCGCTAGCTTTCCCTGAAGAGGAGGGATAATTCCACCTCCCATAATCATCATTACTAAAAATGCAGAACCTTGTGTAGTATGTTTACCTAATCCTGCAATTCCTAATGCAAATATACTTGGCCACATAATACTGCACCATAATCCTCCACTTAAAAATGCATAAATAGCCACTTGTCCTGTAGTAAATAATCCTAATAACATCGATATTGTACCTAGAGAACCAAAAATCAACATCGTTTTTGCTGGTTTATCTTGGCTAATAAAAAATGCTGCAATTAAAATAAATACACAAAGTACATATGCATATAATGGCGACATGTCTTTTTGTGCAAGTGTGTTTATCCCTATAATTACTCCAAATGCTATCAATGGTACGATAAGCAATAATAATTTTTTTATTTTGTTGGATAGCCCGAATACACTAATACTTCCGGCCCATCTACCAATCATTAAACTTCCCCAATACATACTTATATATGGTGATATTTGTGAAGATGCTAATCCTCCCATATCTGGTTGTTTTAATAATTCACCTAAATTACTTTGAATAGTTACCTCAACCCCTACATAAGCTAATATGCCTAACATGCCTAAAATTAGTTGTGGATATTGCATCGCTCCCCATCCGTTTGGGTTTTTCCTAGAACTTTGATTTGCATACAATAATCCAATTACAATAACTAGCAATGAACCTATTAACCATTTCATTCTATACATCTCAAGCGCCATCTTCTCATCGTGTTCCATAGTCTCTGGTAAACCGATATAGCTTTTAAATACAGGAACGAACATGAAAATTAATAACCCTGTAATAACTAGCAGGGTATTTAATGCTTTGTTTGCAGGTTCAACAATATCATGACTAACACCTGCCGGAATTTTCTTACTCGTTGCAAATAAAACAGCAGCAGCAATAAACAAAATACCCACACCTGCATATAAGAAACTAACATTATCTAAGCCTAAACTTTTTGTTTGTTCTTCCGATGCAGCTACTGTTCCAAATAATAATAAAGAAACTACTATTGGGCCGATCATTGTTCCGAAACTATTAATACCTCCACCTAAATTAACCCTTCCTGCACCTGTTCTGGGGTCTCCTAAGCTAATAGCTAGGGGTTGAGCAGCTGTTTGCTGTAAACTGAAACCCAATGCCACCATGAACAAGCCTACTAACATTCCCGAAAAGGTATTTGCATTTACGGCTATAATCATCGCTACTGCTCCAATTGCACTAAACAACAATCCATAAACGATACTCTTTTTATATCCCCAAGATCCTACTAAATCTTTTCCTTGAGAACTACCAAGAATAAACAATAGTAAAGCACCAATATAATATGCTATGTAAAATGCATAATCGACTAGCTGGCTCTGAAATTGATCTAGATGAAAGTAATCTTTACAAAATGGAATAAATACTCCATTACCGGCAGCTATAAATCCCCAGAAAAAAAATACTGTTACTAATGTACTTAGTGCACCGTAATTGTTTTTTTGTTCTGAATTCGTGTTTTGCTCTATTTGCATACTGTTTTGATATAATTGTTAGGTGTTTTTGATTTTTTTGTTGTCATAATTTTTGAAATAGTGTAAAGCTATTTCAGGACAAGACCGGATTTTGCAAAATTATCGTAAATTGTAACCAACTCATCTCTGGAAATTATGTGGTAACTCTGAATGGAGATGGAATCAAATCATTGAATCAAAAAATAGTAGTTTCAAAAAAATAGTATGAATAGATTTTTATTAATATTATTATTAACAATCAGTTTATCATCAAACATTTTGGCCCAGAATCCTGGGCCAAATGTATCTTGGCAGAAATGTTTTAGTACAAGTGAGGAAGATTATTTCAACTCTATTATCAAATTGGAATCTGGTGATTATCTTGCCACAATGTATTTTGGAGCAAAAGATCATTTTCTTAGTTCTGATACTTCAAGTGAAAATTATTTAGTAAAGTTTGATAATAACTTTAATGTTATTTGGAAGAGGTACATACCAATGTACGCTACAAAAATTATTATATTAAATGATAAATCATTTGTTTTGGCTGGTCTTACTACTAGTTGGTTAAATAAAGGGAAAATATTTAATGATATACACGGCCTAGATCAATTCTCAGCAGATTTAGCGATATTAAAGTATGACTCAAATGCACAAAATGTTATTTGGGCACATGCCTACGGGAGTACTGGTGCGGAAGATCAACTCTTTGATTGCATACAAACATCTGATAATGGTTTCATATTCACTGGGAAAACAAGAGGGAGTAATGGGGATATTCCTAATAGTAGACCTTGTTTTAACCCATTTGCCCAAGATGCAACAATAATGAAAGTTAATAGTCTGGGAGCTCTTCAGTGGGTTAAAATGATTAATGGATCTTTGGGAGATATTCCAAGTGGTTCAATAGTAAGTCTATCAAACGATAAATATAAAATTGACATAATATCAAATTCTGACGATTGTGATTTTGCAGGGACACAACCATTCGATTTAAACTTAAGTAATTTCAAACTTTTAACATTAATTATTAATGAAAATGGTAATGAAATAAAAAGGAAAATAGATGATACTGGGAAGCAGTTTCAATATATTGTTAAATCATGGCAAAAAAATAACAGATTTTATTCTGTAGGTTATACTTTAGCTGATTTAGCGTACAGCCCAACGTTTCCAAGTCATGATGATGCAGATGGATCGGTAGCTGTTTATGATGATAGTTTAAATCTGATTTCACAGAAATTATTTGGAGGCAAAGGGTATGATTTCTTTTTTGATCATATATATGATAATACAGGGAATCATATTTTCTTTGGAGCAACAGCGTCATCTGACAACTCTGGAGATATAAAAAATTACAAGGGAGGCACAAGTGATTATTGGATTCTAAAAACAGATACAAATTTTAATATTATATGGTCAAGAACTGTTGGAAGTAATGGAATGGATAGTTATTTATATTATAATTTCCCATACAATAAAATGTTAATCAATGGCAATGAACTCGTTTTGGCTTTTAATATTTATCCGCCTAAAATTACACCAAATAATGATGTTACATGTGGTTTATATACCACTCATCAGGGAGATACCAGTGTGCAATATCCTGATGCATGGCTAGTAGCTTTTGATTTAACAACAGGAATAGAAATAGAACCTATTTTAAAAAGTAGTACATTTAAATTATTCCCCAATCCTACAAGCAATGTAATTACTATTCAAAATTCAAATCCAACAGCAAAGAAATATAAAATATTCATTACCGATCAATTAGGTAAAATTGTTAAAGAGATTCAGTATGAAGACACTAAGGAGTTCTCACTATCAATAGAGGACCTTGATAATGGAATCTATTTCATTTCTGTGCAAAAAAACAGGAAGCAATTGTTTAGTCAGAAGATTGTAATTAGGAAGTAATTTCTAATATGTAGTTTATCAAAAATGCTGTACTTATCTGGCGGCTTTTTTTGTTTTAGAACAATCCAAATTTGTATTTTATGTTAAATTCCTTAAAACGAACCCTCGGAGATTTTACCTTTATTGAATCTATTTCATCTTTTGCTCGATTCCCGATACTCACTACTCGGAACTCAAAAGGGATTGCCTACACTGCGTTCCGGCGTTCCCCTATTGGGGGAGGCTTCAGTTTCATTAAAAACCACGCTACCTGCGGTAGCTAGTTTTTTTGTTTTTAAATCCCTCCACAAGCAAGCTTGTTCCAGGCTTTATAAAACAAAAAAACCCAGCATAGCTGGGTTTTTAATTCACTGGCGGAGAGTGAGGTAAATGAACCTAACTCCCGAAACCCTTATATCTATTGACTTTTTTTTCTCAATTTTCAAATGGGTAACCGCTTGGAAACCCAGTGTTAAAGTAGGAGGGATTAACTCTTACTAGTATTCAAATGTAAGAAATAATTTTTATTACTTATAGGTGTGGACTATCCATATAATTTCTCTCAAATAATTTATTTACATTTGTATAGTTGAAAAAGTTAATCTCAATATCACTTCTCTTCGTATTTCTGTCAGCAAACACAGAAATGCATCATCTATTGAAGTTGCCTTTACTCATTCATCACTACTTAGAGCACCATCCTGATGAGCAAGACAAATCTTTTGCTCACTTCCTTGCCGATCATTATAGCAACAACCCCGAACATTCGGACAAAGACCACCACGAAAACGACAACTTGCCTTTCAAGACAAATGATTGTGCATCCATGCACACTACCATTGTTTTCAATCCCGAACACAATTTTTCTATAAGTGAACCTCACCTTGTTTCCGAAAAAGTTTCAGAGATGTACAATGAGATTATTTATTCTTCAGCCGATCAAAACAGTATTTGGCAACCCCCTCAATTCAGTTAATGATTTATAAGTTCCGCTAACACGGACAAAAAAACATTGACGGTGCTAACGCACTGCATGTAATCTTGTATTCATTCATTAAACTGATAAAAAATGTTAGACAAAATAATAGCGTTCAGCATAAAAAATAAATTCATCATTGCATTGATGACACTTGCACTTATTGTTTGGGGAGTATGGAGTGCAACTAAACTGTCTATTGATGCAGTTCCAGACATTACCAACAATCAAGTGCAAATCATTACTGCTTGTCCAACCCTTGCAGGACAAGAGGTAGAACAGTTGGTAACTTTCCCTATAGAGCAAAGCATTGCCAACCTTCCAGACTTGGAAGAACTGCGGAGCATTTCCCGTTTCGGACTTTCAGTAATTACAGTTGTTTTTGACGATAAAGTGGACATCTACTTTGCCCGACAACTTATTAACGAACGATTAAAGGAAGCCGAAAGCAAAATCCCAAAAGGTGTTGGTACACCTGAATTGGCACCAGTTAGCACAGGTTTAGGCGAAGTGTATCAATACATTATTCACCCCAAAAAGGGAAGTGAAAGTAAATACACAGCTATGGATTTACGGACAATGCAAGATTGGATTGTTGCCCGACAGCTTTATGGAACCAAAGGAATTGCAGAGGTTAACAGCTTTGGCGGACAATTGAAACAATATGAAGTTGCAGTAAATCCTGACCGCTTGATTGCAATGGGTATAACAATTCCCGAAATTTTTACCGCTTTAGAAAAGAACAACGAAAACACTGGCGGGGCATATATTGACAAGAAACCAAACGCATATTTCATTCGTGGTGTGGGGTTAATTGGTTCGTTTGACGATATTAAAAACATAGTTGTAAAAACAAATCCAAACGGCATTCCTATTTTAATAAAAGATGTTGCCGAAGTGCATTTAGGTAGTGCTGTTCGTTACGGTGCAATGACCTACAATGGTGAAGTGGACGCAGTAGGTGGTGTAGTAATGATGCTAAAAGGTGCAAATAGTGCTGATGTAGTAGGCCGCATTAAAGATAAAATGTCAACTATTCAAAAATCATTGCCAAAAGATGTAGTAATAGAACCCTATTTAGATAGAACCGATTTGGTAAACCGAGCAATCAGCACAGTAGAAAAAAATCTGATTGAAGGTGCTTTAATAGTAATCTTCGTTTTGGTTTTATTTCTCGGAAATCTACGTGCAGGATTAATAGTTGCTTCTGCCATTCCGTTATCAATGCTTTTTGCGTTGGGTTTGATGAATGTATTTGGAGTAAGTGCAAACCTTATGAGTCTGGGAGCTATTGACTTTGGTTTAATTGTAGACGGTGCGGTAATTATAGTAGAAGCCACATTGCACCATTTAGGGGTGCGGAAAGCAATGGGTAAACTTTCCCAATCAGAAATGGATAATGAAGTTTTTATTTCCGCTTCTAAAATCCGAAGTAGTGCCGCATTCGGCGAAATAATTATCCTTATTGTTTATATCCCAATTCTAACCTTGGTAGGTATCGAAGGAAAAATGTTTAGCCCAATGGCTCAAACTGTATCTTTTGCTATTGTAGGGGCGTTAATTTTATCACTTACATACATTCCAATGATGTGTGCTGCATTCCTTTCTAAAAACATTTCACACAAACAAACATTAAGCGATAGAATGATGAACTTATTCCAACGCATTTATGCACCACTTTTGGAAAAAGCAATACGTTTCAAGAAAGTAATTGTAGTTGCAACTGTTGCGATATTTATTGTTTCCGTATTTCTATTTTCAAGAATGGGAGGTGAATTTATTCCTACGTTACAAGAAGGAAATTTTGCATTTCATTGTATTTTGCCACAAGGCACATCACTTTCACAAAGCTTGGAAACCAGTATGCAAGCATCAAGGCTAATCAAAGAATTTGACGAAGTAAAAATGGTAGTGGGCAAAACAGGAGCTGCAGAAGTCCCAACAGACCCAATGCCACCAGAGGCAACGGATATGATGATAATTTTGAAATCACCTACTGATTGGAAACGTGATATTTCATATGATGAATTGGCAGAAGAATTTGAAGAAAAACTCAATACAATTCCAGGGGTTTTCTTTGAAAAAAATCAACCAATTCAAATGCGATTTAATGAATTAATGACAGGTATTCGTCAAGATGTAGCAGTGAAAATTTTTGGTGAAAATATGGACACACTTTTAAGCTATGCCAATAAGGTAAATGTAGTGGTTCAAAGTGTGGACGGTGCAACAGAACCAAGCGTTGAACGAGTTGCAGGGCTTCCGCAAATAGTAATAAAATACAATCGTTCGCAAATTGCCAATTATGGATTAAACATTGAGGATATCAACCACATTGTTTCTACTTCTTTTGCTGGAGGAAGTGCAGGAGTTGTATATGAAAATGAACGCAAATTTGAATTAGTAGTTCGCCTTGACAGCACACACCGCAACAACATAGATGATGTAAGTCATTTGTATATACCAACAACCAACGGAACACAAATCCCTTTATCACAAGTTGCTGAAATTAAAATGGAATTGGGACCTGCACAAATTAGTCGTGAAGAAGGCAAACGCAGAATAGTAGTAGGATTTAACATTAAAGGCAGAGATGTAGAAAGTGTTGTTACTGATATTCAAAAAGAACTAAATGAAAAAGTAAAACTTCCCGAAGGCTATTATTACACATATGGAGGCACTTTTGAAAATTTGCAAGCGGCTAGCAAACGCTTAATGATAGCCTTGCCTGTGGCTTTAGCACTCATTTTTATGTTGCTTTATTTTACGTTTGGTTCAGTAAAACAAGCAACTCTAATTTATACCGCAATCCCAATGAGCGCCATTGGTGGAGTATTCGCTTTGCTCATTCGTGATATGCCTTTTAGCATCTCTGCTGGTATCGGTTTTATTGCATTGTTCGGTGTAGCCGTGCTAAACGGAATAGTGTTAATCGGAACATTTAATCAACTAGAAAAAGACGGAATGATAGACATATTAGAACGAATAAAAGAAGGAACAAAAATTCGTTTGCGACCAGTATTAATGACAGCCACTGTTGCTTCGTTTGGTTTTTTACCCATGGCACTTTCACATGGTGCTGGGGCAGAAGTACAGAAACCTTTGGCTACAGTAGTAATCGGAGGACTAATTACAGCTACTTTCTTAACTCTGTTTGTTTTGCCATTGTTGTATTTAATTTTCTCAAAAAAGAGAAAATCCAAAATCAAAATATCCGTTGCTGTTCTATTCGCTTTTGTGTTGTTTTCATTCAATACAGTAAATGCTCAAATACAAACAGCCAATGTCATTTCGGTTGATGATGCTATAAACACAGCATTGAAAAACAATCTTGAAATCCAATCACAGCAACTCAGCGTGCAGTCGTCTAGAATCTTAAAAAAATCGGTGTTTGAGTTACCCAAAACGAATGTCAATTTTCAGTTTGGGCAATACAATAGCATCAATCAAGACAAGGCCTTTCAAATCAATCAATCAATTCCATTTCCAACATATTATACATCCAAATCAGGCTTGTTTAAAGCCGAATCGGAAAGTAGTCAATTGCAACAGCAAGCAACTGCCAGCGAAATTAAAGCACAGGTGCAATACTGGTTTTACCAGATGCAATATTTGCAAACCACTAAAAAGAATCTTCAATCTTTAGACAGTTTATATAACGATTTTGTTAGTGCAGCAGCTCTGCGATACGAAACAGGCGAAACAAATCTGTTGGAGAAGACCACAGCCGAAACAAAGCGAGGACAACTTTCTCTTTTGCTTAAACAAAACGAAACGGATTTTATAACGGCTTATTATTCGCTGAAAACGCTAATGAATACAAGTGAGGATTTTGTATTGAGTAATAGTGGAAAATTTCATCCAATTGCAATTTCTAATGTGTTAGATACAACACTTATAGCAAATAATCCTTCGTTAAAACTGCTTTATCAGCAAGCAGTAATTGCCAATCAAAATAAAAAGATCGAAACTGCTTCCACATTACCCGATTTTAATGTCGGCTATTTCAACCAGTCCCTAATAGGTGTGCAAAGCATCAATGGAGCAGATGTAAATTTTGATGGTAGCAAACGTTTTCAGGGTTTTAATATAGGTATTAGTATCCCAATTACATTTTTTAGCAACGCTTCAAAAATAAAGTCGCTTGAATATAAACAACAGGCATTACAAAGAGATGCCGACAATGGGAAACTGATTTTACAAACCAAATTGCAAAATGCTTTTCAGCAATACAATCAAAACTTATTGCAGTACAACTACTACAATTCAACAGCTTTGCCTAATGCCGATATAATTATCAGTACTGCAAAGATTGGTTTCAAAAGTGGTGACATTGGATACATTGAGTATCTACAAGCATTACAAACTGCTATCGATGTGCAGTTAAATTATTTGCAATCCATCAATCAAATAAATCAATCCATCGTCATTATCAATTTCTTAATCAACAAATAAATTTTAGAAAAATGAAAAATATAATATTTATAGCTGCCATTGCAATTTTAATATCATTTGCATCCTGCAACAGTAATAAAACCGAAACGAAAGGAGATGAAACTGAGCATCACGATGAACATGAAAACACCAACACGGCAATGCTAACAGCCGAACAAATGAAATCTATAAAAATAGAGTTAGGCGGCATCGAGAAAAAACAATTAACAGCTTCACTAAAAGCTAATGGCATTTTAAAAGTGCCTAATCAAAACCGTGCGAATGCCACGGCATCATTGGGTGGAGTTATCAAAACTATTTTGGTTCAAACTGGCAATAGCGTTATTAAAGGGCAAACAATCGCCACCATTTCAAACAATTTATTCATCACTATGCAAGAGGAGTTTCTAAGTATTTCATCAAAAGCAGAATTGGCACAATTAGAATTTGTCCGACAAAAAGAATTGCAACAAGGTAATGCAGGAGCATTGAAAAATTTACAATCAGCCGATGCAGAACTAAAAACACTGAAAGCTCGAAAAGCCAGTTTACAAAAGCAATTGGATTTGATTGGTATCAATACAGCTTCACTTACAAGCGAAAACATTCAATCAATTGCAAATATTACAAGCCCCATAAGCGGCACAATAAGCAACGTTATGGTAAATATTGGCACTCACGTAGATGCAAATAATCCAATTGTTGAAATAGTGGATAATAGCCAATTACATTTGGATCTGTATGTGTATGAAAAGGATTTACAAAAACTAAAAGTGGGGCAAACCATCCATTTTACACTTACCAATAATCCTGGGAAAGAATACGATGCCGATGTTTATGCCATTAGCAACACATTCGAACAAAGCACCAAAGCCATTTCAGTTCATGCTATGGTAAAAGGTAATAAGCAAGGTTTGATTGATGGAATGAACATTACAGCCTTAGTAAGTTTAGAAAACTCCACCGTAGACGCAGTACCAACTAACGCCATTGTTAATGACGAAGGGCAAGACTATATTTTTATTGTTACTGATGCCCATAGTGAGGAAGAACACCACAACGAAACAGATACTGTCGAACACAAGTATGTTGATAGCGGACATCAGCATAACGAAAAAATAGAACCCGATCACAAAGAACTAGGAACAACTTTTGAAAAAATTCCTGTTCGTAAAGGCACTACCGATGTAGGTTAC
>JACCDN010576234.1_pt1 | contig 11230 bp, 4 predicted proteins | sample 7441691 | NCBI WGS metagenome assembly JACCDN01 (sample SAMN15323439, study PRJNA562643) | freshwater metagenome | isolation source: river surface water | place: USA:Blue River Watershed | collected 2017-08-16
TGCTATTGAGAACTTTAGCAACGAGGAGTGGTTCGAGCAGCCAGATAACATTGGCACACACAAACATGAAAAAAAAGAGAACAACATTTTTTCTGTTGCCAAGAGAATATTTCCACAATTTCGAAAACAAAAAGACAAATGGATTATTTTTAAAACGTTGTGCCATTGAAAAAACAAAAATATACCTGTGTGAATATGTATATTATATCAAAATTTGAAAAAAAATTGTAGCGTCATAATTTTATCCTCTTTTGCTTCAGGACAAAATCCCAATCGAGAGTCGATACGAATACTTGATGGTAAATTTTCAAATTTTAGTGGTCTTTCAACAACACATTTTTTGATAAGTTCCAACGCATCTGACGACACTATGTTCCCCCCCCCTCATATCCGCCATTGTTTTTTCTGAAAACATATATAAATTGATAAAAAATACAGCTATGGTAAGCCATGTTTTCATTAGCAGGCCATTGTGATGGACGTCGGAACTATTTTGAGAGGAGAGAATGTATATGTTATTTTAGACATTCAACCTATTATGTAGATGACAGTAGCATAATCATCGCACCCACTATAAATATCATTATAACATTAAGAATAATGACAACATAATTGAACCATATTTTTTTATAAAAAAATGTACTAAGCGCCAAAAGAGGTGCGATCATCATATAATATGGAATTGGATACAGATAATTCATCTTCGATGCGTCATTAGAAAGAGCACCGAGCAGTGATACATGAATTAGAACAACTGCCCACATCACAGCTTTTGAGGGCTTACGCCAATACCATCCACACAAGAGGAACCCAACCCACAGTGGCAAGATAATTCTTCCATAATACAAAATCCAATACATATCAAAATCACGAGGAGCTTGAGCAAAGCAGTATGCCTTTTCTTCGTTGTCTGTAATTAAATTACAGTATGTATTTGTTTGTGTCTCGAGAGAATATATGAGTGCACAAGCCAAATCTGGGTCAGTCCACAATCTTGCGGTATAGACATAGTGTGCAACTCCTCCTGTATAATCAGCAGGCACTTCATATGCACCCATAAACTGATCTTTGCTTAAGCAGGTACCCTGGGTATCACAAATTTGATAATGACAATTTCCTGCGGCCACTTTACTCGCACCTTGTTGACATGAACCCGTTCTCAATTTACCAGCAATTTCATATTGATAAGATGGACACGTTGGGTTTTCAATTATGACTTCTTCATACTGAAATGGATATGATCCAGCAAAAGCTATTTCAGGAGACAACATGAAAAAATAAACACAGATGATACTCGTTATTTTATACAATGATTTCATCATCATAGTAAAAGATTTTATATTATATTTCTAAGAAACCTATACACAATAATTTTATTATATCCATAAACTACTCCTTCCACTATATGAAAAAACATAACCTACTTCAGCTATGTTTTCAAGTGCAGGCGCGGCCGGAATCGGACCGACGCAGCTGGTTTTGGAGACCAGCGTACTACCATTATACGACGCGCCCATTTTCTTTTTGTACGAATATAGTACCAGAAATAGCATAAAAAGCAAGAGACCTACCTTTGGGGTAGATCTCTTTAAACTTTATTTGGTTTCTTTGTGTTCTGTGTGTTTTTTATCGCATTTGCAGTATTTCATCAGAACCAAGCGATCTTTGAGTTTCTTTTTATTTTTCTTTGAAAAATAATTGGTGAATTTACACAAAGTACACTCGAGTTTGATCATGTTGTCTTGTGACATAAAAGCTTTTTTAGAAGATATTTAGGATTTCCTTTGGGTCTACCATCTCCAAAGAAAGATGAGACGAGTATACCTGAAAGAGCAGGATTTGTCAATATCTTCCTCATAGTTTCACAAAAACTCATCCCAATGACAAAAATATAGCCAAAAAAGCAAAAAGTATGCTATACTTGGCTTCATACTAAATACTTACTTAAAAAAATCAATCTATGAATCCAACCATACCTACACTCACCAAAAGCAAGGTAAGTATTACCCTCGCCATCATTATTGGAGTTGTCCTCGCTGGGACGATTACTGCCTGGGGATTTTTGCGCTACTCCAAAACTGGTGAAGCACATGTACTCGAATCACTTCTCAAAATGAGTGAGGCCAAGACGATGTCATATACTGGTACATTCGAAGCACGAGCAGATATTGATACCAGACTTGGGCTTTTGGCTGCTATGACTTCTGATTCTGATCTTGAAGCGGCACATACGACTGTAAATAATCTTGAAAACTACTCCCTCACCATGGCTTTTGATGGAGAGAGTGATCTAACGGATATAACAAATCCTGCCACTTCATTTAATCTTGGAGTGATTGCCAAAAAACAAAATGAACCGCAGCTTGACCTCAAATTAAACCTTATCAATAAAGATAAAATTTACTATGCTCGCATTCCAACCCTTCCAACGAGTGACGCCTACAAAGACTATACTGAATTTGCAAATAAGTGGATTCACTTTGATTATTCTGAACTTTCTAAAGAACTTTTGAGTCTTCAAGAAGACCTCCTCAAAAACCAACAAGATTCAGATATCCCTTCAGAAAAAGATAAAGAAAAAATCATTGAATCTCTGAAACGTACTGTGGCACTAAACCCACCAATCAAAGTCACCAAAAAATACCGAACAGAAAAAATGAATGGTGCAGAAGTTCGTCACTTTGCCTTTGTCCTTGATCCTCAAAATATTGAAAAAATCATGCTGGAACTGGCGAAAAATGAAAGAGAAACGGGTGTAACAATGCGAGACGTCGAGGATATCCGAAAAGCACATGCACAAATCTCATCATTTAATGGAGAAATTTGGTTTAGCAAAAAAACTCTGTATCCATATAAATTGGCTGTAAACGTAAAAGTAAAAGACGATGAAGAAATCCGAAACCCTCAGCTGTCTCTGGTCATGACCATGAACAACTATAACAAGCCACTGAGTATTACAGCGCCTTTGAATTCAACTTCTGTGGAAGAGATTTTAAACCAAGTCATGGCAAAACAGCTTGAAGAATATAATGCACTGTATGCCAGTAGTAGCCCAAGTCTTGATATGAATTCATTGGGTGACGATAATTGGGCTACAGATATTGATGGTGATGGCCTGACAGAGAGCGAAGAATCATTTTGGGGAACCAATCCAAACAACAAAGATACTGATGGTGATGGATATGATGATGCTACCGAAATAAGAACTGGACATGATCCTTTGAAACGTTAGCTTCAGCAAAAACAAAAGACTCCCCTTTCGAGGAGTCTTTTTTTATATCAAATTTTACTCTTCAGATTTAAAGCCAGTACCCACTGGAATCAATCGTCCAATAATCACATTTTCTTTAAGACCTGAGAGGTGATCAATCTTACCGGTAATCGCAGCATTGATGAGCACTTTTGACGTTTCCTGGAAGGAAGCAGCTGACAGGAAGCTTTGTGTTGAAAGAGAAATTTTACTGATACCGAGGAAAAGTTCTCGTCCCACAGCTTCTTTTTTGCCATCACGGCGAGCAGCTTCGTTGGCAAGAATAATTTGTGTTTTTTCTACGGTTTCTCCTGGCAAGAGTTCAGTTTCTCCAGCATCTTCCACATACATACGACTAAACATCTGGGCGATAATAAGCTCAATATGTTTATCGTTCAATGCCTGACCTTGTGAAGCATAAATAGCTTGAATTTCTTTCAGGATATAGCGCTGTACAGCGTCACGTCCTTTGAGAGTGTACAGTTCATCAAGCTCAATACTTCCTTCAGTAAGCTGCTGTCCTTTTTCTACCATAGTTCCACCATCAACCAAGATCTTGTATCCCAATGGTACAATATATTCTTTGGTATATTTGCCTTCGTAAGAAAGGATAATGGTGTTGCCATCCATACGAATTTGTCCTGGGTATTCTGCCAGCACTTCTTCTCCAGAAGAACCACGAACCAAGAGGACATCATCTTTTTTCACACGTTGACCATCACTCACGCGAATATCATCTTCTTTTTTTCCAGCAATCTTCATTTCATCCATTCCTTCAAAATGTACTTTAATGATTTTCTGTCCACGACGTCCTTCAAAAATCTTACGACCTGTTGGACTCGTGATCACTTTTCCTTCTGCTTCTTCAATTTCTACAGAACCACCAACTTCTGACAGGATGGCTTGACGTTTTGGTTTACGTGCTTCAAAAAGTTCTTCAACTCGTGGAAGACCCTGAGTAATATCTCCGCCACCAGCAACTCCTCCAAGGTGGAAAGTACGCATGGTAAGCTGTGTACCAGGTTCTCCGATAGACTGTGCAGCAATAATACCAGCAGCTACACCTTGCTTCACAACTCCATTGTGAGAGAGGTCATATCCATAACATTTGATACAAATTCCTTTTGGAAGTTTACACTGCAAGACACTGCGAACATGCAGACTATCCGGATTCAATTTCTCAATTCTACGAGCAGCTTCTTCAGTTACAACATCTCCTGCAGCTACGAGCATCTCACCTTTTTCATCTTTAATATCTTGCAACATAAATCGACCAAGAACACGTTCCGACAGTTTCTTACTCATACTCTCAGAATGTTCACGGGTCATTACTTCTCCAGTCGTGTCTCCACATTCATCCGCAACCACAACTACGTCTTGTGCAACATCGACAAGGCGACGAGTCAGGTATCCAGCGTTTGCTGTACGAAGAGCCGTATCTGACAAACCTTTACGAGTACCGTGTGAAGAGATAAAAAATTCAAGTACTTCGAATCCTTCTTTAAAGTTTCCTTTTACTGGAAGCTCAATAATATCTCCACTTGGAGAAGCCACAAGACCCTTCATACCAATAACCTGTCCCAGCTGTCCCCAAGAACCACGAGCTTGAGAATCAATCATGGCAAAAACTGGACCGTCTTTATTCAAGGCTTGTTTGTTATGAGAAACAACTCGTTCTTTGATGTCAGTCCAGATCTGGAGCACTTTGGCATGGCGCTCAGCATCAGTCAGTAACCCTTCATTATACTGTTCTTCTACCATTTCAATTTGCTTATCACCTTCAATCAGAAGGGCTTTCTTTTCATCAATACGACCAAAGTCATCCATTCCAAGGGAATATCCAGACTTAGTTACATATTTGAAACCAAGTTCTTTCATGTCATCAAGGATATGGGCTGTTTTTTCCTGTCCGTAGACTTCAAGCAAGAATTGAATAATTTTTCCAAGATGTTTTTTAGCAATTGGTTCATTATAATATGGAAGTTTCTCTGGCAAAATTTCATTGAAAAAAATACGACCAATAGAAGTTTCCACAATTGAACTGGCACCTTCTTCAAATTTGCCCATCATGGTTTCAAAACGAACTTTAATACGTTCTTTGAGATGGATCTTGCGACACTTATACGCAAATTTTGCTTCTGTAATACTTGAGAAAAATTTCTTTACTTCAGCAGTATCGTCTTCGCGATATTTGGTCAGATAATAACAACCAAGCGCAATATCCTGCTGAGGAGTGGTTACTGGAGATCCAGTCGCAGGTTTAAGGATATTTTTTTCAGACGCCATGAGATTTTCTGCTTCCCATTTTGCTTCTTCGGTCAATGGTACATGAACCGCCATCTGGTCTCCGTCAAAGTCGGCGTTGAAGGCAGGACAAACCAGTGGGTGAAGACGAATCGCTTTTCCTTCAATGAGTTGTGGTCTGAATGCTTGAATACCAAGACGGTGCAGAGTTGGCGCACGGTTCAAAAGTACACGAGTATTCTTGGTGATTTCTTCAAGGATATCCCACACTTCTGGAGCATTACTTTCAATAAAACGTGATGCAGAGCGCACATTGTGAGCGAGTTCTCGTTTAATGATTTGGCTCATGACAAATGGTTTGAAAAGTTCCAGTGCCATGCGCTTTGGCAGACCACATTCATCAATACCAAGGTGAGGTCCAACCACGATAACTGAACGACCTGAATAATCCACACGTTTTCCGAGCAAATTCTGACGGAAACGTCCTTGTTTTCCTTTCAAGATATCTGCAAGTGAGCGGAGTTGGCGTTTCTGACCAGTTGAGGCAGTAACCGTTTTGGTAGCACGAGCACTGTTATCAATAAGGGCATCAACCGCTTCCTGAAGCATGCGTTTTTCATTGCGGCAAATAACCTCTGGAGCATGAAGTTCGAGAAGTCGGCGCAAACGATTGTTGCGGTTAATCACGCGGCGATAGAGATCATTGAGATCTGACGTAGCAAATCGTCCACCATCGAGCGCTACCATTGGACGCAAATCTGGTGGAACGACTGGAATGGCAGTCAGGATCATCCATTCTGGACGAATATTATTTTTTTCAAAACTACGCAAGAGTTTCATGCGGCGGATAATACGGTCACGCTTCGCTCCTTTACTCTTTTTGGTTTCGAGCTCGAGGTGTTCAAGTGTTTTACCAATATCCAATTTTTCAAGCAGCATGCGGATAGCACCAGCACCAATGGCAGCATCAAACAGATGACCATAGCGCAGTGCCAGTTCCTGATAACGATTTTCAGACACAATCGAAAGCATGCTGATTTCTTTGAGTTCTTCTTCAGCACTGTGAAAATCTTCATCCAAACTTTCTTGTTTACTATCACGTTCTTTAATCATGGCCTCAAGATCAGCTTTTTTTGCAGCTTCTCCGAGAGCTTCAATTTTTTTATTATATTCGTTTTCAATCTGCTTTTTCTTTTGTTTATACTCTGTTTTCAAAGCCTCCATAGTTTCTGTTTTCACGGCTTCATCAACATGCGTAATAATAAATGACGCAAAGTAAATAATCTTTTCCAAAGATTGGATAGAAAGATCAAGCACCAAACCGATTTTTGAAGGAATTGAGCGCAGGAACCAAATATGTGCAACCGGAGCCGACAAATCAATATGCCCCATGCGTTCGCGGCGTACCAATGAGTGCGTTACTTCGACTCCACACTTGTCACAAACAATTCCTTTATAACGAATTTTTTTATACTTACCACAATAACATTCCCAATCTTTTGTTGGTCCAAAAATTTCTTCAGCAAATAATCCTCCTTTTTCAGGCTTTTGGGTGCGGTAATTAATGGTTTCAGGTTTTGAAACCTCACCATAAGACCAATTTCGAATGACCTCTGGAGAAGCAACCTTCAAGGTCAAAGCATCGAAGTCCATGGAATGAAGTGTATCACGTACCATAAGAAAATATTTTAGTGATTAAGAAGAAAAGAATTAAGATTGGAAATCTCCATCGTTTCGACTATTTTCATCGCGTTTCATAGTTTTTCCTTCTTCAACCGGCATATACTTGCCATCTACTTTCTTGAGCAGTGAAACATCGAGCGCTAGACCTTTAAGCTCGCGTACAAGTACATTAAATGACTCTGGCAAGTTGACGCGGGTAATCGATTCACCTTTGATAATAGCTTCGTAGGCTTTACTGCGTCCTGGTACATCATCAGATTTAATCGTCAGCATCTCTTGCAGTGTGTGTGCAGCTCCGTACGCTTGAAGGGCCCATACTTCCATTTCTCCAAAACGCTGTCCACCAAATTGCGCTTTTCCTCCAAGAGGCTGCTGAGTAATAAGTGAGTATGGACCAATTGAACGTTGGTGAATTTTATCTTCCACCATGTGGTTGAGCTTCAACATGTAGTTATATCCAACGGTTACTCGGTGATCAAATGGTTCACCAGTACGTCCATCATAGAGTTGCAACTGTCCATCGGTTGGGAAACCATTTTTTTCAAGTTCTTCTTTAATTTGTTCTTCCAAAATTCCATTGAGTACTGGAGTAGCCGCACGGAATCCACCTGCGTTGGCAGCCAGACCAAGGTGATTCTCGAGGAGCTGTCCAAGGTTCATACGAGAAATAACACCCAGTGGAGAGAGGATAATATCTACAGGAGTTCCATCTTCGAGAAATGGCATGTCTTCAACCGGAACAACACGTGAAATAACACCTTTGTTTCCATGACGTCCAGCCATTTTGTCTCCGACCTGAATCTTACGAAGATCAGCAACCGTTACCTGTACTTGTTTCATAATACCAGGCTGGAGTTTGTCTCCACTTTCTTGTGAGAAGACTTTGATATCAATAACTTTTCCTTGTTCACCATGTTCAAGGTAGAGTGAAGAGTCACGTACATCACGAGCTTTTTCACCAAAGATGGCACGAAGCAATCGCTCTTCTGGAGAAAGTTCGGTTTCACCTTTTGGAGTGATTTTACCAACCAAGATATCTCCTGAGTGAACCTCAGCACCAATACGAACCACACCTTCAGAATCCAAGTTTTTAAGTTTTTCTTCAGAAACATTTGGAATATCACTCGTTACCACTTCTGGTCCAAGTTTGGTTTCACGAACATCAGTCAGGTAGTGTTCAATATGAATAGAAGTATATTTTTCTTTTTGCACCAGACGTTCAGAAACAATAATCGCGTCTTCATAATTGTATCCATCCCAAACCATGTAGGCAACAAGTACATTTTGACCAAGAGCAAGCTCTGCATTTTGGATAGAAGGTCCATCACAGAGTGGCTCACCTTTTTTCACTTGCTGACCAAGACTTACCGTTGGTCTTTGGTTAATACAACTTGAAGCATTTGATCGGACAAATTTGTTGAGGCGATATTTGTGCACTTTTCCACTTTTTCCAGTCAGTTCAATTTTATCTCCTTCAAGGACAGTAATTTCACCATCTTCCTGCGCAAAATAGACATAGCCACTATTGGCAGCAGCATACTTTTCTACACCGGTTCCAACGAGTGGTGCGTCTGGTGTAATACATGGCACAGACTGGCGCTGCATGTTTGTACCCATGAGTGCACGAGTCGCATCATCGTGTTCAAGAAATGGCACAAGAGACGTTGCAATACTAAGGATCTGATTTGAGGCAACATCGAGATAATCAATTTCTTGTGTATCTACAACCGCAGGTTTTCCATTTCTTCGGGCTGGGACTTTTCCAGCAAAAAGAAGACCGTTATCATCACGAGCAGTAGTTGCACTCGCAGTTGTTACACGCTCTTCTTCAAAAGAATTAAGATACACAATTTCACTCGTAACACGAGCCTGTACTTTTACTTCTTTAATATCTTTATTTTTTTCCAATTTCATCGCTGCATCTTTGTTGATTTTTTCTCCAGCCTTCATTCCACCAATATCTTCGCGAAGAACTTCGCCTTCTGTAAAGCGAGCTTCATTTGGAACGGTGTGAACAACTTTTCTATACGGTGTTTCAAGAAAGCCAAATGAATTGACGCGAGCAAAACTTGAGAGGTGTCCAACCAGACCAATGTTTGGTCCTTCTGGAGTTGCAATCGGACAAATACGTCCATAGTGAGTCGTGTGTACGTCACGAACTTCAAATCCAGCACGATCACGTGACAATCCTCCTGGCCCAAGAGCAGAAACACGACGTTTGTGTTCAAGTTCTGCCAGAGGGTTTACCTGATCCATGAACTGTGAGAGCTGTGAACTCATGAAAAATTCACGCACAGCACCAATCACAGGTCGAGCATTTACCAGTTTATTTGGAGTGAGTCCTTCCATTTCATAAGTACTCATGCGGTCTTTGATAATACGTTCCATGCGCGCAAGCCCAATGCGGAAACGATCTTGTACGAGTTCACCAACAGAGCGCACACGGCGGTTTCCAAGGTGATCAATATCATCAGGATCTTCTTGGGTCACATTGAGGCGAACCACTTCTTTGAGTACGGCCAAAAATTTTTCTGGAGCGAGAACACGGTTTTCTTTGTTGTCGTATGCATCATCACTGAGGCCAAGATTAAATTTGGTATTAAATTTATAAACACCCACGCGTCCAAGATCATAACGATCAAAATTCATGAACATAGCATGAATCAAACTCTTGGCGTTCTCTGCGGTTGCAAGATCGCCTGGACGAATACGTTTGTACACTTCAATCAAACCTTCGTCTTGACTGGTAGATGCATCTTTTTTAAGAGTCGCAGCCACAAAATCAATATTTGGGTGATTGTTCACATCTTTGAAAAGTTCCACAATTTCATCTGTACTACTGTAACCAAATGCGCGCAAAAGCGCTGTTGCAGCAATTTTACGTTTACGATCAACTTTAATCCAGATAACATTATTTTGATCAGTTTCTACTTCAATCCATGCACCACGATTTGGAATAATTTTTGCGCCATAGTATTTGCGGTTGCGCACCGTTTCAGCCGTAAAGAATGCTCCAGCAGAGCGAATGAGCTGAGAAACAATTACACGTTCAATTCCATTGATGACAAATGTCCCACGATCTGTCATAAGGGGGATATCTCCAAGATAAATTTCCTGTGAATGCACTTGATTGGTTCTTTTATTTACAAGCTTGGCAACCACACGAAGTGGTGCTTCAAAAGAAATATTTTTTTCGCGGCAACTTACTTCATCAAATTTCGCTTCATCGATGTAGTATTTTTCAAAAGAAAGCTCGAGATCGCGTCCAGTAAAGTCAGTAATCGGAGAAACTTCTTCAAAAAGTTCTTGAATTCCAGTATCAAAAAACCATTGATACGAAGACTTTTGCAGTTCAATCAAATCTGGAACTGGCATTGCGTCTAAGAGTGGGGTAAAAAACCGTCGCTCTTTGATTTTTGTCGGCTGACGCTTGTATGTGGGCATAGTGGACGTGTGATTAAATGATTATTTATTTAGAACTTACACATTTACCTTTTCACTTTCCTCGCCTGCAGGCTCGGGGATAAGCTCTGCGGAGCTTATAACCCGTTCAAAGGGTAAATGTGTAAATCCTATAAATTATATTTATTTTTTATAGCAAAAATAACCCTTTTTTGGGGGTTTTTGGTTATTTTTTCGGCCAAACGGGCAGTGGAAACATAATTATTTTTACTGCTCGACCGAAGAGTATTCTGCTTAATGTAGACAAATTAAGCTCCAATTTCAGACATATGGCCAGGGTACGACTCTTCGATTTTTACGATTTTTTAAGTGCCGTAAGTGTACAGTATAGCACTTTTTTTGTCAACATGGAAATGTGGGGATACTTTTTCCTATTGACAAAAACTGGTTTTTATGGTATACTCCACCGTTATTTTAGTCTGTATTTTTGGCTAAAATACGGTTCATTACAATGGAGAGAGAATAAAGAAGAGACTCTTCGACCTAGCTAGTGTGATTTTTGAAAAAACAAAAGTTAGACCAGCTGGGTCGAGAGACCGGTAGCATGATGGGGCGAAGGAGGCCCCTAAGCGTATGAGCACCCCCGAAGAA
>JACCDN010022425.1_pt1 | contig 11228 bp, 13 predicted proteins | sample 7441691 | NCBI WGS metagenome assembly JACCDN01 (sample SAMN15323439, study PRJNA562643) | freshwater metagenome | isolation source: river surface water | place: USA:Blue River Watershed | collected 2017-08-16
CAGTGTCCAAGAAATTCTCGGCCACGCGAGCGTGGGGACGACCCAGATTTACACCCACGTTTCGAGCGAACGGTTGAAGGCCGCGTACAAGACCGCTCATCCGAGGGCGTAGCCTTCGAGACGCGATTCGTAGATGACGATTCGCGGCGGTTTACCGAGAAACCGGGTCGGGTCGACATAGACCCCGTCGACCCGCACCCCGATGTGGACGGCGTTCATGCCGTCGTGTTGCCCCGAAACGAGTCCGACCGGTTCTCCCCGCCGAACGACGTCTCCTCGGCTCACGCTGGCTTCCACCGGCTCCATCGACACAATCGACCCGTCCGCGGTGTCGAGTGACACGACGTCTTTTCCCGCGACTCGTCCGACGAACCACACCACGGCATCGGCGGGCGCTCGAATCACTCGCCCTCGAAGCGCTGCGACATCAATCCCGCGGTGGCCGTCCGAGTAATCGGTTTCGGGCTTATCGAACGGGCGAATGATGGGGCCGACGATTGGCCACGACCAGCGCGTTTCGGCGTCGGCGCGCGGCGGGGCGGTCAGCGTGACCAGGCACAGCAACGCGGCCAGAAGCGGAGGAGGAAGTCGACGAATGAGCGTCATCCCGACACTGTCGCCCCATTTCGCCCAGCACGGGCACGAATTGCCGATCGTGTGGACAACGCCCCATGCACAGCACGTGTTCATCAGGAGGCTCGTGCCGTGTAAACTGGAGGGACGTCCGTTTCGGCGGGCGAATTCGCGTGTTCAACAACGATCGAATCCGTTGGTCCCCAAGTGGGTGGCATCGATCAGAACACCAGGGCCGGTGACAACCGTCACCGCAACACAACCACAAGTAAGGAGAACGGCCATGGCCGTCGTCACAATTCGCCAGCTGCTCGACAGCGGTGTTCACTTCGGACACCAGACTCAACGGTGGAACCCGAAGGTCAAGCGTTTCATCCTGACCGAGCGTTCGGGGATTCACATCATCGACCTGCAGCAGTCGCTCGCCCACATCGACAACGCGTACGAATTCGTTCGTGAAACCGTTGCTCGTGGCGGCACCATCCTGTTTGTCGGCACCAAGAAGCAGGCACAAGAAGCCATCGCGACCGAAGCCGGTCGCGTCGGTCAGCCCTACGTCAACCAGCGTTGGCTCGGAGGACTTCTCACCAACTTCCAGACCGTCCTCGGCCGCCTCGAGCGCATGAAGGAACTGGAACAGGTCGACTTCGACGACACCACCAAGGGTTTCACGAAGAAGGAACTCCTCATGAAGCGCCGCGAGCTGGAGAAGCTCCACAAGTCGCTCGGCGGAATCCGTAACCTGACCAAGACCCCCAGCGCGATCTGGGTCGTCGACGCGAAGCGCGAGCACCTTGCGATGAGCGAAGCCGCGAAGCTCGGCATCCCCGTCGTCGGAATCCTCGACACCAACGCAGACCCCGACGAGATTGCCTACCCGATCCCGGGCAACGATGACGCGATCCGTTCCGTCGGACTGCTCACGCGCGTGATCGCCGACGCGGTTGCCGAGGGACTCGTCATTCGTCACCAGAAGCCCGCCGAGGCCGGAAACGTCTCCGCCGTCGAGCCGCTCGCCGAGTGGGAAAAGGAACTCCTCGGAGACGTTGCCGCCGACGAAGCGCCCGTCGTCGAGAAGCCCGCAAAGGCCGAGAAGGCTCCCGCAGCAAAGGCCGACAAGGCCCCGGCTGCGAAGAAGCCTGCCGCGAAGAAGGCCGACGCCGCCGAGAAGCCCGCAAAGGCCCCGGCTGCCAAAAAGCCTGCCGCCAAGAAGGCTGACGCCGACGCGGTCGCCGAATAAGACACCCACACCAATCACGAAAGTAATCACTCATGGCTAACTTTTCGCTTGAGGATGTCAAGGTGCTCCGTGAGCGCCTCGGCACCGGAATGATCGACACCAAGAATGCCCTCGTTGAGGCCGATGGTGACATGGAGAAGGCAGTGGAAATCCTGCGTCTCAAGGGAGCAAAGGGCAACGCGAAGCGTGCCGACCGCTCGACCAGTGAAGGACTCGTTGTCGCGAAGGAGACGCCTGGCGCCGTCTACCTCATCGAACTCGCGTGCGAAACCGACTTCGTTGCGAAGAACGAGAAGTTCATCGCCCTCGCGGACGTCGTCGCGGACGCCATCGCCGCAGCTGGCGCTGACTCGCTTGACGCGGCGCTCGCCGTTTCGGTGAGTGGCCAGTCGGTCGCGGACCGCATCTCGGACGACGCGGCCGTCATCGGCGAAAAGGTCGAGCTTCGCCGCGTCGCAAAGGTGTCCGGCGACAAGTTCGCCGTCTACCTTCACCGCACCTCGAAGGACCTTCCCCCGCAGGTCGGTGTCGTCGTTGCGTACACGGGCTCGGACGACGAGACCGCTCGTGCGATCGCGCAGCACATTTCGTTTGCCGACCCCCAGTACCTGTCTAAGGACGATGTCCCGCAGGCAGAGGTCGACAACGAGCGACGCATCGTTGAAGAGATTTCGCGCGGTGAGGGTAAGCCCGAAGCCGCCCTGCCGAAGATCGTCGAGGGTCGCCTCGGTGGCTTCTTCAAGCAGGTTGCGCTTCTCGAACAGGACTACGCGCGTGACAACAAGCTCACCGTGCAGCAGGTTCTCGACCAGGCGGGACTGACCGTCACCGGCTTCGTCCGTTTCAAGGTCGGCGCCTAACCAGCCAACACCGAAGGGCGGTTCGCTACACGCGAGCCGCCCTTCGCTCGTTCACAGCGCTTTCTCGGTACTCTGGGACGTGAAAGTGAGGTTCCATGTCTACGCGCCGCGTTTTGCTCAAACTGTCCGGTGAAGCGTTTGGCGGGGGAACCCTCGGGGTCAACCCCGACATCGTCAGTTCGATTGCCCGCGAAATCGCGGACGCGGCAAAGGATGTTCAGGTCGCCATCGTCGTCGGTGGCGGAAACTTCTTTCGCGGGGCGGAACTGAGCCAACGCGGAATGGACCGGTCCCGCGCGGACTACATGGGAATGTTGGGCACGGTCATGAACGCTCTCGCGCTCCAGGACTTTCTCGAACAGGCCGGACAGCCGGTCCGCGTCCAGTCGGCGATTGAAATGACTCAGGTCGCCGAGCCCTACATCCCGCTTCGTGCGATTCGCCACATGGAAAAGGGCCGCGTTGTGATTTTCGGCGCAGGTGCCGGTTTGCCGTACTTTTCGACCGACACCGTCGCGGCGCAACGTGCGCTCGAAATCGGCGCCACCGAAGTTCTCGTCGCCAAGAACGGGGTCGACGGTGTCTACGACGACGACCCGCGGAAGAATGCGGACGCGGTGCTCATCCGCAAGATCACCTACTCGGACGCGCTCAAGCAGGGGCTCAAGGTGATTGATGCGACCGCCTTCGCCCTGTGTCGTGACAACCACCTGCCGATGCGAGTGTTCGGCATGGAACCGGGCGGAAACATCGCCAAGGCGATTCGCGGCGACGACATCGGAACGGTCGTCAGCAATTAGTCCACTCGTCATCGGGCTCATCGCGCTAGGGGCCGTTGCACATGCGTCGTGGAATTTGCTCCTCAAGCGCGTCGGCCACACCACCTACGACCTGTTGTGGTGGACGTTCATCGTCGGGGCGGTTGCGCTTGCCCCGCTCGGTCTGGCGTCCCTCTCCACCGCGCCGTTCGAGTGGCACTGGGTCGGTTTGGCGGCGGTGTGCGGGGTGTTCGAGGTCATCTACTTTTCGTTGCTTCAGAACGCCTATCGATCGGGCGATGTCTCGCTCGTGTACCCGATGGCGCGGGGGACCGGGCCAACCCTGTCGGTTCTCGGTGCAATTTTGATCCTCGGCGAACGCCCGAGTCCCATCGCGCTCGTCGGTGTCGCGGTCGTCGTCGCGGGAATCGCCATCATCTCGACGGCCGGGCTGCGCGGGTCGGGTCGCGCACGCCTGATTTCCGTCATCTACGGGCTGTCGGTCGGCTTCTACATCGCGTGCTTCACGCTGTGGGACGGCTGGGCGGTGGGCACTCTCGGACTCCCACCCGTCGGGTACTACTGGATGGCGTTGGTGTTCCAGGCCATCCTCATGTCCCCGCTTGCGCTCCGTACTCGACCCGTCACCGCGTCGCTCCGCGCTCATCCTTGGGTGGTCGTTTTGATCGGGCTTCTCGCACCCGCGTCGTACATGCTCGCCCTCACCGCAATCCAGTTGAGTTCCGTTTCGCTCGTTGCTCCCGCACGGGAGGTGTCGGTCGTTTTGGTCGCCCTCGGAGGGGCGCTGTTTTTCGGGGAGAAACACGTGGTCCAACGCGTCATCGGCTCCGTTGTCGTTGTGTCCGGAGTCGCCCTCCTCGCGCTCGGTTGATGGATAGACTCAAGGAAAACCGAGGAGGAACCCCGTGATTGCCGAGACCATCGCCGAAGTGACGGAAAAGATGAACAAGGCCGTCGACGTCATCAAGGATGACTTTCAGACGGTTCGCACGGGTCGCGCCAACCCCGCGCTGTTCCAGAAAATCATGGTCGACTACTACGGCACGCCAACCCCGCTCGGGCAGCTCGCGGGCCTTCAAAACCCTGAGGCGCGGACCCTCGTCATTCAGCCGTACGACAAGAGTGCGCTCAAAGAGATCGAGAAGGCGATTGTGAACTTCCCGAACCTGGGCGCGACCCCCTCGAACGACGGGGAAATCATTCGCGTGACCATGCCGGAACTGACCGAGGAACGCCGCAAAGAGTACGTGAAGATTGTCAAGGCGAAGGCCGAGGACGGTCGCGTTGCGATTCGCAACATCCGCCGCAAGGGGATTTCGGACATCGAGGCCCTCAAGGACACTTCCGAGGACGAGGTGTCGCGCGCCGAGAAGGAAATCGAGAGCCTCACGAAGCAACACATCGACGCGATTGATGACGCGCTGAAGAAGAAGGAAGCGGAGCTTCTCGAGGTCTAGATGGACATCGATCACGCCCTTCGAGACGCCGGCGCAAAGATGGAGGCCCGGACGGGTCGAAATCTGGTCGCCGCCGTCGGAATCGGCGTTGCGCTCGGTGTTGTCTTCATCTTCAGCCTGATTTTCGACAAGCAGTGGTTCATCGCCTTCATCGGGGTGTTTGTCGGATTCGGGACGTGGGAATTGGCGACGATTTCGCGAACGGATAACCGACACGTTCCACGAATTCCCGTTCTCATCGCGGCACTCACGATGTTGCCGGCGACGTTCTATTTCGGGTATCTCGGCCAACTCGTCACTCTCGGTGCGGGGATCGCGTTTGCCGTGCTGTGGCACATCGTCCAGAGGCGGCTGTCGTCGTCCGACGTCACCGATCGCGACGTCATCATGTCAGCCTTTGCCCTGTCGTATGTGCCGTTCCTCGGGTCGTTCGCCGTCCTGATGACGGCTCGCGACGGCGGTGAGTGGTGGACGTTAGGGACGATGATTATCATCGCCAGCGTCGACACTGGTGCGTTCGCGACGGGCGTATTGTTCGGCAAGACGCCGATGGCGCCGCTGATTTCACCGAAAAAGACGTGGGAGGGATTCGTCGGCTCGGCGCTGTTCGGCGCGACGGCCGGGTATTTCGTTGCAACCCTCATGCTCCGCATCGACTGGTGGTGGGGTGTCGCGCTGGGCATCATCATTCTCGGTGTGGCGACCGTCGGTGACCTCATTGAGTCACTCATCAAGCGCGAATTGGGCACCAAGGACACGTCTCATTTCCTGCCCGGGCACGGCGGCTTCCTCGACCGTCTTGACTCGGTGTTGCCCTCGATGTTCGTTGCGTCGGTTTTCTCCATCCTGTTCTCCTAGGGCAGAATGGAGGCGTGACGTTTCCTCTCGCCGATCCGAAACAACTCGGATACGACCAGTCCGCGGTTGATGCTTTCCTCGACCGTGCGCGTCAGGCTTTTCAGGGAACCGACACGTCGTTGACGAGTGCGGACCTGCGGACCGTCGTCTTTCCACTGGTCAAGGGCGGATACGTCCCCGCAGAGGTTGATTCCGCGGTGGAGCGACTCGAAGACACATTCGCGGAACGCGAGCGCGAGGCGCGCGTCCGCGAGGTCGGAATCGACCAGTGGAACGCCGAGGCGCGGGAACTGGCACAAGAGATTCTCAATCGGGTTGGGCGCGCACGGCGTCGCCGCTTCCGCCGGTCGGGGCCGTTCGCCTACGGATACAACGTCGATGACGTTGATGCGTTTGCGGACCGAATTCACGACTTTTTCACCGCAGGCGCGCAATTGTCCCGCAGCGAGGTTCGGTCCATCGTGTTCCGTCCACAACTTCGCGGGTATGACGAATCGCAAGTCGACTTCCTGCTCGACGAGTTGGTTCGTGTCATGCTCGCCGTGAGGTAGTGAAGAGACGCACGCGGTCCGCGCCGCGGCCCATCGTCTCGTTCGCGGCCGTGGTTGGTGTCGCCGTGCTCCTCTTCGGACCCGTCATTGCACCCTTCACGACGATTGCCCTGAGCAGCGCGTCGACGAATGACGATTCGAACGGCCAGCAATTCACCGCAATCGAGGGCGATGTTCCCTCCATTCACCGCGACGCGTGGTCGTTGACCTCGAGTTTCTTCGTTGCGACGACGGCCGAGGTGCGGGCCGCCCAGGAATACGCGCTGATGAAACTCCAGGCAAAGGGCTTCGACGAAGCCGAGTTCATGTGCCTCGTGAATCTGTGGAACAGGGAGTCGCGCTGGAACTATCGCGCGGAAAACCGCTCGAGCGGGGCGTACGGCATCCCCCAGGCGCTTCCCGGGAAAAAGATGGCGTCGGCCGGAGCGGATTGGCAGACGAACCCCGAAACTCAGATCGATTGGGGCATCGGGTACATCACCAACCGGTACAAGACGCCCTGTCGCGCGTGGCAGCATTCGGAAGACGTTGGGTGGTACTGATGGGCAGGCGCAACAAGCCGAAGCGTGACGAGCACGTCCCACTCGACCTCACGCGGACGACGGGTGGACGTCGAATCGAGTCCCGCCGCGGCGAGTCGTTTATCGTCCAAGACATCTCGGCGGCGAACGCGCTCAAGGAGTACTCCTGCCCGGGCTGTGTCGTACCGATTCCGGTCGGAATGGCGCACCTTGTGGCGTGGCACGAGGAGGGGATGTTCGGCGAAGAAGCCGCGCTTCGGGACCGCCGCCACTGGCACATCCCGTGTTGGAAGTCGGGCCGATGAACGAGATCCGGTCAATGACCGTACTTCCCGCGATTCGCGAGGACATTGAACTTCACACCGAGGACGGACTGACGCTGGTCGGCGAGCTCGCATTGCCGGTCGACCGCCCGCCCGTCGCGACGATTCTGTTCCTGCACCCGCTTCCGACCGCCGGCGGGTTCATGGATTCACACATTTTGCGCAAGGCCGCGAATCGGTTGCCCGCGCTCGCCGACATCGCCGTGTTGCGGTTCAACTTCCGTGGTGTCACGAGTCCGCGCGGTACTTCGCAGGGCTCGTTTGGTCACGGGGTCGATGAACGGCTTGACTTCGAGGCGGCGCTTCGGTTCATTCGTGATCGCGGGCTGCCAATCCCGTGGGTGATTGGATGGTCGTTCGGGACCGAGGTGGCTCTCAATCACGCGGTCGGACACGACGTAGCGGGCCTCATCTTGCTGTCGCCGCCTCTTCACCGCACCACCCCCGACGCACTGGCCCGCTGGAACGAGTCGGCGGTCCCCATCGTCGCTCTCGTCCCCGAGTTCGATGATTACCTCCAACCGGACGAGGCTCGGGAACGATTTGCGGTCATCCCGCGCGTCGAGATTGTCGCGGTGGAGGAGGGAAAGCACCTCTGGGTCGGAGAGAAACAGACCTACCGGGTGTTGAGCGAAATCGTCGAGCGGCTGAACCCCGCTGCGGTGCCGCTACCGACGCACGTCGACTAGCGTTTGTCCTGTGCGGGGATGATGACCTCCCGCATGATGATGAGCACCGAGGCCGCGAGGGGGATTGCGACAATCGCCCCGAGGACACCCATGAGTGCGCCACCCGCGAGCGCGGCGATGATGACGACCACCCCGGGAACCTTAACCGCACGGTTCATGATCATCGGCCCGATGAGGTACGCCTCGAGTTGAAGATACACGAGGTAGTAGACCGCCATGATGACTGCGGTGACAGGTTGGTCCGGCGCAACGAGGAACTGCGTGGCGACGATGAGGATCGAACCGGTGACCGTTCCCACGAGCGGGATGAGGGAAAACAGCAACGCGATGATGGCGAAGAGGGCGGGGTAGTGCGCGCCGATGATCGACAACGCGATGAAACTCAGCACACCGTTGGCGAGACCCTGAGAGCCCTGGCCAATGACGTATTGACCGACCGCCTTGATGACTTGCTCGGCGAGACCGATGAACGTTTCTCTCTTCGACGCGGGGACAACGGAGTACACGGCGCGGGTGATGGAGGGCAGCGACACGACGAGGTAGATCGTGAGCATGATTGTCAGGAACGCCCCGAGGGCCGCATTCGCGAAGCCGACGCCGACGGACAGTACACCGCCACCGATGTTTGCGATGTTCGCAGGGTCGGACACAAATGCGAGTATTGCCTCGACGGTGGCGTGGACGTCGAGGACCTCCACCGGGATGAACGATTGGACCGCACCCTCGAGTTCCGCGAGGGAACTGTACGAGGTGAGGAAGGCGAGAATTCCCGCGTACAGCAGGGTCATTTGTTCGACGAGTACGGGGACGATCGCGAGAGCGAAGGCCGCGAACACCGACAAGAGCGCGACGACGACCGACACCACCGCGAGCCACCGCGGGAACTTCTTGGCGACGAGGAATCGGACGATTGGGTCGAGACCGAGGGCGAGGAAGAGTGCGAAACCGACGTAGGTGATGACCGATCCGAGGGTGATGACGGCCGAGCCGATGAGCAGCGCCGTGAGTACACCGAGCCCGCCGAGCAGACCTATGCGGAACGCTCCGTGGATGGTCATTCGCCGTCCGCGGTCTTCCGAGTGCGCTTCGCCGTGCTGGGTTTGGCGGCGCTCGCGACTTTCGCCGCCGCGCTCACCGCCTTGTTGATGTCACCGATGTACGCCGCGATTGCGTCGCGTTCCGCTTGAAGTTCGATGAGTCGCTTTTCGGCATCGTCCACGATGGATTTGGCTTCCGATCGCGCGCGGGTGAGGATTTTCTTCGCCCTCGCTTCGGCGTCTTCGACAAGGTGTCGGGATTCTTCCTTCGCCTGGATTTCGACGCGTTCCCGGGTCTTGAGCACTTCGGACTCGAGTCGGTTGTGCTCTTTTCTCAGCGCAGCAACGGACTTTTGCAGTTTGGTGAATTCCTCGTTCGCCTTCGCCAGGTATGCCTCGTTTTGGGCGACGGCGTCGCGGTGATACTCGAGAAGTTTTTCTTCTTCTTCGTGGCGTCGCGCGGTAACTTCGGCGGCGAGGTCGAGCTTGGCGCGTTCGGCTTCCGCGAGAAGTCGCGCGATTTCCGCGCGCGCCTCTTGGGCCTCTTTGTCCATGACGAGTCGTGCCTCGGCAACCTCGCGGTCAAAGGCGGCACGCTTTTCGGCCATTTCCCGCTGAGTTGTCGCGCGCAGTTCCGCCGCCTCCGTCGAGGCGCTTCCACGAATCCGGACGCCTTCGCGAATCGCTTCGTCGTTCATCGCCTGCACGTCTCGTTGGGCGATGGCGATGAGGTTGTCTGCGTCGATCGCCGCCGTGTTGGTCATGTACGCGGCGCGTTCTTCCGCCGAGGCGAGAAGCGCCTCGGCCCGCGCGGTGGCTTCGGCGACAAGCTGGTCGGCTTCGATTCGTGCATCGGTGAGGATGCGCTGCGATTCGATGTCGGATGTCGACATGAGGACGGTCGCTTGTTCTTCCGCGGTCCGGAGAACCATCTCAAGTTTTGTTCCAAGCCCGGCGTAGGTCGGCGTGCTCGGCTCGGCGGGGTCGGCCACGCTTTGTGCCCCGGACAGGCGCGCGAGTTCGGCGGCGAGTTCGTTGCGCTCGGTGTTCGCGGCGATGATTTCGCGTCGAAGGTTGGCGATGGCTTTGTCGACATCGTCGCGCGAATACCCTCGCATGACGATGGGGAACTGTCCGTCCGTAGCCACGTGTCCTCCTCGAATGGTGACATTTCAGTTTAGCCGTCACCGCCGACGGGCAAAAACCGCCCCTACCAATGGGGGTGTGGGCTAAACTAGCGTTTTGTCGTATCGAGGGGGTTGGTTTGCGATTCTTCTACGCCGTCGCCCTCTTCGTCGTCTCGCTCGCGTTTTTCGCGGCGAGCCTTGTGGTTCGTCACGTGTTTTCCGCTCCCGACACCCTCACCCAGACCATCACGTTGGAGGGGACGGCCCCGATCACCGTTATCGACGCGGCGGAGCTGCGCCGAATCGCGGGCACGCAAAAGATTGTCGCGACAGCGGGATTGTCCGAGTCAGGCGCCGACCCGGTTCCCGTCACGATGGCGTGGGGTCGAACGCCCGACGTGATGGCGTGGGTCGGCAATGCGGCCTATCAGTTCGTGACCGTGACCCCCGAAACCGGTGAACTCACCGAGTCCCCGGTGTCGGGGCTCGAACCGTCTGTCCCCAGCCCGTCAGGTTCTGATTTGTGGGTCCAGGAATGGAACGGAGACGGCGAGGCGAGTGCCGATTTCGCTCTTCGCCGGGGTCAGTCGATCATCATCGCCACCGACGGCACCGCGCCCGCTCCTTCTCAACTGACGGTCATCTGGAATCTCGAGGTGGACCGGACAATCCCGACGATTCTGCTGTATCTGGCCGGGCTGTCCGGACTCGCGGGAATCGGAGCATTCCTCTGGGCACTGTGGCGCGAGCGTCGAGTCCGTCGCCACCGCCAGGGCCGAATGCCGAAGGCGCCGAAGCCACCGCGATGGCGCCCGAAGCGTCCCGTTCTCGGGGCGGCACCGACGCGTCGACGCGGTCGTCGAATGGCGGGAATGGTGGTGGCCGTCGGGCTGGTTCCCGCGGTGCTCGTCGGGTGCACCGCCGGCGAACCCGTGCAACAAACGCCTACGCCGGTTGCGACGGGCCCACTCCCGTTTGTCGCAGTGACAAACCAGCAGTTTGACAAGATTCTCGGAACAATCGTGGGGACGTTGGCAGCGGCGGACGACAAGCGTGCCGAAAACATTGCGGCGACCAGACTCCAAGGCTCCGCCCTTCGTTTCCGTGCTGCGACGTATCGGGTGAAGGCGTCAAACGCGGAACTCGGTACTCTCTTTCAAATTCCCAACGGCACGGTCAGCCTCATGTTGCCGCAACAGACCGAAGGATGGCC
>JACCDN010334048.1_pt1 | contig 11228 bp, 9 predicted proteins | sample 7441691 | NCBI WGS metagenome assembly JACCDN01 (sample SAMN15323439, study PRJNA562643) | freshwater metagenome | isolation source: river surface water | place: USA:Blue River Watershed | collected 2017-08-16
AAGGCTAATGCCCCGCCAACCAAAAGCATGGCCGGCCCCGCCAACCACAGGATCAACCCCGACCCTGAAGCGCGCGGGTTGAACAGCACAAACTCGCCATAGCGGGCGACGATGTAATCGACCACTTCCGCATCACTGTCGCCCGCCACCAACCGCTCGCGCACCAAAAGCCGCAGATCGCGGCTGATCGGGGCGTTCGAATCGTCGATGGTTTCGCCCTGACAGACAGGGCAGCGCAGATCATGGGAAATCTGGCGGGCGCGGGCCTCCAACGCGGGGTCAGACAAAACCTCATCAGGTTGCACGGCAAGGGCAGGCGAGGCGGCGAGCAGCAGGCACAGGATCAAGGCGCGCATCGGATCACTCCGCCGCTTGGGCGGCAGGTGCGCGACGCGCCCCCGCGGCCAGCCGATAGCGCCGGTCGGTCAGGCTGAGAAGCCCGCCGATGGCCATCATCAGCGCCCCACCCCAAAGCCAATTGGCAAAGGGTTTGACATAGGCGCGCACGGCATAGCCGCCGCCCTCCTGCGGATCGCCGATCACCAGATAAAGATCGCGGGTCAGACCATAGTCGATGGCGGCCTCGGTCGTCGGCATCGCCTGCACCGGGTAGACGCGCTTTTCAGGATATAGCGTCACAACCTCGGCCCCATCGCGGCTGACCACCATTTCGGCCATGGTCGTGCCGTAGTTCGGCCCCTGTTCCTGATGCACCTCTTTCAACTGAACCTCATAGCGGCCCACCGGAAAGGTTTCCCCGACGCGCACCACACGAATATCCTCAATCGCCCAAGCATGCATGGCGGCGACGGCAAAGATCGTGACGCCCAGCCCGGAATGGGCGGTGGCCTTGCCCCAATCAGCGCGGCCCATGCGCCCCAAGCGGGCAAGCTTTTCGCCCAAGGCGCCGCGGCCCGCGCGTTGCCACAAATCGGTCAGCGCGCCGAACACCACCCATGCCCCCAAGGCCAGCCCCACCGGACCCAGCGCCGATTTTCCGGTTTGCAGGGCAAAGGCCAAAAGTCCCAAGGCCAGCGCCATGGCCAAAGCGCCGCGCAGCGGTTTCAGCGCCCGGCCAATTTCGGCCCGCTTCCACGGCATCATGGCACCAATCGGCAGGATCAGGGCAAGAAGGATCATGAAGGGCGGGAAGGCTGCGTTGAAGAACGGCTCGCCGACCGAGAGTTTGCGGTTCCAAACCATCTCGGCCACCAAGGGCCAGACGGTGCCGATAAAGACGACAAAGGCGGCCACGGCCAACAGAACGTTGTTGGCCAGCAAGGCGCTTTCCCGGCTGATGGTGGAAAACAGGCCCTTGGCCTCCAACGCGCTGGCGCGGAAGGCAAAAAGCGTCAACGCCCCGCCCATGAAGGTGGCAAGGATCATCAGGATGAACACGCCGCGTTCGGGGTCATTGGCAAAGGAATGAACCGAGGTGATGACGCCCGAGCGCACGATGAAGGTGCCGGTCAGTGAAAAGCCAAAGGCAATGATGGCCAAGAGGATGGTCCAAGCCTTCAGGCTTTCCCGCTTTTCCACCACGATGGCCGAGTGCAGCAGGGCCGCGGCAATCAGCCAAGGCATGAAGCTGGCGTTTTCCACCGGATCCCAGAACCAGAACCCACCCCAACCCAGTTCATAATAGGCCCACCACGACCCCAAGGCGATGCCGATGGTCAGGAAAATCCACGCCGCCAGCGTCCAAGGCCGCACCCAGCGCGCCCAAGCCGCGTCGATCCGCCCCTCGATCAGGGCGGCGACGGCGAAAGAAAAGCTCATCGAAAGGCCAACATAGCCAAGGTAGAGGAAGGGAGGGTGAAAGGCCAAACCGGGGTCTTGCAGCAAGGGGTTCAGGTCATCGCCATTCATCGGCGGATTGGCCAGCCGCAGGAACGGGTTGGAGGTGAACAAGAGAAACGCCAAAAACGCCGCGCCGATCATGCCTTGCACACTCAAAACCCGCGCCTTCAGCGTCGCCGGCAAATTGCCGCCAAACCACACCGCGCAGGCCCCGAACAAGGCCAGCGCCAAAACCCAGAGCAGAAGCGACCCCTCATGGTTGCCCCAGACACCCGCCACCTTATACAGCATCGGCTTGTCCGTATGCGAATTCAGCGTGACCAACCGCAAGGAAAAGTCTGATACCACAAAGGCATAGGTCAGCGCCCCAAAGGCCGCCGCGATCAACACCAGTTGCATCATCGCGGCCGGATCGGCCAAGGCCATCAGCCGCGCGTCGCGCCGTGCGGCCCCATAAAGCGGTAAGGTCGCCTGCAACAGGGCCACGGCAAAGGCCAAGATCAGCGCGAAATGGCCAAGTTCTACGATCATCACGGGGCTCCTCATTCGTGGCGCAGTCTAAAACGAAAGGGGCGCGGCGGGAATGGCCCGTCGCGCCCCTTGGCCGTTTTGTCACAGCCCTCAGATCACAAGCCCGTTAAAGCCCGCGCGACAGCGCCGCCACCCCGGTGCGCGCCAGCTCGCGCAGACCCAAGGGGCGCATGAGGTCAGCAAAGCTGTCGATCTTTTCCGGCGTGCCGGTCATCTCGAACACAAAGCTTTCCAACGTGCTGTCCACCACATGCGCGCGGAAAATCTCGGCCAGCCGCAAGGCTTCGATGCGATGCTCGCCCTTGCCCGCCACTTTGATCAGCGCGAGTTCCCGCTGCACACAGGGGCCTTCGGCGGTCAGGTCATGCACGGCGTAAACCGAAACCAGTCGCGACAGTTGCGCCTCGACTTGATTGATCACATGCGGCGTGCCGCTGGTCACAATGGTGATGCGGCTGCGGTGGCCGGTATGGTCCACCTCGGCCACGGTCAGGCTGTCGATGTTATAGCCGCGCGCCGAGAATAGCCCGATCACGCGCGCCAGAACGCCCGGTTCATTCTCGACGATCACGGCCAGCGTATGGCTGACGATCATCTCGGAATGGCTGTCGCTCAGGTCATAGGCGGAATGGCTCGTCGCGCCCTTCTTGATGTTCAGTGCGGACATCTTTGGTCCTCTTTCATCTGTTCATAAATATCCCACGGGGGTGCGGGGGTGTGAAACCCCCGCTCCAACGGCTTACACCAGCACCGCGCCTGCGGCCTTGATAACCCCTTGCGTGTCGGCATTGCCCAAGAGCATTTCGTTATGCGGCTTGCCAGAGGGGATCATCGGGAAGCAGTTTTCGTGCTTTTCCACCAGACAATCAAAGATCACCGGGCCGTCATAGCGGATCATTTCCATGATGGCGTCATCAAGGTCTTTGGGATCAGACACCCGCAGGCCCTTGCAGCCAAAGGCTTCGGCCAGTTTGACAAAATCGGGCAGGCTTTCCGACCAGGACGACGAATACCGCTCGCCGTGCAGCAGCTCTTGCCACTGGCGCACCATGCCCAGCCGTTCGTTGTTCAGGATGAACTGCTTCACGGGCGCGCGGAATTGCATCGCGGTGCCCATTTCTTGCATGTTCATCAGCCACGAGGCTTCACCGGCCACGTTGATGACCAGGGCCTCGGGGTGGGCAATCTGCACGCCGATCGAGGCGGGCAGGCCATAGCCCATGGTGCCAAGGCCGCCGCTCGTCATCCAGCGGTTCGGTGCCTCAAAGCCAAGGAACTGGGCCGCCCACATCTGATGCTGGCCAACCTCGGTGGTGATATAGCGGTCCATGCCCTTGGTCAGGGCTTCCAGCCGTTCCAGCGCATATTGCGGTTTGATGGTGGTGGTCGACTGCGTGTAGGTCAGGCATTTCACCGCCCGCCATTCGTTGATCTGCTTCCACCATTTGGCCAGACCGTCCTTGTTGACCTTGCGGCCGCGCGCCTTCCAGATGCGAAGCGCATCTTCCAGCACATGGCCAACATCGCCCACAATGCCCAGATCCACCCGGATCACCTTGTTGATCGACGAGGGATCAATATCGACATGCACCTTTTTCGAGCGCGGGCTGAAATCGGCAATCCGGCCCGTGATGCGGTCGTCAAAGCGCGCGCCGATGTTCAGCATCAGATCGCAGCCGTGCATGGCAAGGTTGGCCTCATAAAGCCCGTGCATGCCCAGCATGCCGATCCACTTTTCACCCGAGGCCGGATAGGCGCCAAGGCCCATCAGGGTCGAGGTGATCGGGAACCCGGTGGCTTCGACAAATTCACGCAGCAATTGGCTTGCCGCGGTGCCCGAGTTGATGACGCCGCCGCCGGTATAAAACAGTGGGCGTTCCGCGGTTTCCAACATTTCCACCATGCGGGTGATGGCGTCGATGTCGCCCTTCACGCGCGGCTGATAGTGGTCAACCTTGGCCTTCGGAATGGGGGTGTATTCCGAGGTGGCGAATTGCACATCCTTGGGAATGTCGATCAAAACCGGGCCGGGGCGGCCGGATTTGGCGACATGGAAGGCCTGATGGATGGTTTCGGCCAGCTTCGCGGTGTCCTTCACCAGCCAGTTATGCTTGGTGCAGGGGCGGGTGATGCCCACGGTATCGGCCTCTTGGAAGCCGTCGGTGCCGATCATGAAGGTCGGGACCTGACCCGACAGCACCACCAGCGGGATCGAGTCGAGCAGCGCGTCGGTCAGACCGGTGACGGCATTGGTCGCACCGGGACCAGAGGTGACAAGTGCGACGCCCACCTTGCCGGTGGAGCGGGCATATCCCTCGGCCATGTGGATCGCACCTTGTTCGTGGCGCACCAGCACATGGCGGATGTCGTTTTGCTGGAAGATCTCGTCATAGATCGGCAGCACTGCGCCGCCCGGATAGCCAAAGACAACGTCCACGCCCTGTTCCTTCAGAGCCTGAACCACCATCCTCGCGCCGGTCATCGCCTTGGTCATTGGTCTTTCCTCATCTTGGCCGCAAGAGGCGGCCTTTATCAACAAAAAGCCCCCGGGGGGTGATCCGGGGGCGCATGGGAGCCGTTATGGACTGTCGTTACCGACCCATGCGCCATTGCCTTACGATTACGACTAGTGCGCGCATGGCGACCCCCTTTGCCTTCGGGGCGGACATTATGGTGCAGGGCAGGGGGCGTCAACCGCAAATCGACGCCTAAAATGTCGTGAGGCGGGGTGATTTTGTAGTTTTCTTGCTGATTGCGCCGGTCTTTGCGCAATTTTCGCAACCTTGGGGCCGCCGAGTCGCTGCGATGGCCCCATATCCCCGCCGATCACCGGGGTTGGATCAGATCCCAGCGGTTGCCCCAAGGGTCGCGCCAAACGGCGACGCGGCCATAGGGTTCGTCGCGGGGGGCTTCCTCAAACTGTCCTCCGGCGGCGATGATGCGTGCCGCATCCCTGTCGAAATCATCGGTCTCCAAAAACAACCAGACCCGGCCCGCGCCCTGTGCGCCGATGCCCCGGCGCTGCGTTTCGCCTTCGGCCCGCGCCAGCACCAGCTTGAAGCCCGCCCCCGGCGGCGCCACCGTAACCCAGCGCTTGTGGCCTTGGTCAATGTCGTCGCGCAGGGTCCAGCCCATGCCGTCGCAAAAGAACCGAATGGCCGGGTCATAATCGGGCACAATCAGCGAGAGTGCCATCAGACGCGGGCGGCCCTCAGTCACGGATCGGCCGCGCCTCGGGCAGGGCGATGCGGGCGACCTGTTCGGCGATCGGATCGACGGACAAGGGGTGCAATTCGGCCCGGTGATCGGCGGGGTCGCCCATCGCTTGCCAAGCACCGCCCTTGTAGATTTCCAGTGCCGTGAACCCGGCCTTGTAGCCCATCTTGCGACTGCCCGGCACCCAATAGCCCAGATAGACGTAAGGCAGACCTGCCTCACGCGCGATGTCGATGTGGTCCAGAATGGCAAAGGTGCCAAGGCTAAGGTCGGCCAGATCCGGGTCGTAAAAGCTGTAGACCATGCTCAACCCGTCATCGAAGACGTCGGTCAGCGACACGGCGGCCAAGGGACGGCCGGTTTCGCCGCGCGCGGCGGGGCGGGTGTATTCGATCACGCGCGTCTTGATCGGGGTTTCCTCGATCATGGCGGCGAATTCAAAGACATCCATGTCGGCCATGCCGCCATCGGCGTGGCGGGCGTCAAGATAGCGGCGAAACAGCGTGAACTGATCTTCGGTCGCCCAAGGACTGGTGGCGTTGCGGCGCAGATGGGCCGTTGCCTTTTGGATGCGACGCTGGCTGCGGTTCGGCACGAAATCGGCCACCCGGATGCGGGCAGACATGCACCCCGAACATTCCGCGCAGGTCGGGCGGTAAAGCACGTTCTGGCTGCGGCGAAACCCTTGCTTTGACAGCGCATCATTCAGCCGTTGCGCCTGATCGCCCTGCAAGGCGGTAAACAGCTTCCGTTCCATCCGGCCCTCAAGATAGGGGCAGGGCTGCGGAGCCGTCACATAGAATTGCGGCGCAATGGGAAGGGTATGACGCATGGGAAAGGCCTTGTTCGCGCCAGAGGTTAGCAAGCCGCAGGCGGGCCGCCAAGGGAAAGTTTCCAAAATGGAAAACCCCCGCCGATGAGGGCGGGGGGCAGGTCTGAGGGCCGGGGCGTTTGGGCCGGGCGGTCAGTATTCGCCAGTTCGCGGCAGGCCAGATTTTGGGCTGTCCTCGGTCGCAGCATCGGTCGTGCGATTGTCCCGCGCGCGGTCTTCCATGAAGGCGTCAAATTCGGATTTGTCCTTGGCCGCACGCAGGCGCTGAAGAAAGGCCTCAAAGGCGGTCTGCTCGGATTCGAGACGTTTCAGCATGTCCGATTTGTAGCTGTCGAAGGCCGCATTGCCCGAAGGTTGGGCGGCGCGGAAGGCGGCGTAACGGTCATGATGGTGGCGGTGTTTGCGGGCGGCGCATCCGAACATTTTGTCAGAACTCCAACGGTTGGTTGCGGTGATATAGGCCACAAAGAACAAGCCCACGGGCCAGAAGAAGACAAAGCCCAGCACCATGGCAGCGATCCAGGCCTTGCGGCCTTTGCTGTCCAGCCAAGCCTCGGCACGGCGCAGGATATTGGGGCGACCGCCATACGCGACGGACGGAGAAGCGGAGGGGGAAGCGGGGATCATGGGCAGGGGCCTTTGCGGTTAAGGGTTAATGTGAACACTTTTCACATACCCAAGATGGCCCCGCCCATCCCCCCAATCAAGAGGGTATGTTAAGTAAATTTACATTTTGCGGTCTCGGGCAGGACAAGCCGTTGGAAAGGGGCGAAACTTTCCCGAATGTCAGGCGGTGAATCCAGCGACTTCGGCCCCGGACAGGGTCTGCAATGCGGCGGGGGCAATGGCAAAGATGTGGCGGGGGGTGCCTGCTGCGGCCCAGACTTGCGAGAAGTGCAAAAGCGTCGGGTCCATCCAGACCGGCAGCGGCGTCAGATGGCCGACAGGGGCGACGCCGCCAATGGCAAAGCCCGTGACCTCTCGCACCATGCGCCCATCCGCGCGGCCCAGCGGCTCTCCTGCAAGATTGCTGGCGCGGGCCGGGTCCACCTGATTGCCGCCTGCGGTCAAAAACAGGTAAAGCCGTCCGCTCGCCCCTTGAAACAGGATCGACTTGACGATCTGGTTCAGATCGCAGCCGGCCGCTGCCGCCGCTTGATCGGCGGTGCGCGTTTCCTCGGGCATTTCCACGGGCGTGGCGTCAACGCCGCCGTGGCGCAGGGCAAGGGTGACACGGGCAAGGGATTTCGACATGGGACGCACCTCCGGGTCGGGATCATGCCGATTGCCGGGGCCTGCGGCAAGCCATGCAGTTGACCGCGCCGCCGGACCGCGCAAGATGGGCTTATGACCCTGACCTTTGCCCAACGGCTGACACGCCAGCCCCTTGCCTTCGATCCCGCCCCGGCGGCCGAGATTGACAGGTTGTTTGCAGACCTTCCCCCCGATCTGCGCGGTCTCTTGTCGGCCACGGCGGGGTGCAGCCCCTATCTGACCGAGTTGATGCAGCGCGAGGCGGATTGGTTGCGCCCGGCCTTGCACAACGCCCCGGAACCCGTTTTTGCCGAGTTGCTCGCGGGCCTTGATGCCATCCCGACCGACGATCTGTCCCGCGCGCTGCGTGCTGTCAAACGCCAAGCGGCGCTGTTGACCGCGCTGGCCGACCTTGGAGGGGTCTGGTCCACGATGCAGGTCACCCAAGCGCTGACCGATCTGGCCGACCGCGCGGTGAATCTGTGCCTGCAGCGGCTGGTCGCGGAAGAGATCCGCCGCGGCAAACTGCCCGGCGCAGTGCCCGAGGATGCCGAGACTGCAGGTGGCATGTTTGCGCTGGCCATGGGCAAGATGGGGGCGGGGGAGTTGAATTACTCCTCTGACATCGACCTGATCTGCCTTTTCGATCAGGATCGGTATGGCGACGATTGGCAGGATGCCCGCGCGGCCTTTATCCGCGTGACCCGCAAGATGACCGCGCTTTTGTCGGACACCATGGCGGGCGGCTATGTGTTCCGCACCGATCTGCGCCTGCGCCCCGATGCCTCTGTGACCCCGGTCTGCCTGTCGATGGCCGCCGCCTATGGCTATTACGAGGCCGAGGGCCGCACATGGGAACGCGCGGCCTACATCAAGGCCCGGCCCTGCGGTGGCGACCTTGGGGCAGGCGCGCGGTTTCTGACATCTCTGACGCCCTTTGTCTGGCGCAAACACCTTGATTTTGCAGCGATTCAAGACGCCTATGATATGCGCCTGCGCATCCGCGAACATCGGGGCCTTAATGGGCGGCTGATGGTCGAGGATCATAACATGAAGCTCGGTCAGGGCGGCATCCGCGAGATTGAGTTTTTCACCCAGACCCGCCAGTTGATCGCCGGGGGCCGCGACCCATCCTTGCGCGACCGGACCACACTTGGCGGTCTTCAGGCGCTGGCCGCAAAAGACTGGGTGCCGCAACCGACTGCAGATGACTTGACCGCGCTTTATCTTGCCCACCGCGAGGTGGAGCATCGGCTGCAAATGGTGCGTGATGAGCAGACCCATACCATGCCTGCCACGCCCCAAGGGGTGGCCCGCATCGCGGCCTTCTGCGGCCAGTCCGAACAGGAGTTCCGCCGTGATCTTCTCGACCGTCTGCAAGCCACCGATCGGTTGACCGAGGGTTTTTTCGCACCGGGAGAGGTGGAGGACGGCCCCGAACTTTCCGACCATGCCCGCGCCATTGTGGACGGTTGGTCGAGCTATCCCTGCCTGCGCTCTGACCGGGCGCAAGCCATCTTTCGCCGCCTGCGTCCGGTGCTGTTGAAACGTCTGGCACGGGCCGCCAACCCGGATGAGGCCTTGGTCGCCTTGGACGGCTTCCTAGCCGGCCTGCCTTCCGGCGTGCAGATCTTTTCTCTCTTCGAGGCGAACCCCTCGCTGGTCGACCTTATCATCGACATCGCGGCAACCGCGCCCGCACTGGCGCGCTATCTGGCACGCAACGCCCGGGTGCTGGATGGGGTGATCGGTGGGTCGTTCTTTGCGCCTTGGCCGGGGACGTCGGTGCTGACCGCTGATCTTGCCGCCAAACTCACCGAGGCCCCGGATTACGAACGCAAACTCGACGCCGCCCGCGCTTGGATGAAGGAATGGCACTTCCGCGTCGGGGTGCATCACCTGCGCGGGTTGATTGACGGGTTCGAGGCCGGGAAATCCTATGCCGATCTGGCCGAGGCGGTGATTTCTGCCCTCTGGCCCGTGGTCGCCGCCGAATTTGCGGTGAAGCACGGCGCTATGCCGGGGCGCGGCGCGGTGGTCCTTGGCATGGGCAGTCTTGGGGCAGGGCGGCTGAATGCGGGGTCCGATCTTGACCTGATCCTGATTTACGACGCGCAAGGGGTGGAAACCTCGGACGGGCCGCGGCCCTTGGCAGCCCGCGCCTATTACTCGCGGCTGACCCAAGCCATGGGGACCGCCCTGTCCGCCCAGACCGCCGAGGGGCGGCTTTACGAGGTGGATGTGCGGCTGCGCCCCTCGGGGCGGCAAGGGCCGGTGGCGACCTCAATCGACAGTTTCCGCAGCTATCAGGAAACCGAGGCCTGGACGTGGGAACACCTTGCGCTGACCCGCGCCCGTGTCTTGGCCGGTGAGGCGGGTCTTGCGGCCGAGGTCGAGGATTTCCGCCGCGCGGTTCTTGCCACCAAGGGGCAGGGCGCCACTGTCTTGGCCGATGTGGCCGACATGCGCCGTCGCTTGGCCGAGGCAAAGCCGGGCGGCGGCGGTTGGGATGCCAAATTCGGCCCCGGTCGGTTGATGGACATCGAACTTTTGGCCCAAACGCTCGCCTTGCAAGCCGCCGTGCCGGCCCGTCAGGTCGAACGCCAGATCGCCCTTGGCGCAAAGCGACCCAATATGTCGCAAGAGGACCAAGCCGCGCTGCTTGATGCCTATAGGCTGTGCTGGCGGCTGCAATGCGCCGCCCGTTTGCTCAGTGACCGCACCGCCTCGCCCGATGCTTTGGGGGAAGGGGGGCGGGCCTTTGTCTTGCGGGAATGCGGGGCAACGGGAACGCAGGCGCTGACCGAGCGGTTGACGGAAGCGACGGCCCTTGCCGAACGGGTCATCGTGGCCCATTTGGACGGGTGAAGACATGGGGAGACGCGCGTTGGACCTGAAAGAAGCTGATCCGAAAGGGCTGGTGCGGGAAAGCTATCGGATTGACGGGATTACCTTGGGGGAATGCCGGTCGATTTTCATGGATTGGGCGCTGTCGGTGCCGCTGTCCATTGATACCCCCGACGCGCTGCGCAGTCTGATCGCGCATTACGGGCCGGACAATGCCGATCACCCGATGACCTCGGTGCTGACCGAGGCGCTGGTCGCCCCGCAGACGCCCCGTCGCCGGGGCGGTCGCATCGGGCGGGTGGGGGCGTAAGGGTTACGCCCGCAGCCCGACTTCCCTTATCCCTGCCGCTTCCCGCGCCAAGGTCTCGATCCCGGCCCAATCGCCGCTGACAAGTTTGTCCTTTGGGCAAACCCAGGATCCGCCAACGCAAAGAATGTTGGAAAGCCCCAGATAGTCACGGGCATTCTTCAGGCTGATGCCGCCGGTCGGGCAGAATTTCACCTGCGGGATCGGTGAGCCGATGGATTTCAGATACGCAGCCCCGCCGGCCTGTTCTGCCGGGAAGAATTTCTGCACCGTATAACCCTTTTCCAAAAGCGCCATGATCTCGCTGGCGGTCGCCGCGCCGGGCAACAGCGGCAGGTCATGCTCTGCACAGGCGTCCAATAGCCGCTTCGTCGCGCCGGGAGAGACCCCAAAAGCCGCCCCAGCCGCCTTGGCCGCCTTGACATCGGCAGGCGTCAACAG
>JACCDN010832476.1_pt1 | contig 11228 bp, 8 predicted proteins | sample 7441691 | NCBI WGS metagenome assembly JACCDN01 (sample SAMN15323439, study PRJNA562643) | freshwater metagenome | isolation source: river surface water | place: USA:Blue River Watershed | collected 2017-08-16
AAAAATTTTAGTGTACATATATTATCTGTATTAATTGAATATCAGTTATCGCCAACCAAACCATCAATTAATTTAGAGTATTCTAATTTGATGGATTTTTAATAACTGCTTATCCCGAATTCGCGTATAATGAAATTCTACCATTTTATAGAGGTAACGCAAATCCTCACTTTTTTAAGTTAGACCTGAGGTTAAAATTATTAGTTTTATGAAAACAAGCACAAATGAGTTTAAAAAAAGCAACTTATGTAAAAATGCATTTTGGAGAATGTATTAATGAAGTTAATAAAGAGCCATTAATTATTGAAAGTTATGGCAAGAAGAGTGCTGTTATGATTTCTTATGACGCTTATCCACAGTTGCAAGCATATAAGGATTACTATTGGGGAGAAAAATCCCAAAAAGCTTTAAAGCAAAGTAAATTTTTATCACCTGAAGAGAGTTTAAGATATATTCAAAGTAAACTAAATATTAAAAGTTCAATTATTAAAAGATAGCGTTAGTTTTTTATATAAATTTACCCCAAAACAACTCAAGCAAATTATATCAAAAATATTTAAATATTTAATAGTTTTAATTTATCAGAAAAAACATAAAACCCAATAGTGAAATTAATCGGGCTTTGAAACTTTTGTTATTTTACTTAATTCAGAGAAGGCCGCTTTAAGATGAGGACTAAATCCGCTAATGAACGATATTGTTTGAGCTACAATATTAATTATTGAGTTTAATTGAGAGTTTTTATCTAGAATTTTTTGTATTTCATTAAGAGCTATTATGCTTTTATTTAAATCATTATGCATATTAATTAATTCGTTTGTTATATTATTAATATCTAATTTTGTTATAATTGGTAGTTCTAGAATATCAAGGTATTGTTTTAAATGAAAAATATTTTTTCCCACATCCTCATTTTCTCCTGTTTTGGTAAGAATTTTTTGTGTTGATTTAAGGAAATTGACTGCGCCTTTTAAATGCATTATAGAGTGGTCGATATAAGTCACAATTTTTTTATTTTGCTTTAAATTGTCTGAATCAGCTTTAGAGAGGATTAATTTTAATAATTTTTCTGATGTAGAAGTACCACATTCTTTACCAAAATAGTAACAAATATTAGTATGTATTTTTTGATACGTTTTATTAAACATGGATGGATCATTGGTATTAGGATGATATGGGTTACAGATAATTTCTAGATATTGTTTCATTAAAGAATCAGATTCAATTAATTCATAAAATAATTTTTTAAGAAATTTAGTTTCTTCTTTACTATCATCATAACAATTTTTTACATAAGTGGTGTAATTATTAAAATCTTTAGAAATGATTATTTTTAATGTAGTTTTAGTGGCTAAATAAAATATTTTTAATATTTCAGTTTTAAGGTGGGGGAGGGAATTTAATAATTTTGATAAATAATTATTAATTTCATCAAATGGTTGTTGTTTCCAAATAGAAATTGATGATAAATCAACAAAATCCTCATTTTCTAAAGGTATATCTATAAATTCATCTTTGTTTATACCCTTGGTACTATTTTGGTGAGAAGTGGCTGTAGTGTTGTTTGTTTTATCAATTACATTTTGTTCATTTTTTTGAAATATGTTACTTAATCGTGAAAGGTCTGTAGTATTATAATTTGTTGGGTAAATATTACTTTTTTTCTCTACACTTTTGCTATAATTAAGTTTCATAGATTTCACTCTTTCATTAATAAAATTTTGTTAAAACTTAAGGAAATTAATAGCAGTAATATATCAGAAAAAATATAAAAAACCAATAGTGAATTTTCACTAGCAAAATTTGATTAGATAATAAGTTATAATAGAGTTTAATAAAAAATATCAGAAATGATGTTAAATGTGAGATAATTACGCCTTTAGTTGCTTTGATTAATAAAAAGATTGGTAACTGAAGGGGAGTATAGCAAGGTTTAATGGATTACCCCTTTTACTTGGCTATTCTTGACGTATTTATTTTAATAGAGGAAATTGGAAAATGTCAATGTCTAATAAATCTGAAATTATAAAAAAATTTCAAAGAAGTGAACAAGATACAGGTTCAAGTGAAGTACAAATAGCACTTTTAACTGATAGAATTAATGATTTAACAGAACATTTTAAGGTTCATGTGAAAGATCATCATTCAAGGCGTGGTTTATTGAGGCTAGTTTCTCAACGCAGGCGTCTATTAGACTATATTAAGCGAACAGATATTTCTAAATATACAGGTTTAATTAAAGAGTTAAACTTGAGGAAATAAAGATTAAGTGGTGGTATATTTTTACCACCACTTTTCTACATTTAGATAAAAACACTTAAAAATAAAAAGGATAAAATGTGTTTAAAAAAATTACAAAATCATTTAATTATGGTAAGCATACGGTTATTTTAGAAACCGGTATGATGGCACGCCAAGCCACAAGCAGCGTTTTAGTAAATGTTGATGAAACAATGGTTTTAGTGACAGTAGTAGCAAACAAAGAGGTAAAAGAAGGGCAGAGCTTTTTTCCTCTAACTGTTGATTATTTCGAGAAAAATTATGCGGTAGGAAAAATTCCTGGAGGGTATTTTAAGCGGGAAACTAAACCGGCAGATCATGAAGTATTGATATCACGTCTTATTGACAGACCAGTTAGACCATTATTCCCTGAAGGTTTTTATAATGAAATTCATTTAGTTGCGCAAGTTATTTCCTTGAATCCAGAAGTATCGCCTGATATACCAGCTTTGATTGGTGCATCAGCTGCATTATGTTTGTCTGGGGTGCCTTTTAAAGGACCAATAGGTGCTGCGCGTGTTGGTTATATTAATGATCAGTTTGTATTAAATCCAACTAATCAGGAACTTTTATCTTCACAATTAGATTTGGTAGTTGCTGGTACAAAGCAGGCAATATTAATGGTAGAGAGTGAAGCGAAAGAGTTAGCAGAAGATATCATGTTAAATGCGATTATGTTTGGGCATGAACAATTACAAATGATAATTAAAGCAATTGAAGAATTTGTAAGTGAAGTAAACCCAATAGTTTGGGACTGGCAAGAAGAAAATAAAGATGAAGTTTTATTAACAAAAATAAAAGTTATAGCAGAAACTGAATTAAATCAAGCCTATAATTTAAGACAGAAACAAGCTCGTTCTAGTAAAATAGAAGAGATTAGAGAGAAAGTAATTTCAAGTTTAGTAACTGATGAAAATAAAGAAGATGTTTTATACGTTAATCGTATAAATTCATATTTTCACTATTTAGAGTCTATAATTGTACGAGGTAAGATATTAAGGGGTGAGCCAAGAATTGATGGGCGAGATACAAAAACAGTTAGACCTATTAATATTCAAACTAATTTATTGCCTAGGACTCATGGGTCGGCATTATTCACTCGTGGAGAGACGCAAGCATTAGCAATTGTGACTCTTGGAACAAAAATGGATGAACAAACCATTGATGCAATTTCTGGAACTTATTCAGAAAGATTTATGTTACATTATAATTTTCCGCCATTTTCAACGGGCGAAGCGGGAAGAATAGGGCCACCTAAAAGACGTGAAGTTGGACATGGAAATTTAGCTAAGCGAGCATTAAAAGCTGTTATTCCTAATAGTGATGTTTTTCCTTATAGCTTAAGAGTAGTGTCGGAAATTTTAGAATCAAATGGTTCTTCTTCAATGGCAACAGTTTGTGGTGGTAGCTTATGTATGATGGATGCAGGTGTTCCATTAAAAGATCATGTTGCAGGTGTAGCTATGGGGCTAATTTTAGAGGGTAATAAATTTGCAGTTCTAACTGATATATTGGGGGATGAAGATCATCTTGGTGATATGGATTTTAAGGTGGCTGGAACTGAAAATGGTGTTACTGCATTGCAGATGGATATAAAAATAGAAGGTATTACTAGACCGATTATGCATATTGCATTACAGCAAGCTAGAGAAGGCAGATTACATATTTTAGGTTTAATGAAAGAAGTATTGCCTCATCCGAAATTATTATCTGAAAGAGTTCCTAGATTGTATACTATGCAAATAAATCCTGAAAAAATTAAAGATGTAATTGGGAAAGGTGGTAGTACCATAAAATCAATTATATCGGAAACAGGAGCAGTAATTGATATTACAGATGAAGGTGTTGTAACTATAGCTTGCAATAAAAAAGAAGGTGCTGAAAAAGCCAAGCAAATTATTGAAAATATTGTAGTTGATGCTAAACTTGGAGAAGTTTATGAAGGTACTGTAACTAGGATATTGGATAGAAATATGGGGGCTATGGTATCAATTTTAGGCGGTCGTGAAGGTTTTGTGCATGTATCACAAATTACTAACGAAAGAGTTGAAGATGTGAGAAAATATCTTAAAGAAGGGCAGCCTGTTAAAGTTAAAGTAGTTGAGTTTGATGATAGAGGGCGTATGCGCTTATCTATTAAAGCGGTAGAGAATGATTTAGGCTCAGCAGCAATATCCTAAAATATTTAATGAATAAAAAGGCTGCTATAATTTATTAATGCAGCCTTTTTATTAAATTTAATTTACAGTTTGATTGTTTTTATCATATCTATTTATTATTAATAAGGGTAAAATAAATAATGAATCATCCTCAATCAGTTATTAAACGTAAAATAAAATTTGCGTTAGTCGGCTGTGGTAGAATATCAGCCAACCATTTTGAAGCATTAAATAAACATCAAGATTTTTGTGAAGTAGTAGCGGTTTGCGATATTGATAAAGCGAAATCAATTAATACTGCTAGTAAAATTGGTGTTAAGAGTTATACAAGTTTAGATAAAATGCTACAAAATGGTGATTTTGATGTTGTTATTATAACTACTCCTAGTGGGCTTCATGCATTGCAAGCAATTAAATGTGCTGAAGCAGGTTATCATGTGATTACTGAAAAACCTATGGCAACTCGTTGGCATGATGGTATTAAAATGGTTAATGCATGTGATAGGGCAGGTGTTAGGCTATTTGTAGTTAAACAAAATAGACGTAATACTACAATTCAATTGCTTAAAGAAGCCATAGATAAAGGACGGTTTGGTCGAATATACAATATTACTTGTAATGTATTTTGGACGCGTCCGCAAGAGTATTATGATTTAGCCAAATGGCGAGGAACTTGGGAATTTGATGGTGGTGCTTTTATGAATCAAGCATCACATTATGTAGATTTATTGGGATGGCTTATTGGGCCTGTTGAATCAGTGCAAAGTTATACGGCTACTCTAGCAAGACAAATAGATGTTGAAGATACTGGAGTAGTAGCGTTAAGATGGCGTAATGGCGCATTAGGTACTATGAATGTATCAATGCTTACTTATCCGCAAAATTTTGAGGGTTCAATAACTATTATTGGTGAAAATGGAACTGTTAGAATTGGCGGGGTAGCTGTTAATAAAATCGAACATTGGGAATTTAAAGATAAAACAAAAAAAGACGAAGAGATAAAAAATGCTAGTTATGATACTAAATCAGTATACGGATATGGGCATACTTTGTATTATGAAAACATAATTAAAACTTTGCAGGGATTAGAAGAGGCAGAAACTGATGGACGAGATGGTTTAAAATCATTAGAATTATTAATTGCAATTTATTTATCAGCAAGAGATGGAAAAAAAGTTAGCTTGCCTCTAGATTTTTAAGGAACATTTAAAATGGGCGAACGGATAGTATCATTAGTTGGCTTGGGTTATGTTGGTTTACCAGCAGCCATTGCTTTTAGCTATAAACATAGTTGTATTGGTTTTGATATAAATAGAGAACGTATTTTAGAGTTAAAAAAAGGTATTGATAGAACCAAAGAAATAACATCTAAAGAATTATTAGATTGTAAAGTTAATTTTACGAGTGATGTAAATGAGTTAAGAAAAGCAGATTTTTTTATTGTAGCTGTTCCTACTCCTGTTGATGATGCACATGTTCCGGATTTAATTCCTTTAGAAAAAGCTTCAGCAACAGTTGCAAAAGCATTAAAAAAAGGTGATATTGTAGTTTATGAATCAACTGTTTATCCTGGGGTAACTGAGGAAATTTGTGTGCCAATATTAGAGAAAGAATCTGGCTTAAAATATAAAGAAGATTTTACAGTTGGTTATTCGCCTGAACGAATAAATCCTGGAGATAAGGAGCGTTCTTTTACTTCAATTAAAAAATTAGTCTCAGGAAGTGATGAAAATACATTAGATATAATAGCAAAGGTGTATGGTAGTGTAATTACGGCTGGAGTTTTTAAAGTTGAGTCAATAAAGGTAGCAGAAGCGGCAAAAGTTATTGAGAATACTCAGCGTGATTTAAATATTGCTTTAATGAATGAATTAGCAATAATTTTTGATAGAATGGAAATTGATACTAATGAGGTATTAAATGCTGCTGGGACAAAATGGAATTTTTTGCCTTTTAAACCAGGCTTAGTAGGAGGGCACTGTATTGGAGTCGATCCTTATTATTTAACTTATAAAGCGGAAAAAATGGGATATATTCCTCAAGTTATTCAATCAGGGCGACGCATTAATGATAATATGGGGCGTTTTATTGCTCGTAAAGGTATTAAGCTTTTAATAAAAAAAGGCTTTAATATGCAAAATTTGCAGGCTATAGTGTTAGGATTTACTTTTAAAGAAGATTGTCCTGATGTAAGAAATACCAAGGTAATAGATTTAATTCGTGAGTTAGAAGATTATAATGGTAAAGTATTTACTTGTGATCCAGTTGCCGATATGTATGAAGCAAAGCATGAATATAAAATTGATTTTACTGATTTTGATAAATTGCCATCTGTTCCTCTTTTAGTTGTAGCTGTTGCCCATGAGATTTTTAAAAAAATTGATTTAGATAAATTATTAGCTAAGGTAATTCCTAAAGGGGTTATTTTAGATGTAAAATCAATTTTACCTAAAAAAGAAATAATAGCAAGGGGTTACAATATTTGGAGGCTATAGGAGAATCCAAATTTATGCTTAATAATTTAAAAAAATATTCAGAATTTAATAAAAATGTTATTAAGTTAATGACAGGAACAACTATAGCTCAAATAATAGCTTTTTTAACACAACCTTTGTTAACTAGATTATTTTCTCCAATAGAATATGGTTTATATTCAACAGTTCAATCGGTTATAGTTGTTTTTTCAGCAGTAGCAGCATTATGTTATGATAGAGCAATTGTATTAGTAGAAAATGAAGATGATGCTTTTTCTATAGTAGTTTTATCTTGTAAACTTATTATACTTTTTAGTTTTTTAATATTATTATTAATGTTAATTCCAGGTTTTTGGCAAAAGTTATTTGGCATAAAATTAGAATGGTATTATTTTCTTATTATTCCACTATGGGCTTTTTCTGCTGCAGTAAGTAATGTTTTCGTAAGTTTAAATACACGATTTAAACTATTTTCTTTATTATCAAAGCGCCAGATCAAATCTAGTTTAATTTTAGCATTTATTCAACTAGTTGCAGGGTTTTTAAAATTAAGTATTTTAGGTTTATTTATTGCAAATTGTGTTGCAATGATTTATAGCGTATATTTAACTTCTAGAGGTTTTTTAAATAAGACTTTAAATATAATAAACAGTAATTCTAAATCATTAATAATTAAATATAAAAGTTTTCCAATTTATCAATTACCAAGTATTTTTCTTGATACTTTTTCATCACAAATGGTAGTTATTTTATTAAATAAATTATTAGGTTCAGCAATTGCTGGCCAATATGCTTTAGCAAATAAAGTATTAACAGTTCCTTTGATGCTAATTGGAAGTGCTTTTGCTCAAGTTTTTTATCAAGAATTTTCTACTTTATATTATAACAATCATAATCCTAGAGATTTTTTAATAAATACTTGGAAAAAATTATTTTTATTAGGTATATTACCAAGTGTTGGTTTATTTTTTTTTGGGCCATCATTATTTAGTTGGGTATTCGGCATTAAATGGCTTATGGCTGGCTGGTTTGCTCAATATTTATGTATAATGTCTTTTATTATGTTAATAAGTAGCCCTACTAGTACAGCCCTTATTGTTATTGGTCTACAAAAGTATCAGATATTTTTTTGTGTGTATGTTTTAATAATTAGAGCATTTTTTGTTTTTTTAATGCAATATAATTTATTAATGGGGTTATTAGGCTTTATAAGCTTTGAAATTATTGGCGTTTTGGCTTATAATATATTGATTCTTTATAAGATTTAACATGAATATATTAATTATTCCATCGTGGTACCCAACAAAGAACAGTCCATTATCGGGAATATTCTTTAAAGAACAGGCAGTTGCTTTAGCTAAGTATTACCCTAAGGATAAATTTACTGTATGTTATTGGCATGATTATTCAATAAAACAATATTGGAAAATATTATTTTTAAAAAATATATTTATAAAAACTGATAAGAATTTAACAACATATATAATCAAACAAAATATTATATTACCCAATAAATTGTCTAAATTTATGGGTGGCCTAGATTTTATTTTATCTAGAAAAATTAAATGTTTAGTAAAATTATTTAAAGATGCTAAGATTGATATAATTCATGCACATGTAAGTTATCCTAGTGGTTATTTGGCAATGTTATTATCTTTTGAATTAAAAATTCCTTATATTATTACAGAGCATATGGGACCATTCCCCTTCAAGTCGTATCCTTTTATGAAAAACAATTTAATAACTAAATATGTATCTTTACCCTTAAAACATGCAAATAAGGTTATAGCAGTTAGTAATGCTTTAGCCAATAGAATTGAGGGTTTTGGTTTTAAAAGACCTATAGTTATTCCTAATATGGTTAATGAAGATGTATTTAAACCATTTAAATGTTTTCAAGCAAAAGAGTTTGTTTTTTTTAGTTTATCTATCCTATCAAAACAAAAAGGCATAGATATACTAATAAATGCTTTTGCAAGGTTAATTAGTTTAAACTATAAGGTTAAATTAGTAATTGGAGGTGATGGCGCAATAAAAAGTAACCTTAAATATTTAGCACAGCAACTTAAAATTTCTCAATATATACAATTTTTAGGCTATGTAAGTAGAGATAGTGCTGTAAAATATTATAATGAATGTAACTGTTTTATTTTACCTAGTAGGCACGAAACATTTGGTATCGTTTATGCTGAAGCAATTGCGTGTGGAAAACCAATTATTGCAACTAAATGTGGAGGACCAGAGGACATTGTTAATAAGCATAATGGTTTATTATGTGAAGTAGATAATGTTGATGATTTATTAGAAAAAATGTGTTATATGATTGATAATTATGCAAAATATGATTCTAAAGTAATTAGAGAGGATTTTGATGCAAGATTTTCTCAAAAAATTGTAAGTAAAAGTATTTTTGAAGTTTATAATCAAGTTGTTAATTTGGGAGTCAAGAGATGTGTGGAATAAGCGCATTAATTGCATTTAATGAGGAGGTAGACGCAAAAAATATTGAGTTAATGAATAATCAATTAAAGCATCGTGGGCCAGATGATGAAGGTTATCTAATAATCAATAATGCTAATGGTTACCTTTCTTTAGGAGGTGAAGATACCAATTTTGTTAATAGTGATTTATCATACATTCCATCTGATAAAATTAGTAAATATGATGAAGAAAAAATATTATTAGCTTTTGGTCATAGAAGATTATCAATTGTTGATTTATCAGTATGTGCTCATCAACCGCTATCAATTGATAATGATGATTATTGGATTATTTATAATGGTGAAGTCTATAATCATTTAGAAATTAGGCAAGAGTTAGAGATATTGGGATATAAGTTTAATTCTCATAGTGATACAGAGGTGATTTTAAGAGCTTATAGCCATTGGCAAGAGAAATGTTTAGATAAATTTAATGGAATGTTTGCTTTTTTAATTTTAGATAAAAAAAGAAAGCAGGTTTTTATTGCAAGAGATCGGTTTGGAGTTAAACCTTTATATTATTATCAAAATGAAACGGCAATATATTTTGCATCAGAAATTAAAGCATTTACAATTCTACCTCAATGGCAAGCTAATCTTAATCATCAAAGAGCTTATGATTTTTTAGTAGATGGATTATTAGATCATACTGAGGAGACTTTATTTGCAAATGTTAAACAGTTGCGAGGTGGCGAATATGCTTTAATTGATTTATTAAATTTAAGTGATTTACAAAAGAATGGGTTAGTTAAACAAAGATGGTATTATTTAAAAGAAAAAAAATATAAAAACGAATACCAAACTGCATGTAATGATTTTAAAAACATGTTTATTGATGCTGTAAAATTAAGGTTACGCTCTGATGTGACTGTTGGATCTTGTTTATCTGGTGGGCTAGATTCGTCAGCAATTGTTACAGTGATAAATCAGATACATAAAAATGGAAATAATAAAAGTTTACTATCTACATTTTCAGCTTATAGTAGTTATAAAGCATTTGATGAGCGTGAATATATAAATGAAGTTGCAAAAGAAAATCAAATAAAGGATTATTACTGTGAGCCGTCTTTAGAAAATTTATTTTTTGTTAATGATAAAATTACTTGGTATCAAGATGAGCCTTTTGGTTCAACTAGTATTTATGCGCAATGGTCAGTTTTTGAATTAGTTAAAGAAAAAAATATTAAAGTTATGTTAGATGGTCAAGGAGCAGATGAATTATTAGCAGGTTATCAAGGGTTATATTTTCAAGTATATTTAAATGAATTATTTCATCAAGGAAAATTTATTAGATTTATTAAAGAAGCTAGACAACTAAAAGAAATATATGATTTTAAATTTAAAACTTTAATATTAAAAAGTATTTTTAGTTTAATTCCAAGGATATTGCAAAATTTAATAGGAAAAGTATTAGGTAAAAAGCAGTATAAATTAGATTGGATTAATAAAAATAAATTAGATTATTTTACTAAAAATATGCAAATGTCTAATAGTATTAATGAACATAATGTTCAAAATGTTTCTTATAAACAATTAATTTATAGCCATTTGCCAATGTTATTGCATTGGGAAGATAGAGATTCAATGGCTCATTCTGTTGAATCGCGAATACCGTTTGTTGATTATAGGCTAGTAGAGTTAGCTTATAGTATGCCTAGTAGTTATAAGATTAATATGGGTATTAGTAAGCGTATATTGCGGGATTCATTAGATGGTATATTACCTAATAAAATTAAAAATCGAATTTCTAAATTGGGATTTGTAACTCCTGAAGAAATTTGGTTAAAAAATAATAAGGATTTATTTAGGCAAAAACTAATTGATGCTGTTGATGC
>JACCDN010116595.1_pt1 | contig 11227 bp, 10 predicted proteins | sample 7441691 | NCBI WGS metagenome assembly JACCDN01 (sample SAMN15323439, study PRJNA562643) | freshwater metagenome | isolation source: river surface water | place: USA:Blue River Watershed | collected 2017-08-16
GCCCAAAGTCGTATTGAACCCAATGTCCGACCTCAAATCTACTCCTACACTAGCCGCAGCATCTTTTATGCCCAAGCCAATAGTCGAGCCAATGGCCCAAAAGGCTGAAGCATACAACACCGGAGTGCAAGCTATTGCTCCCGAGAAAAAGATCTTTGGAGATTCAGGTATCGAAATGATGCCCGAGGTTATTCCACCAGCCAACCTGCCCACAACAGAAAATGTGATAGGCAAAGAGGAAACAATGATGCAAAAAAGTGGTGTAAGTATAATGGAAGGCGATATCGAAGTCCCTCTGCCACCCGTACAAGTAAATGCCGAAATGGAAAAGGACACATTAAGCGGTATCGAGAATCCAGTAGCCACAACTCCAATCAGCATGCCAAAGGTTGCTCCAACAGCTCCATTAAATGTAATACAAAATAAATTGTCTAACCCCACAGTCAATATTCAATCTGCAACGGATCAAAGCTTGCCAAAAATGGGGAATAAAGACCCTTATCGTGAGCCAGTAGAGTAGTTTAAATAATTTCTATGATATAATTAAATTGTAATGCAATTTAAAGTGCCACAATTTATAGATGTAGAGGATAAATTATTTGGCCCTCTTACTTTCAAACAATTTGCTTATCTTGCTGGAGGAGTGGGTATATGTTTTGTAGCGTACAAATTGCTACCTATTTATGTTGCTATCCCTATAATACTACCTGTTGCAGGGCTTGCACTCTTACTTACATTCTACAGGATCAATGGACAGCCTTTTATATATTATTTACAAGCAAGCATAGTGTACATAACAGGGAGCAAATTATATGTTTGGAAGCAAAGGCTTAACAAAAAAAAGGTGGAGATAAAAGCTACAGATGAGGCGAAGCAGGTGATACCCACATTGTCCGACAGCAAGCTCAAAGATTTGGCGTGGAGTTTGGATATTATGGATAATAAAAATAACAGATAACGTGCTAAAATAATTATATGTCAATCAATGCCGAGAGGGCACAAAATTTTGTTCCAATAAAAGAAATCCGCGATGGTATCATCATACTCAAAGATGGTGGTCTTCGTGCAGTTCTTGTAGCAAGCTCGATCAACTTGTCTTTGAAATCAAGCGATGAACAAAAGGCAACAATTTCCGAATTCCAATCCTTCCTAAATGGGCTCGACTTTTCTACACAAATTGTTGTGCAATCCCGCCGATTGGACATCCGTCCATACTTACTATCTCTCGAGGAGAGGATGAAGGTCCAGACAGAGCCTCTAATTAAAATCCAAACAAAAGAATATATGGATTTTATCCGTAGCTTCACCGAAGAGGTGAATATTATGACAAAAAGTTTTTTTGTTGTTGTACCATATAGCTCCGAGGGTATCATATCTCGCCAAAGTTTCGTCGAGAAGATGCTAGGTAGCAAAAAGGAGCGTACAGGCAAGAGCAAAGACAATACAGCTTTTGAGGAGAAGAGGTCCCAGCTCGAGCAAAGAGTATCTGTGATTGCAGATGGGCTCAGCCGTTTCGGAGTGAGGAGTTCACAATTAGGCACAGAAGAAATTATTGAATTATTTTACAAAACATTTAATCCAGGCGACATTAGCCAAGGCATGAAATTAGAATAAATTATATGGGTCCCGTTAGAAGCCACGATCGCAATTATAAAAACAAACAACAATATGAAATTAAACATTGGAAAAATTAATAACTTAACAAGCCAGGCACGTGAGTTGATCGCGACCTGCTTCTAATCGGGATGGGAATATTATCAGACATGTTTGGGAATAAAAAGAGGGGAATGACTCATGAAGAAAGAGCAGTCTTGCCAGTTCTTCCAGATGAAATTTACCGAGCTGCCACTCTCGAGCTCGAGGACATTATCGCGCCGTCTGCTCTCGAGATCACACCCAAGTCATTGAATCTAGGCGACAAAATCGCACGCACTTTCTTTGTTATCTCCTACCCAAGATACCTTACCGACAACTGGTTCTCGCCAATTATCAATTTGGACAAAGTTTTCGATGTTTCTATTTTCATCCATCCTATTGAAACTTCCGAAATATTGCACGCTTTTCAGAATAAAGTTGCCGAAGTCCAAAGCCAGATATCTATACGCGAATCCAAAGGCCTAGTACGCGACCCAATGCTCGACACAGCGTACCAAGATCTAGAAGGTTTGCGGGATAGCCTAATGCAAGCCCAAGAAAAAATGTTCGAAGTTGGTTTGTATATTACAATCTATGCCGACAATGAAAACGACCTCTTTAAAATCGAGAACGAAATCAAATCTCTTTTGGAATCTAAGTTAATATATATCAAACCGGCTTTGTTCCAACAGTCCGAAGCTTTCAAAACTGTTATCCCTACAGGTACTGATGTGCTTGGTATCCACCAAAAGCTCAATACCGAGCCTTTATCTAGCATTTTCCCATTTGTGTCTTTCGACCTGACATCAGACAAAGGAATTCTGTATGGGGTTAATCGCCACAACTCGAGCTTGGTTATCTTCGACCGTTTCAGTTTACCCAATTACAACTCAATCATCTTTGCTACATCCGGTGCGGGTAAATCTTATGCTACCAAATTGGAAATTATCCGTACACTCATGTTTGATACAGAAGTAATCGTAATCGACCCCGAGAGCGAATACGAATTCCTGGCCGAAGCTCTTGGCGGGCGCTATTTTAACATTTCACTTTCTAGTGATCACCATATCAATCCATTTGATCTACCAATCCCGAGCGCCGATGAAACTGGCGCAGATGTTTTGCGCTCCAATACTATAAACCTTGTAGGATTATTCCGTATAATGCTTGGTGGTTTGACACCTGGCGAAGATTCTATAATCGACCGCGCTATTACCGAGACATATGCATTGAAAGACATCACCGCTGATTCCGACTTTTCCAATATCGAGCCACCATTGCTCTCCGACTTCGAAATGGTATTGGCTGGTATGGAAGGGAGTGAATCTGTAATGCAAAGGTTGACCAAATTCACTCGTGGATCTTGGGCATCATTCCTCAATAGGCCATCCAACATAGATATCAATCGCAAATTCGTAGTTTTTTCTGTACGTGATATGGAGGACGAGCTCAAGCCAGTGGCTATGTATATTGTCACTCACTATATATGGAATTCAATTCGTAAAAATATAAAGAAGAGATTATTGGTTGTGGATGAGGCTTGGTGGATGATGAAATCTGAAGACACAGCAAGCTTCCTATACTCGATTGCAAAACGTGGGCGTAAATACTATTTGGGTCTTGCTACTATCACCCAAGACGTCGGCGACTTTATGAAGAGCCCTTATGGTGTGCCGATTGTTACCAACTCATCTCTACAATTACTGCTCAAGCAATCGCCATCAACTGTCGACTTATTGCAAAAGACATTCAATTTAACAGATGAAGAGAAGTACCTATTGCTCGAGGCAAATGTAGGAGAGGGGATATTCTTTGCTGGCCTCAAACACGTAGCTCTGAAAACTATTGCCTCCTATACCGAGGACCAGATCATTACCTCGGATCCCTCACAGATCCTAGCAATCAAAAAAGCCAAGGACGACATGCTGTCCCAAGACTAGTAAAATCCATCCCTCCGGATGGATTTTATAATTGTTTATATCCTTTAATTATCGTATAATAAAACTATGAAATATAGGGCTATAATTCTTGGATTTGCTATGTGTTTATCAATTTTTGTATCTATGCCAAATAATCTTTTGGCTGCATTTCGGATAAATGACGGAGATATAAATATTGAAATATTACCCGACAACCCAGAGCCTTATTCTGATGTTACTATCAAGATTTCGAGCTTTGCCACCGATCTCAACCGAGCAAATATGGAATGGAAAGTAAATGGCAAAATTGTCCTAGCTGGTACTGGCCGTACATCATACTCTTTCCAAACCCAAGGCCCAAATACAATTACAACAATCGACGTAAACATAACTCCAGCAGATAGTATTGCCGTCAATAAGCAAATTACTGTCCGCACAAGCGAGATCGAAATGCTGTGGCAAGCTATCGACTCTTATACACCAGCATTCTATAAAGGCAAAGCTCTACCAATACAAGAAGGCCGAATAAAAGTTGTTGCATTCCCAAACACTGTAAATGTTTCAAAAGCCAACAAGAAAAGTATGGTATATGGATGGAGCCGTAACAACAGTGCCGTACAATCAGCATCCGGCTTCGGAAAAGACTCTTTTACTTTCGCAAACAATGTATTGATGAATACAGAAAATATAAAAGTTTCCGCATCGAGCCCCGACAATTCCTTTAATGCGATTGGAAGCTTGGGTATAAATATCTCTAAGCCAAAATTAGTTTTTTATAAAAAGTCCCCAATCAACGGTATCCTATACGACGAGGCATTGGTAGGTAGCGCCACAATGATCGAGGAAGAAATGACTGTGGTTGCCGAGCCGTATTTTATGAATCGCAATAGTAGCGACCTTTTATACTACTGGAAAATAAATAATAATTTTATAGACACACCAAGCAAGAGAACAGAATTAACTATAAGGCCTAGCTCACGTGGGGGATACGCCACAATAGAATTATCAATCGAAAGCGCCACCAAGCTTTTCCAATCAGTCGCAAATAATATTAAAATAAACTTATAATATGAAAAAACTTTTATTATCATTCTTAACACTGGCTCTTTTTCTTAATATTTTTAGTAATGCTTTTGGTGCAGATGTTTACATATTTAAACTAAAAGAAATAGCCACTCCAAATCTGATCCTCGATACAACCAATAAACCAGATACAACATTAGATTCTTGCAAGACCCATCTAAAAACCTTGATGGACACAAAAAAATACACACTAGTCCAAGATTGCACCAAAGTTTCTTCCGCGCCAGCTGATACGACAAAGTATTATTTTACATGGCAAGACACAGCCGGTGGATATAAGACAGAAAGAGAAATAGTAGGCAAAACCGCTTGTGAGACTGAGCGCACAACTGGGGGTTACAAAATAACAACACCATGTTCAACCACAAGTGACAAAGTAAATATAGATGCGTTTAATAAAACATCTGGTAATTATGCTTTTACTTGGCAGATGGACAATCTTCTTTTAAAGCAAACCCGTAAAGGGGGAGGAGACACAGTGACAGCTTGCAACCTTGATAGAACAGGTAAAATTATCGATTTAACCCCAACTCAACTTAAAAGTTGGAATAATACTAAGGTTTGTGCTGACGTAAAAAACGCAGTGGAGCCTTATTATTTTAATTGGGAAGATCTTACTACCAAAAATAAAACCGAACTTGTTTTTGCGAGCAAAAAAGAATGTGATTCCGAGCAAGTTAATACGAAGTACACAAATGCAACTTCTTGCTACACACCGAGCCAAAAACTAACTATTAACACTTATAATAATTCCACGGTTGTCGACCCACAAAAAGAACCGACTCCTTTTGATTCCGAATACAAACTCCTTGCTCCGATTGGGAACCTAGAAAGCATCGGTGGTGATTCAGACAACAAAATTGGTGATTATTTGAATATTATTCTTATGATTGCAATTGGGCTTTGTGGGGCATTGGCTGTGATTATGATTGTCGTGCGCGGTGTACAATATATGGGGGATGAATCCGTCTTTGGCAAAACCGAAGCCAAGCACCACATAATGCAAGCCGTACTAGGCCTACTGTTGGCACTAGGAGCATACGCAATATTAAACACAATTAATCCCAAGCTTGTTGGAGGCAGTTTAACTTTTAATTCTGTTAATATTGAGTTGGATGGATCTCCTATGACATCAAACGATGCTGTACCACCTCCAGGGACAAAAGTGGCGAGGTGTCCGGAAGGTATAGTTACCATTGAAACGAGTGGTGGCAAATTACCTGTTTGTAAAAGTTTCTCAACTAATTTAAAATCATTAATCGATACGGCTTGGGCAGAAGGGTATAAAATATATGGTTATGGTTTTAGAACGAGTGCTTCTCAGATTAATTTAAGGAAACGACATTGTGGAGGTGATAGTTATTACAATATTTACCTAAAACCTTCGGGCAAATGCATACCCCCGACAGCAACACCGGGGAATTCTATGCACGAAAGTGGACTTGCTTTTGATTTCACATGTGAGGGTGCTAGTATTACTTCAAGAAGCAACAAATGTTTTATTTGGCTTCAAAAAAATGCCTCCAAGTATGGCCTGAAGAATTTATCATCTGAACCTTGGCATTGGTCAACAAACGGTAATTAAAAATCATGAAAAAAATAATTATCATTTTAATAGTTATATTAATTCTCGGGGGAGGGGTATTTTGGTATATGAGTTCCCAGAATCAAAAAGTGGATCCTGTTACAGGCGAGACTACAAACGATTTCAAATCTTTCTTTTCTTTCGGTAATGAAAATAATGACGGGAATAATAATGGGGTTACAGGCACAGACGGCGAGGTCTTGCCTAACGACACAGGGGTAATCGAGAATCCGCCCGATTCAAACAAAGGCAAGTTCAAACAAGTTACTGATTTTGCAGTGGCAGGAGTTGTCACTTTTATGGATACTCGTCCATCTGCTGAAGAAAAAGTCGTTCCACCAGTCCTTCCCGAGGAGGGTGCAGTTGGTGGTGATGCGACCCAAGTTACACCCAAGGTTCCAGCTAAAGTTGTCGTGCCAAAAGTGGAACTGCCAAAAGTAGATATAGTACCATCAATGCGTTTCGTAGCCCGCTCAAATGGCCATATCTATGCGCAATACCTAGACACTCTTGCCTCTGCTAAAATATCCAACACCACCATTCCTACAATCCACGAAGCCATTTTTGCCAACGAGGGGCAATTCATAATGTATAGATACCTCGATCAGGCAACTGACAAAATTCAAACATTTATAGGTACTCTGGGTGGTTCCACAAGCGGATCATTCTTGCCGGAAAATATCGAAAGCGTATCCACTGCTCCGAGTGGTCCACAATTCTTTTACCTTATTCCAATCGGTAATGACATCGCTGGGTACACTGGTTCATTTACAGACAATAAAAAAACACAGATTTTCACTTCAGCATTTACCGAGTGGATACCCCAATGGGCCCAAGCTAATACTATTTTTATGACAACCAAGCCTTCATATTTATTTAGTGGTTCGGTATATGCTCTCAACAAGCTCTCGGGTGGATTTACAAAAGTCTTTGGGGGTATCAACGGCCTTACCACACTTGCTTCGACTACTAGCAACTCGATTTTGTACAGTGGCACAGACAACGATATCCCATTACTAGGTGTATACAATATTACCAGCCACAAATTATCGACCCTTGGTCTCAATACTATTTCCGACAAATGTGTTTGGTCGGCAAATGGTATAGATGTTTACTGTGCTGTTCCAAATGAAATCCCCGCTGGTCAGTATCCAGATTCTTGGTACCAGGGCCTAGTATCCTTTAATGACTCTATTGTTAAAATAGACACAGCCTCACTTTCATCAATTACAATATTTGATACAGCCGAAATAAATTCTCTTGATGCTGTTAATCTAACGCTCTCTCCAGATGAAAATACTTTGTTTATGATAAACAAAAAAGACTCCACACTATGGAGCCTCGAACTAGATTAAATAAAAATGTCCATACGGTGTATGGACATTTTTTATTGACCTGTATATTTGATTACTATGTGCCTGCCTGGCCCAAAACCCGCAGATTCTGTTGTTACATCGGGTATACTCTCGATAAATGTGTGTATGATGCGTCTTTCGTAAGAGGGCATTGGATCTACTTCAACACTACTCTTGAAATATTTTGCGCGCTCAGCTAGCATGTGCGCTGTTGTGCGCAATGATTCAAAACGCTTTTTGTTGTAGTCGTTGATATCGATAGTTAATTTGTGCAATTCATCCTCTGGTATTTGCTTTTCAAGCATCTTTTTTACAATGTGGGAAAATGATCGTAGTGTCTCGCCGTCTTTGCCTATCATAAATCGTGAGTCGGGGGTCGAGATAGAGCACCACAACATATCTCCCTCTTCATTGAATTCACAAGTGTCAATTTTACAGTTTGTGTGATTAAAGATATCTTCTATTACTTTTTTGATGTGGTCTTTATTCATAATATTATTTTGCCTTTAAAACAAGAGGTGTTGTAGAGATTGTTTTCCTTACGTACCATTCTTGTAGTATTGTACATAGATTACTTGTAACCCAATATATTGCTATCGCTGCAGAGAGTTTGTAGGCGATAAAGGTTATGAATATTGGGAGTATATATTTAATATTTATAGCCATGCTATCAGCCATTTGCTCTTGGAAAGTTTTGTCCTTTTTGTCTTTCTCCTCGGCGTTTTTGTCCTTTATAGGGTTCGCTAGGTAGCCTTGGATAAATTGTGTTATTCCAGCTAGTAGTGCCAAGACGATATTGTGATTAACGTTTACATTTACAAACCCTAGGAACATCGAATTAATATTGACTGGCATTTGTACGAAAGAGTATAGTTGGTCGGTCGATGCGAAAGCAAGCCCTTTATAAAAGACATAGTACAAAGCAAATATTATAGGTAACTGGACTAAAACAAATAAACATCCTGAAAATGGATTAACATTGTATTGTTTGTAAAGTTCAAAAGTTTTACGGGCTTGTTCCTCTTTGTTGGGATAATCTTTTTTTAATTGAGCCAGCAGTGGAGCAATGTGCTTCATCATTATTTGACTACGTACAGATTTCTTTGAGAGAGGGAATAGTACTAGCCGTACAAAAATAGTTAGTACGATAACAGCGAAACCAATATCTCCCATTGTGATATGGCTCATGATCCATACGAGGGCGTTGTAGATAGGGTTATAAAACAAAGTGTACCATAGTGCTTGCATAGAGCTATTGTACACGAAGAAGCCCGTTTTTCAAAATTACAGTGGGTCGTAATGGTTCTTTTGCCACGGGTGGCACCTTAGGATTCTCCATATGCCTTTGCCTATACCTATAAAGATTCCGTATTTCACAATTGCTTGTTTAGTATACTCAGAGCAGGTCGGCTCAAAAACACAGCTACGGCTTCGGGCCCCACGTAAACTCTGGTAAAAAGATATTATTTTTATTATTAAATTCTTCATTTATTTAAGTTTTTTAGAGTAGAAGCAATGCTTTCATTTATTTCAGGCAAGGTAGACAATGAGGTGCCCTTTTTATAGAAGAAAACCCCAGATACTCCATCGATAATACCTATATTTCTCAAGCTATTATAGCCTTTCCGCCTTAGAGAATTGCGTTTTACGGCACTTTTGGCTACCGTTTTAGGTGCTACGAATGAAAAAAGCCCTTTATTTCCAGGGGTTTTAATATATTTGAACATAAAAATAGGGCTATGGATAAAAGCTCCTTCTTTGAAGATTTTATCAAACAAGCCCTTATTTACTCTATTTTGTTTAGAGATCATATAAAATACCTAAAAGGTATATATTATATAGCTATTTTGGCACGACCCTTTTGGCGACGGCCTTGAATAACCTTTTTCCCAGCGGAAGTTTTAGATCGGGCAATAAAACCATGAGTTTTTGCTCTTTTTCTTTTATTAGGTTTATATGTGAAAGACATAAACAAAATATATACTAAAAAACCTTATAATGCAAGAGGGTAAGGGGATATCCACATATCCACAGGATATACACAGGTTAATTAAGAGTTTTAAATACATGCTGTTTTAAAAACTAGTATAATAGCTTTATGATAAATAATAAGGAACTATGGGAAAATGCATTAGTGGATATCGAGGCTAATATGTCCCGAGCCAACTTCACTACTTGGTTTAAAAACACTTCAATTACCAAAGAGGACGCCGGCACATTATACATAGGTGTACCAAATGAATTCGTAAAAGATTGGCTTTATAATAAATTCCATAAACTAATTGTAAAGACCCTTATGTCTTACTCCGACAATATTCGAAGTGTGGAATATGTGATTGTTAAGCATGATACTGTTCCAAAATCGAGCGTCGCTCCAAAAGTCCAGCCAGCAAACACAAAAGAGTTACCTCTGGCTGATTTATATGTGAACAAAGATGACAACTTGAATCCTAAGTACACATTCAATTCATTTGTAGTTGGGCCATTTAACGAGCTTGCTTATGCAGTAGCACAAGCTGTGATAGAAAACCCGGGCACAAGCTACAACCCATTGTTTATTTACGGAGGAACAGGATTGGGTAAAACTCACATGACACAAGCGATAGGGAATACTATCAAGAATAAATACCCTGGCAAAAAAATATTTTATGTTAGTTTAGAAAGATTTTCAATTGACTATGTGAACTCTCTTCAGAATAAAACCCCAAATGCTTTCAAAGAAAAGTATCGCAAATACGACATGATTATTATGGATGATATACAATTTATTTCAGGTAAAGACAAAACCCAAGAAGAGCTATTTCATCTTTTCAATACTTTATACGAGAGTAATAGACAGATTATATTTTCTTCTGATAAACACCCTAATCTTATTCACGGCCTAGAAGAACGTCTACAATCTAGATTTGCTTCTGGTATGACAGTACAGATCACAGAACCTGATTATGAATCACGTTTAGCAATCATACGCGCCAAGCTAGAGAATAATAATATAATAGTTGACCCAGAAGTAGTTTCTTATCTTGCATCATCTCTAGAGGGTAATATACGCGAATTAGAGGGTAGTTTGAATGCTGTTGTTATGCAGTCACAATTAAAAAATAAAGGTATTTCCATAAATGAAGTTCGCCAGTTAATAAAAAACAACATAAAGACCAAAAAGAATGTAGCTATTAAGGATGTTGTAAAGATTATTGCAGATTATTATAGTATAGATGAGAATGATATCTATGATAAAACTCGCAGGAAAGAGATTGTCCGTGCTCGCCAAGTGGTAATGTACATACTAAGAGAAGACTTTAATGTATCGTACCCCTTAATCGGGCAGAAGTTAGGTGGTAAAGATCATACAACTGTTATCCATTCACATTTAAAGATAAAGAAAGACCTGCAAACAGACCCATTATTAGTCCAAGAAGTCGATAATATTAGAATTATGTTTAAATAATGTTGAAAACCTGTTGGTAAGTTTTTATAAAATGTTTAAAAGTTTTATATTTAAAGATAATAAATAAAATGTGTGAAAAATAATTATTAATAATCCACATTTAAAAAATAAAAAATTAAATAAAAACCTTTATATAATATAGTTATAAAAAGTAATCCACATATCCACATACATAATAGTAATAATAATTAATATATAGATA